>Ga0058697_10000706_pt1 | contig 13681 bp, 14 predicted proteins | sample AgamicAsMae_FD_66619 | JGI IMG/M metagenome (GOLD analysis project Ga0058697, IMG submission 66619) | Agave microbial communities from Guanajuato, Mexico - As.Ma.e | ecosystem: Host-associated > Plants > Phyllosphere > Phylloplane/Leaf | place: Guanajuato, Mexico | collected 2012-06-04
GCCTATGAGCAATGCCCCATCCTTGGCCGAAACAGCTGCTCGCAACGCCTTTGGTCGGGCCTCGCCTGCAGCCCCGCCACCACCTCCTCCACCACCGCCAGCAATGTTCAATGCTACTCCGCCGAGATCACCTGCACCTCCGCCGCCGCCTGCAGCCGCACCCTCGCCACCCCGACCGCCAATCGCGGCACCCAGTCCTCCTCCAGCGGCACCTTTACCACCTCCTTCGGCTGCCCCTACACGGCCTCACGCAGGTTCTATCTCGCGGTCGACAATGGATGCTTCGTCCTATACATTGAACGGAGGATCCCTCAAGTCACCCAATTTGTCGCATCAGGGCCAAAGCGGAAGCAGGATGGGTGGGGGTCGCACGACGATTGAAGACACAAGGTTCAAGTTCCAACCCGACGAAACGCTTCCCAAGCCGCGAGAATTTTCTGGAGTCACCAAAATGTACCGAGCAGGTAGAGGCAGTACGGTGCCATTAGATCTTTCGGCTTTCGAGTAGAATTGGCTGTGTGGATAGAGGTGGAGCATGTGTGTGTGTTTAGGGCAACCAAAATCAAGTTGTAGATTGTTCAAGCAAAGTGGGTATCGTACAGAAAGAAAGACGCGATTCTGTCCCAAGGCTTTAGAGATGAAGACCTTCCTCTTCCTGGTTGTCTTGTGTGTCTTGGGCCAGTCTGGCCTCCAATTGAGCTCTCAGTTGATCGTCTGTCAGGTGTCCGCTCTGTGGTTGTGATGATTGTGTTTGGGTGGTGGGTGCAGAATAGCCGTTGACCATGTTTTCGCTGACTTGAGGAGTCTGAACATCGGCTTCTGACCATGTCATGCCTCTTTTCTCGACTTCGACTCGAAGCAGTTGAATGCGCTCGTTCATGCGGCTGATGACAACAAGGTTCTCGTACATGGCGTCTTTGCAGTCTTGTTCTAGGTCAGAAAGAGTCTTGTGGGGGCAGCGAACATGTCTAGATTTACCTTGATCGCCTTCGTCGGCAAAGGGAACCATTTGCTCGTTGGAATATCTGAGGTGGTCCATATTGTTGCGTAGTTCGGCGACCTTGGCGTACAGTGCATCGACGGGTATCGATTCGAGGGCTTCCGAGAAGCGCACTCGATCGATAGGCAGTGCTTCGTGCGACATGATAACGGTTGTAAAGAGACTACTCTGTGTGATGAGAGAGAAAGGTAGGTGGGTATTTGACTTGGGCGTCACAGGCAAACACACCATGACGCCGCCGCCTCGACATGGTCCGAGCACTACCGAACTCCGCAGTCCATCACGTTGATGGTCCATTCGTCGTCGACGACATGATATTTTTGCTCGGGCCATCTCCAGTTCTATCTCTCGCCATCTGTCTCGCCATTCTGCGTGGCTGCTACGGATGATCAGGACACCATGAATCATGCTCGCCCGGCAGTCATGAGGGCTTCATGCTCGACCATACCATCCCTCTTTGCGCCATCTTCTCTAGCATCTTTTGTAGCCCATGCCGATACCCACAACCTCTCGCAATCGCTTCTACGCTCTCGATTATCTCTGGCTACTGGCTTGCGCACTTTCTCCGCCACGACCAACTTTTCGGCCCGGAACCGCTTCATCCCAAAACCGTCTCCTGCTGTACAGAAAACTGGTCGTGATGCTGCTCAGGACAACCAAAGATCCGTCCGTCGACGTAGGGATCATCCTACTTGGAGAGACTACGACCCAGCAATCGGTGTTCCACTGCCCTCAGGAGAACTCGATCAAGCTACCATCTCAGCAATCTTTGGCCCGGACATGCATTGCGAAGATGGAAACCATATACTACGCTTGATGCATTATCGCAGACTCTCAGGCAGTCTCATTGATGTGGGCATCGATTTTCCGAGTGAGTCTGCCATCTCCCCGGACATGGCTACTAAAGCATTGGAATACGTCCGATCCTTGGATCCCGCCTTTGATGAAAACGAGGCTGGTGCTGCTTGGGCAGAATCAGAGATCTTGAGAGTGGAACAACAGTACATGGCTCGCGCTGAGAAGCTGGGTATCTACAAGCGTACCGACGATAGCCAGCCAGATGAATCACAGCCATCTGCCGACATCTATGGAGAGAGTGCTCTGGATAAACTCAGAAAAGCAAATAAAGCAAGATGGATGGAAGAAGATCGAAAAAAGGATGAAGCAAAGAAACAGCAAGAAGCCGAACGAGTTGCTGCTCTCAAGGCTGAGGCCAAGGACAACAACTCTGAAGTCGAGGCGAAAGAGGACTCGGGGAAGATATTTAGTCCATTTGACGAGATTGCCCTTGCGCAACCTACCCAGAAGGCATGGCTAGAGCCTGTTGAACGCAAGTCATGGGTCAAATATTACGAAGAACAAGCAACCATCATCAAGGACAACAAGATTCCTAATCTCTCCACACTTCGCCGACTGGGCCCTTCTGCTTTGGTTCTTCTGGCCGTTCTTGCTGGCTGTTGGATGCTTGATGAGACGTACAACCCCCCTCCACGATCAGCGAGGATGTTCCCCGACGTGCCACCTGCCATCGCTACACTCGGAGCCATCACCGCTATCAATCTTGCTGTATTCGTTGCCTGGAGAATTCCCCCACTCTGGAGAACCATGAACAAGACTTTCCAAGTCACTGCTGCATATCCCTTCGCCATCGGAACCCTCGGTGCGCAATTCAGTCATCAGAGCTTCCGTCACCTGTTTGCCAACATGGTCATGTTGTGGCCTTTTGGTTGGATCCGTAAGTATCAGCTCAACCTCCAAAGCCCCTTGTCGACGCTGACTGATTGACATGTAGTACATGACGATGTCGGAAGAGGCACCTTCCTAGCGGTATACCTCACTTGTGGTACTGTGGGCACTTATGGCTCCTTGGTCTTCAACGTACTTGCCAAGCGCTGGATGAATTACAGCTTCGGCTCATCTACTGCCGTCATTGGCACCATGGCTGCAGCCTGTCTAGTCAGAGCAAAGTAAGCGAGGTCCCGCTCCCTTGTCATTTTGATCGTCCCACTAATCGCTCGTACTACAGCAACAATGTGACAGTGCTCGGCTACGAGATTCCAGATGTGACTGGCCTAACGGTCCTGGGTATCATCGCTGGATTTGAAATCCTCAGAGCCTGGCGCGGCAAGAACACGAGGACTGACTACGCAGGTCATCTTTCGGGGCTTGCAGCAGGCGTATTCGCGGGATTTTACGTCCGCTACAAGACTGCTGCCACTTCCATGACTCGTAAAGAGTTTACACCCGTGCAGTTGGACGAGTCCACCGACTAAAGATTGCTTATTTACGGATCAAAGTTGGCTGCAAAGGGTCGGCACTCTCCACTCCTGCTTCAGAAATGCATGGTGGGGCGTGAACCACGACATCAAAAGGCGCAGTCATTCTTGAAAGGAGCTGGGGCTGCGAGAAAGCAATGATCTGTGGTTCTTGACAAAGATCATGCCATTTCTTGTTGGACCATGTACGTTCACGGCTACGCGCCTAACCAGGGAACTAAAATTTTGTACGAATACTTGAGTTCGAAGCTGTATAACAAACCTTTCTAGTTAGCATGGCTATGGAAGTCAGCAGTTTTTCTGCCCGGGCAGCAAACAGCTTGGACGTTGAGCCACTGTCATCGGCTACGAGCAGTGTGGATCCAACTTCATATCCAAGAACTCGGGCCGTGGCTTGTCATTCTTGCCCGACGGCCACCTTGTCTTCGTATCGAAAAGTGTCAAAGGAACCCCGACGGGGACCGCGCTGTGAGAATATGCTTTTGTGTCTAACGTCTTGGCAATGAATAATCGTGGTTGGAAAACAGGTCCGCTTCATCATTTATCATAGCATAGGAGTTTTGGGTAGGTAGTCTGCCATGGTAACGATGTACTTTTCCGCTTCGCTGTACTTGATTTGATAGGTCGACGCTCTTCTCGCCGAGAACAGTTTCATTATCAGAAATCTTCATGTTTGTACCTTCGACTCGGCGTTCGAAAGAGAAGTCTGAAAGCGCAGATCTTCTGCTGCCGCCCCACACGATCAATCGAGCAAACATGCGGCAGGGTCTGTGCGCCTGATTTCATCACCTTTCGCGAGGCGCAAAAGGATAATCATCGAAGGATAAATACGTCCTTGCATGGCTTCACATCTTCAAACTCAGACTGTGTTTTGGCCGCCATAAAGCCCATTTTTGTTTTATATACTTCTGTTTTAATTCGAGTCGGGCATCTCAGCTGCTAATTTAATCATTTCTGGTGGCTGTAGAAAAACATATCGTTGTCTGCAATACTCCTTTACAGATCATAACACACACGACCTCGGCAATCAATATCTGGAAGGCCTCGCAAGAGGACAAACTGGTGGTTTCCCAGTCAGAATCTTTTACATCGACTGGATTGGAAGACAATTCTCGACATGGACGCTAAACAGGATCCCTACACCTGGGAAGGTGCAACTGGATGGCGGCAATATCGAATGCTCAGACCGGGTCGTGGCATGTACTACGATGTAAAAAGACGACTACCATATTACTGGAGCGACATTAGAGATGCATTCACTTATAGAACATTTGCAGCCACAGTTCGCATGTACTTTGTAAAGTATGTCCTAGTGTTGAACCAAATACTTGAGAAGCAAAGCTGACTAGCCATGTTAAGTCTATTACCAGCGCTCGCATTTTTACTGGATATGGAACGTCACACAGATGGCTTCTTTGGTGTGAACGAGGCGTTATTCTCCTCTGCCCTGGCCGCGATTGTGTTCAGCACTTTGGCCGCACAGCCGTTGACCATTGTTGGTATTACTGGTCTGATCTCTCTTTTCAACTACACCATCTATGACATCGCCGTAAGGCAAGGTATCGGCAATCTATACCCGGAGTTCCTGGCATGGGTGTCTATTTGGGCTGCCATCACGCATTGGATTGCATCATTCGGAAACCTCTGCGATTACATGCGATTCATCACCGACTTCTCGAGTAATGCTTTCGGCATGTATGTTGGTATTATTTACATGAGTATGTCGAGTGGTCTTGTATCGAGCGGTATAATTATGCTGACAATCTTGCAGTCAAGGGTGTTCAAGAACTTATCGCTCAATTCACTCAGAGCACACACGAGGCAGGCTTCTTGAGCGTCGTCGTTGCGTTGTGTTATTGGGCCACTGTGTATGCATTAGAGATGCTCCCTCACACTGTGGTCTTCAGCCCAGTCACTCGCAAGCTGCTCTCTGACTACGCATATCCTGTAAGTAATCCATCTTGTGCCACACCAGACGAGACTGACAGGTGTTCCTTCAGATTGCCACTATATTCTGGACCGGCTTCGTCCACATCCCGGGAACGATCAAGCGAGCAGATGTGCTCACGTTGCCCATCACCAGAGCATTCTATCCCTCGACGGATCGTAGCTGGCTGATCCATTTCTGGACACTACCTGTCAAATGGGTATTCGTCGCTCTGCCTATTGGTATCCTCGTAACTCTGTTGTTCTACTATGATCACAACGTCAGCAGTATCGGCGCTCAAGCAAGGCAATACCCTCTCAAGAAGCCCGCCGGATTTCACTGGGACTTTGCCCTTCTCGGAGCTACATGCTTCATCGCTGGCATCATCGGTATCCCTCTGCCCAACGGTCTAGTGCCTCAAGCCCCGGTTCACACAGACTCTTTGACTGAGTACAAAGATAAACTCGTCGTCAGCCACGAGACCGAGGACGACAACGGCCAACCCATGCAACGCAGAAAGAAAGTCTTCGAGGCAGAGATGGTAGTCGAGCAGCGCGTCAGCCATTTCCTCATGGGTCTCGCTCTCATAGGTACAATGACTGGGCCACTCCTCATCGTCCTTCAGACTATGCCCCGCTGTCTGTTTTGCGGTGTCTTCTTTGTCGTTGGCTGGGGCTCTATCGAAGGAAACGGTATGACGCAAAAAGTCATCTTCCTCATAAAAGAGCACCGCTTCATCGACCCGTCAGAACCGCTTCTGCAGGTCCCAAGAACCAAAATCATGCTCTTCTTGCTATTCCAGATCCTCGGTGTGGGCTTCAGTGTCGCCATCTCGCAAACTATTGGCGCCATCGGGTTCCCTGTCATCATTCTCTCGCTTATACCTCTGCGATGGTCAGTCATGCCACATTTGTTTGCTCGCAGAGAACTTGAGATCATGGATGCACTCACCGCAGACTCGGATGTTGTGTTGTGCAGCCTAGGCGGTAAGCCCGTTATGCCAGAAGTCGCGCTCGAACGGAAGAAGAGAGGCTATACTGCTGAGGAAGAAGGGGACAGTTCACATATGAGTGACAAGGAGAAGGACAACTCAGGGGAGACTGAGAATCCGGAGTTGAGGAGGAGATTGGACTTGGAGCAATCGGGACGCGGAAGTGGGCCTTACACTGCTGGTAAACATGACTAGAGGGTTTACATCGCGTTTTTGGAATGTATAAAGTAATGGGAAGAGGAAGTGGGAGTTAGAGCGGCATGTATATACATATATTTTAGCAAATATTAGAGCTATGAGCGGATTTACCATTTGGACAGCTTCCAGCTCTTGTTGTGACCCTGTCTGTTCACGTAGTCAGTAGGGAATGACAGAGTGGGTGTACCTTCCCTCACACTTATATATAAAAATTTGGCATGATCAAGGGAAAGAGAGACGAAGGCGTGATCAAGTGTGGCACCGAAAGGAACAACCGCGGTTCGTGCCAAGACGCCGCATCTCCACCAACTTCACTCCTCGGTCCTCGAGCATCTGGACAACATCAAATCATCGATCTTCAACGAGAACAATTCGAAGGACTCGATTCAAAGCCAATATTATCATGTCTGGAAAATTTGAACCGAAACAAAAGGTGGAGCTTGATCCGCCAAAGGACGACCCTATCAGCTTGGACTACCTATCTAAATGCGACGGTATGCTGACGAGAAGGCTATTACTGGTTGAGCTCTTACTAACAACTCACGTGAAGGAACACACGAGGGATACCCGACATATGTAGCCATCAAGGTCAGCACAGGTTCATGGATCATAGCCTCATCTCGAAAACTGACATGTGATAGGGAACTGTTTTCGATGTGACCGGCAACAAAGCATATGAACCAGGAGCTTCATACTCGGGTAATGTCCTCTTGAAAACACGCCAGAGGCACCCTTGTTAATTCTCCATCAGTCTTTGCCGGCAAAGACGCATCCAGAGCTCTCGCACAATCTTCGCTGAAGAAGGAGGAATGCCGACCAGAGTGGGAAGATCTCAAGCCAGAACACATCAAGGTTCTGGACGACTGGTTCACGTTCTTCAGCAAGCGTTACAACATCAAGGGCAAGGTGGCTACTGGAAATGCGAACTTGTGATCGACTGATGAAACTTGATGATATTCCAACATGAGAAAGGTTATCGTCATAACATTCCTCTTCCAACACATCCATTTCCTTCGTCTCATCCAGTACGCACTCCAAAATGACATTTGCCGATCCCAGCGACGGCTACCCTCGATAAGCAATAGAATTAAACTCCCAAAACCCCTCCAAGCTTCCGAACTTCTTCTCGCGTACAAAACTTCGACTTCTCGTCAGACACGACTTTCCGCATCTATCCAAACAGTTAGCATGGACTATATCTTTAATACGAGTGACACAGTCGACTTACCATCAACACTGACGACACCAGGCCGCCACTCTTCCCGAGCAATTCGGACAACTTCTTCTCATCCTGAGATGCTTTCCAATGCGCCTGACCAGCTTGCACTCTGCGTATGCTTGCCATCTGCACGCTTTCTCCAGTTTCTTCGCATCGTGTCCGCAGCTGTAATGGATTGCGTTCCAGGTACACATCTTCTCTGAGATATGAGTCGCTTGCTAGTATAGAGCGTCGGAAACGAAGGTATGTTTGGCTGCTACAACAGACTTCGTCTGTCTTGCTTGAGTTTCGGTTGTCTGTCGGTGCAATGCAGCCTCTTTCCTTTTTGATCGAATGTTGAAGATAATGGAGAAGAGGAAAAAGAATGAAGAAGCAACTTCTTATACTCAACGACACAAGAGCGAAGAATCGTTTTCGAAATACAAGAAATAAACTGTTGTCGAACAGAAAAGCAGAACTCGCTGGCTTTTCGACGCTCACAGATTCAGGTTCTGCGATTCTTCTCAATCAACAGTGGCGATTATTATAGAAAGAATTTGCTGTCGGCAGCCGCAACACGCTGGCAACAACGAAGATGCACATTCTCACTAGAAAACGGATTGGCCTCGCTCACGATACACAAAATACGCGGGTGTGACTTTCTTGCCCGAGACATCACATGAATCTACGGAAGCATCCAATGAGAAAAGACAACGCAACCGAATCTCGAGCATGACGAAAGAACGTTTCCGATAGAGAAAATTCGATAGAATTCGTTGCAACAAGATACTGCTCATACCATGAGCCAATCAGTAATTCCAGAAACCACAGGACCCCTTTTCGTTCATTCTAACCAACCCAACTCCTTCATACGAACGTTGTGCGGCTTTTCCTTTTCGCCTCATGTCAAGCATGAACAAACCCATAATCAACAATTTTGACGTCCGTGAGGACCAATTCTTTTCCATATCCTTCAAAGCACACCCCAGAGTCCATCAGCGAGCATGACCAAAAGCCCTCTGTCTAGCATAGTACGCGCAGTTGCGGCAATACTCTGTAGGATTCGACCACTCTCTCTTGACGGACCAGGCGCCGAAGCATTGATGGTTGGGGTCGTTGCGGGCAAAGTGGCAGTGCTTGATCAGACGGCGGGCGGCGTGACCGCAGCCGTAGTGGATGTTTTCGTATTGGCACATTGTTGGATATTACTATCCCTCAAGTCAGTATATGCTTTGGAAGGATATTGATGGAGTAGATGGCTTACCTGGAGAGTTTGGGTGAAGAACAGATGGTAGTACGTGGGCAGATGTAGACGGAACTGCTGTGGTCTTGCGGGATCGTTCTTGGTTTCCGAAGCTGATGTTGTGATTGTTGAGTCGGATGTCACAGTATGAGAAGTCTGGTAACCAAGTGTTGTTTCTGATTTTAGGTAGAAGAAGCAGAGACTTGACAGACGAAGTCACAGAGTCGAGGCTCTTTGGCATTATATAGATCGAGCAGCCTTCTGCTCATCTCTCGAGGCCTCCAATCTCTATCATTATTCACTCAACCATCACGCTTCTTCTTGCTAGATCGGTCATCGATATGCCATAATGTAGAAGCATGTGAACGACCTGTCATTGCAAAAAATGACGAACTGGACAACTTGAACACAAGCAACAGAGATCATGCACGTCAATTGAGTAATGACTTGCAGCTGATAGCGAAGCTACCGGTATACGGTATACCAATGATTCTCATGACAGGCGGGAGTCGCAAAGGCTATCGACATGGAATATGCAGGGTCGACGGCTGACAACAGGAGACAAAAGCTTTCCAAAGAGTGACGAGTTCAGAATCATCAACAAGAAAGAAGCTATCGGTACACAGAGGTCCAGGGACAGATGTTTGCTGGAATGTGGAGCCTGTGAGAGAGCATCGTCCCTGCACTTTCCGTGTGCTGTATACACTTCCTGATTGGGAAGATATCACAGCTCAACTCGATCTGTCGAATCCATTAGCGTTGAAGCAAGGGGAATGCCTTTGCACGATTCCAACACGCGTACGACGCACATGACTGAGTGGCAGAAAAGACACTCGAGGCTTCGAGATGCACAAAGATCCGTGACGATGGACCGACTACCGACGGCAGTGGTGACCCGATGGTGGCACAAAGGCCAGAGCTGGGTCCACAAACAAAACCTGGTTCTTTCTTTCTTGCGCATCAATCTGTGGTCTGTGAACCTGGTTGAGTATCAAGATTCAACCTGTCTGGACTCTTGCTCAACAATCTGGTTACTTGCATTTCGATGGAAGTTGTGTTGCGATGCTTGTATGACCGTTTGGCCCTACTACTCACTTGCGACTCGACATTCGTAAGCACCCTGTGAACACACAATAAAGAGCAAGATAGATTGTATTTGAAGAATGCTCGTTTTGAATTACAATGAGAAAGAAGATTGTACGAAAAATTTTGGCCGGTTGACATCTTATCGGCTTCACTCGATCAACGCCAATGCTGTATTTTGTCCCACTGCCATTTACTCCAGTCAACAACACTCGAACATCATGTATGACAGACTGCTCTTCTGACCGAGCGTCCAGCATGAATCCGCAGATCCAGCTGCGACAGAGTCAAAGACACAGGGGTCGCACATGCTTCATGCCGTGTCGACGGGTATGAACATCGACACTTCCTTAGGCACCTCCCTGCTTGCGAGCACGGCGAGCCATACGCTTCTTCTGAATGATTTGCTGACGCTTCGCCAACTTTTCATCGGCAGGAGCCTTCTTGTCCTTCTCCTCATCAACAGGAGCCTCGTCCTTTCCGTCTCGCTTGCGCTTGCGATCGAACTTGCCTCCTTTGCCGCCAAATTTGGTGTCACGAGCTGATGGCTGTCTCTTGCCGTCAGCAGTGGGTGCGGTGGCATGGTATGAGCGCTCGCGAGCCTTCTCCTCAATCTCCTTTCTTCGCTTGACGACCTGAGCATTTTCAATGGCGAATTCGACGATTAGTCGCTTCTTGCGATCGGCAATCATCTCTTGCGACATCTTGCCCTTGCCCTTCTGTTCTGTTGCCTGATAGCCGATGGAGTGACCGTTCAACCAGCGCAAACCCATCAGCGCTGAACGATGTGTGTAGTACTCGATGAAACCGTATCCACGACTGCGGCCTGCTCCACTCTTCTCCTCTACCTTGGCACCCTCGCGACCTTCGAAGACAATCTTGGCTTGCCTAACGATACCCTTGCGTCGAGCCTTGCGGTCGGCTTCGGCCTTTACATCCTCTTCGCCACCTCTGTTAAGCTCTTCTCTGTTGAGCTTCTGGCGCTTGTTCTCTTTGACATCTTTTGCGAAACCAACAACACCCTGTACGGCAAGTTGCTTCAAGTCTTTGGATGTGATGGTTCTGGGCAGATTGCGGACGGAAAGACGGGTCAGACTCAAGTGCAAAGAAGGGTTGCTCTCGATGAGAGTCTTTCTCTGCTTGGCACTGGCTTCTCTCATGGTTCTTTCCGAAGGAGGAAGTGCCTCGTACAAGGGGGAGTTGGAAGGAATGGTTCCCTCGGACAGCAAGTATAGGCGTCTTCTGTCTGTATCACGCTTGAAGCGGTTGGCGGCGCCCTCCTCGGTCAGGCGGCTGGCCTCGTTCTTGTTGACGGCACGGGATACCTGCAGAACGCGACCATCTAGGGTAAACTTTCCAGTAGGGTCGGCGTCTTCGTTTTGCAAGACCGAGTGGGTCATCTGAATAGAGCCGGCTTTAGCCTTGGGGTCGTTCAGACGAGGAGGCTGGTGTCTGGGGGCGTTCTTGAGAACATTATCGGCGTCGTCGAGTTCGTAGAAGCAGACGAAACCAGTACCTCTGGGTCGCTCAGTCTCTTGATCAACGACGATTCTTGCATAGCGAACTGAGCCAAATTGTGTAAAGTGGTCCTCGAGATCCTCGTCGGTACATGAGAAAGGCAGGTTGCGGATGAAAAGGGTAGACGAGTTGTCCTCGGTCCTCGGCTTCATGTCCTCCTCGTCCTCGTCATCCATGTCGTCCATGTCCTCGTCCTCTTCTCCATCTTCGGAGCCAGACTCATCGTCATCCTCATCCATAATGTGCTCGCTGGCGCCATCGATTGCATCGTCTTCAGTGGCGTCTTCGTTGATTGTGTCCTTCTCCTTTAACTCTTCCTGAGGAGTGTTGTCCCAGGTCTCCTTGTCGACAGCCCAATCAACAGCCAGTTGTCTTCCGTCAATCTCCTTTCCGTTGACGCCCTCGATGGCCTTTTCAGCGTTGGGTCTGCCACGCATGATGACGAAACCGAAGCCACGGAGGAGTCCAGTCTTGCCCTTGGGGAGGACGGTGTGCTTGACCTTTCCGTAGCTCTGGAAAAGCTTTGCGAGTTGATCGGGGTACTTGATGCTCCAGGGAAGGTTACGAACGATAAGTCTGGGGACTTGGGCGGATGCGCGCTCCTTGGCCTGGCCCTCTCTGAACTTCTCGCCAGCCGAAGGGACAGCAGCAGCGCCCTTCTCACGGTGTCTGGGTTCTGCAACCTCGCAGCGCAACTTCTTGCCATCGACAGCGAAGCCGTTGAACTCTTCCTTTGCCTTCTGGCAGTCCTCGGCGTCGGCGAAAGTGACGAAACCATAGCCCTTGCACTTCTTTGATTCCTTGTCGGTGACGGCGACGGCGTGCTTGATGGGGAAGGAGGTGGAGAAAAGCTCGGTCAGGGACTCGGAGGTGGCAGACTCGGGCAGCGAACGAACGAACAGCGAGCGGCGCTGAGCAGCGGCCTCGACTTCGCTTTCCTTGTCCGAGACGACTTTGGTGGCAGAGTTGGTCTCGACGGCAGCCTCGGTAGCGCTTTCGACGGCGGCCTTGACTTCTGCAGCGTCCAGAGACATTCTCTGCTTCTTGCGTGGGGGAGTCATGATTGTGTATGTGGTCTTGTATGGATTGCAGAAAAAAGTACAGGCAGCAGCAAACAGGGCCCAACTTTTTTGGACTGAGACTTCCTTCCGAGGCAGATCGCTGGGCCTGTGCTTGCAAGCTCCCGCCTCCACACCGCCTTGTAATTGTACCAGACCATCACCACCAGATTGTACGTCTCCCCTACCGGCATGTCTATCCTGCCTTGACAGGCTGGTCCACCATCAATTGCAGCAAAGACATGACCACCTCTGCCGCCGCCAATGTAGTCGGCTCTCCAGCATTGTCGTAGATCGGTGCCACTTCCACAACATCTCCTCCGACAATATCCAGCCCACTCAATCCATCAAGAATGGTCAATAATTCTCGCGTGGTCCAACCTCCAACTTCTGCTGTACCAGTCGCTGGTGCGAATGCAGGATCAAGAACATCGATGTCAACACTGATGTAGACCTTTGTGCCAGCAACGCGGCGCTTGAGCTTCTCAATCACTCCCTGCGGTGAAAGTCTATCGATATCTCTAGCTGTGATCATTTCGAATCCACACTTGCGATCGTTCTTAAGGTCATGCTTCTTGTTGGCAACCGGAGCCCGGATTCCTGCGTGAATTGATGTGTTTCTGACCAGCCCTTCTTCGTGCGCAATGTGGAGGAACGTGCCGTGGTTGACTCCCGCGTAATGCGATACTCCGCCTCCAAGCACCTCCGGGTCCCAGGTATCAATATGACTTTATTCATGTTAGCTCCATGACATCTCTTGTCAAAACGTTACTCCTACCTATCGAAGTGTATGACGCTGACAGGTCCCCAATGCTTGAACGTGGATCTCAAAGCAGAGAGTGTCGTGGTATGATCACCACCCAGTGTGACAACTCTCGGCACAGTGTAGTCGGTCGAGTTAGTAGAACGGTTCGAGATGATCCTGTGTGCTGCATCAAGCTGCTTCAAGGCCACGGTGTTGTCCAACACGGTCAGAGGAGCATCTCCGCAGTCAACAATCGTAGCCCATTCCTAGTGTTCGAGTCAGCTCAGCGATGCGAGCCAGTACCTGATGAAGCTCTATTGTTACCTTGAACAGGTTCCTGCCATTGTAGATGCTCCAAGAAAAATCCGGGTGGATTCGACGCGATCCTGCTCTGATACCATTGGGTCCAAATCTAGCACCTGGCCTTGCTGTCACGCCGGTATC
>Ga0058697_10000709_pt1 | contig 13622 bp, 17 predicted proteins | sample AgamicAsMae_FD_66619 | JGI IMG/M metagenome (GOLD analysis project Ga0058697, IMG submission 66619) | Agave microbial communities from Guanajuato, Mexico - As.Ma.e | ecosystem: Host-associated > Plants > Phyllosphere > Phylloplane/Leaf | place: Guanajuato, Mexico | collected 2012-06-04
GTATATGTTGACTAAGCATGTGCGGCAGCATTTGTGCTCAGGGCAGAGTCCAGGAACGAGAAGTCCTGTATGAATCTCCGATAAAAGTTGGCAAAGCCCTTGGAGGATTTAATTCCATTGACTAATCTGGGTCGCTCCTACAGCAAGACGGACCCGATCTTTCTGGGGTATCAAGCAGTGACCGTTCAGGTTTTGTCCCTTCACCATCACATAAGGCCCTTCTATTGTTGAGACTGGGTGCATGACTCGCAGACCAGCGAGCATCAACAGCTAGCGTCCAGGTTCAAGTATAACGACTTCTGGTTGGCCCTCGTCATTCTTCACGTCCATGAATCATGCTTTCTTTCCCGTGAGACACTGCACCCAGGTGTTGTTGAGCAAGTCTTCGTGCCAGGTACAAAATGCCAACACCGAAGCTAGCAGCATGAACGCAGTGCAAAACTCCATAGTGACCACTCGAACGGAGCTCTAGGCAGACTCGGCTCGGATAGGGGTCTGCTCGCCCGGATACATATTGCGCTTTGGCACTGAAGACTCTGCCAGCCTCGACAATGGTAAAGCGTCTGTGTTGCTGGAAGCAGGGACGTTGGTGTACTGTCGGAAGGCTGCGATGTCCAGGCGATTCAGTGGCTCGAAACCGAACGGACCCATTGTTGTGGACATGGTCTCGTGTATATATTTGTAGAAGCGTGAACTTCAATCTTAGGAGTCTCGCTGGTTGCGTTGAATGATGGGGGCAAGCACGTCGAGACTGTAGAAGCTGTGGAGGTCCAGCTGAGTCTCCAAGATGTCAGGGCCGTTCATGTTTACACTCTGAGCGGTGGCAGTGAGAATGCATAGCGTCAACCGTTATATAAGGTCTAAGACTTTCGAGATGGAATGCTTGGGGTGTACTATTGAGTATTTTGTTGGTGGTGATTGACCTTCCCAAACCCATCTTATCCGGGTCCAAGTCGCGAAGGATGTCATCGGCGTACTGCATTACCTGGGTGGTATGCTTGCGGATGTGTTTGAGGACCTGATCCACTGTGTCAGGGCCAGTGACATTGGAAGGCATTTAGTCCTTGTTCTCACCAGAGAAGACCGAGCGCTCGTCAGCACCATCGCATATGTGATACTCTAGCAACTGGATGCGCACCCAAAAACCATGGTCACGGTTCGGCGCATCAACGTGGTATGAGTTGTGAGGATGATCTTGCGAAGGGTCTCGACAGCTTTGGTAGGGCACTGTTCGTCCAGGAATCGGACCAAATCCTTGTCGCTGTTGCCAATGATTCGAGCCTTCTCCTCGACTGCGGTGCCAGTGACAGTCGTGGCCGCGAAATAGTGAAGGCTGAGATCGGTGCCATTGGCAAAGTAGGCATCGAATTCTCTCTTCCACGTGCTGAACGCACCGGCAGGGACGTTGATGAGGGTGGGTTGATACATGACGTCGAACGCGTCATTGAACATGGTGACATCCCCATGATTGCGGGGGTTGTAAGGGCGGCCGGTGCTGAGCTCGACTTTGCGCTGGGCTTCAGCGACAAGTCGAGGGTATTCCCCAAGCGCGGTGAGGTAGACAAAGTAGATGAACGCAAGCACCTCGATGGTTTTGCCGACACCAGTTGCGTCGGCGAGAACACCACTCTCGAGTTCACTCTTGAGCTGGATAGACCTTAGCGTTGTAACTTGGGAGAGGAAAAGCACCTAGGTAAGATGTGTTGCCAGGGGTTGTGTGCAAATCTACCTAGATAGTTCCAGGGGGAGGGAGAGATACATACCATCTGGTGAAGCCAGCAGAGGGCCTGCACTTGATGAGGCTTAAGCTCCAAACATGGTCCTGACACCAGCATGCTTCAGGTATTGCGCTGTGTGGTTTTTTGGGGTCTCTTTCGGTAGCTCGCTGCTTCAATAGGGTGATCGCTTGTGCTACATTGCCGTTGTGCAGCTCAATCTTGGCCCGAAACCTGTCCAAAAGGAGCACGCTCTCGATAGACTCCCTGGCATCAACACCGGCATTGTGATGACAACCAGCAATTCTGGTGCCAGACCATACAAGTAGCATTGCTAGAACACTCTCGATAGACTCCCTGGCATCAACACCGGCATTGTGATGGTAAACCTCCGGTGCGGCCACGCCACAAGCCTTGGCGATATTGTAGCAAGCTAGCCCCACGCCTAGCATGAGGTCGGCAAAGACAGAATACTGAAACGTAGATGCTGAAACCATATTCGCCTTTGGGAACTCTGACATGACGGTAGTGTGCTCCCGGCGTGCACTCTGATACTGCCTTCTTTGCGTCTTCGTTTACGGCAGCGGCAAGCTGGAGACTTGATCTTACCAGAAGGATTCTCGCTTATTCGCGACGAGATGGTTGTGTCTGCATTGCTCGAAAATTTCCCAGGACGAGCGTTGGGGACCGGGGCAGCAGCAATGGGCTCGAAGGCGTCTTCGTCTATGGGGACTCCGAAGATTGATCTTGATGGGATGGCGACAACATCTCTTCAGAAGAACGTTCGCTTCGGCGCGGCAGCAGTGTAGCCCGTGACATGGAAGTTAGAGCCACAGGATGATACGGAGTCTGCTGAATATGCTGGTTCATTACAAGAGTCTGCGGAGATGGAGATGTATGAGAATGAAGCGAGGAAGCCTTAGCCACAGGAGAAGTGATCTGAGGACTGCCATCCCTACGAGCCTTGAAGAGACGAGCTATCACAGATGGCTGTGTGTACTGCGACATCCTGAGCTCCCATCGGAATTGGTCGGCAGAGATGCCGGAGCCTGCCGTGGAAATTTCATCGTCACTCGAGAATGGAGAGTAAGTCTGGATGGGAGACAGGGACTTTTGTTGGAGTCTAGTCTGAGTCTGTGGTGAGCCAAGATGCTGAGAACCACTCGATTATAGCCTTGTGGAGGCGCTGCTGTGTCTGGGTTGCTGGACTTGTCTTACATCTGTACTTGTACGTGGTGTCGACCCTCTTCCAGTCATATAGTTTGGGGAGTGGGTTCTGGATGCGAACGAGCTGGGCTTCCTCGAGAAGATCATCTACGCCAGCCGTGGGAAGGAGCGACATGACCTGCTCTATTGACTCAAACTTGGTGGGTGTAGGATCATCAGACTTAGGCTCGGGCTTCTCGACATGGTCCTTCTCTTTAGTCTCAGTTTCGGAGTCGGAGTCGTAGACAACCTGACCGCAGTTAGCTGATCCAAAAGCACATACTCGAGAGATGATCCAATCCTCGTACATCCACACCCAAACAATCTCGGGCGTCGCGATACTGCTTTACTCCGACTCCCCACATATATATAAGTAGCTCGTACCTGTCGGCTACTTCAGCCGTCGACTGGAGCGAACGTCTGGTGTATCCACTCACAGGAAATCGCAATGCTCTTCTTACACGTAAGTCGAGCCTCAGGCTTAGCGCATGGCATTTTCAATCGCAGTCATGGGAGCACAGGTTGTAAAGACTAGGGCTGCCCGGGATATATAATCTGCATCAGCTCAAAAAGCCAAACGTTCTTCTCATGGCTTTCGTAAATCTCTTGAGAGAACCCTTCCTTGACAGCGTACTCTGGTGCGATGATGCGGTCCTTGGTCTCGTCAAGTTCCTCATCTTCGTCGTCGGATAGAGTCATAACTTTGTGGTAAGCGGTGGTATCCTATGTGTCGGAATCAAGATCCATTTGCCAATTTGCCAACGTGCTCTTTGCTTCAGGCTCGACTTTGAGAAGCTCGGCGTCCTGCGATGGCCACGTTGAGCGAGTAATCGGTGGTGTCTTTGATTCGACTAGTTCCACCCTGTATCGAGCCTTCTTGTGTCATTAAACCACCCTGTTCCCTAGCATAGTCTGCTGCGAGAGATCTGGCCGCACTGGAAGAAGGATGCCCCAGAATCAAGCTGTGAGAGAGGAGAAGTCGTTCCAAGGAGAAGTCAGGAGCTAGCAATGGTGCTACGCTCTGTGCTTTGCACTTGATATTTCCGATGGTATCAGGAGGAACAGTCACGCAAGAGAGGAACTATAGTAAGTCTGACCTCAATTGTCGGTATTGGCAGCTCTAGCCTCACGTTCCTCAGCGAGGCGCTCAGCGAAAGCGAGGTCTTCCTTGTGTTGTGCCTCCCAGGCTTGCTCGATGGCGTAGTCTACGCACTAGCCAGTATCACAAGAGGTCGAGGGTATGCAGGTCGCTGACCGCCAATGACGCGCGCGATGGTAGTGATAATGTACCAGGCGGCAATCACAGTGCGATTATCTCAGGCATCGACATCTTGTCAAGGGCGATTTGAGTTTCGATGAATGTTTTGATTGGTGATATATGATAACACACCCAATGTAAGTGGCAAGACAAACTTGCAACCATTGCTGTATCGCCACGACACGAAGCTCGCTCACTGTGTCGAGCTGTCTCATGGAGGTCACAAAGTCGAAAGACTTATGGGGTTATATATGGCTCTTCCCCAGCATACGAGCGCGATGCACAAAGATGAGAAGAATATAGTGGATGCCAGATTCGGGAGCGATACAGCAAGATACTCGCGGTCGTGCGCATCAGCCCATTGCTGTGCTGCGTTAAGTGACTGAAGCCGAATTGGATGCTAGTGCGTACGTCTTGGCGGTAGCGTGGGTAGTTCCGCTGACGTGAGGAAGGTCAGCTGCTTGATTCTTGTATCCTTTCGCTCAAGCGTGACGTCCTCCTGGGCATTGGCGGGAGCAGGCCAAGCGTAGGTTTCTTCGAGGATGTGGAGAGGCTGAGCTGCAGCACCACCATGCGCAAAGTAAGAGCCGCTAGAGACGTTCTTAGGAGGCGAAGGAGTTGCGGTGATGAACACAACACTTGCAGTGGATGTGTCAGAAGAAGACATGGTTGAGTCAGCGACAGAGGCTAATCACTGCAAATCCCGCTAAGACCATGCTGAGGAGTGCCATCAGCAATAGTAGGAACGGACATAGCATCATCAGATTTGGACGCGGGCAAGCTCCTGTGAGCACTGGTTGTAGCGATTTTCGAACATCTCGAAGTTGTCCTCAAAGGCGAGAAGGTCGTAGCGGAGACGAAGGTGTCCTCCATCAGCTACTCGATGATGGACTGATACTCGGCGATGGAGAGCTCAGTAGCTTTGCCCTTGCCTTTGCTCTTGCCTTTGCCTTTGCCCTTGCCTTTGCCCTTGCCCTTGTCAACGGCGCTCTTGACAGTCTGGGCGCTTGAAGTGGTCGTAGTGCGGGAGGCTGTAAGGGGAGCGTCGACAGCCATGCCGAGGGTCTGAGCGGAGTCTTGTTCATCGCGCCGGTGATGCCCACACGTGAACCAGCAGCTTGATCGTCATGCTCCATATGATTCCCCGCCGCTGGAGACCGTCCAGTCGAACGTCGTTGTCGTTGTGAACGTGACAGAATCGATGGAGACTGGATATATATACACTAGCGCCGGGGTTTGCCTTCGTACACCAGACAATCGTGGGCTTTTTCACTAGCAGACAGCGATATTGTGTCAGTCTTGCCTGTGGGACATGCATCTTGGTCCAGAACATTTGCCCTGCTTGGGCAAAGACACCTCAGTCGGACAACGACACGTCCAAGCCGTCGTTCACAACGGCATCAGAGATGTCCTGACAGTTAGCATGAGCGCAGCTCACGTGTTCCCAACCAGAGGAGATGCCGCAAAAACCAGTGAGTAGGTCGTGGCTGGCATTGTTGAATGCATCCTCGTCACCGGCAGAAAAGCACACTGTTCGATGCGGGATTGATCCAGAAGGCGTCGAGGGGCATTCTTCCCGGCAGGATGAGTGCGGCTGACGCGCTCTCGACCAGATCCAAGCTTATATAACACATCGAGCCTTTCGTGCACCGCATCGTTGAACTTTTGCTCGTCTCCACGGGAGAATCAGACGCGCTTGTTCTCGGGGTGGATCGAATGCGCCATGTCCGACAGCTCGATGTTCGCGACCAACCAAGGAGATCCCTGGCACACTTCTTGTCACACCAGGCTTCAACGATCTCCCGGCAGACGCAACTGAGAGAGGGGTATCTGGGCACAATCTAGTTTGATGCAAACAGTTGCATTGTGCGGTACTGACCCAAGATCGGCACGGCCAGTCTGCTCAATGTAGCCGCTGACGTTGAAGCTCATTATATATAACTGCGTTAGACTCCATGAACACGCATAAAACAGGCGGAGGGATAGTGAGGTTGGTGAGTTTCCATGCCTGACGGTGCCAGTCGATTGCGGTTTCCTTGACACAGGATCGGCCGTAGAACGTGTACCCGGGTTGAGAAGGACCTGGAACAGGTTGGTGGGTGGGAGCCTGAGCAGGCTAAGGAGGAACCTGGGCAGACTGAAGAGGAGCCTGACCAGACTGAGGAGGCCCCTGGGGTCGAGGCTGGATAGGGATATACGGCAAGTCGAGGTTAGCGAGGTCAGGTTCACCCAGGAAGACGAGCCTGGCAATGCTGAGCAAGGGCAACCGATTTTGGAGGATGCGCTGATTCTCCAGTTCTGCCAGCAAGAAGAGACCGCGTTGAGTACGGATGAAATCGGCGTTGCTGAGATTGGTGAACAGAGTACGACGGTGGTACTGCACGAACGGGTGTAGCCCAGTCCGCCAGGGCGCATACTCGACTGACATTCTCCAGCTGTTAAATCCGATGGCCTCGGTGATGTGTGGCAGCTGTGGGGGGTACACGATGTGCGGCATGTAAATGGAAAGAGGATTGTCCCAACACCGATTCAACTGACGGTCGGCATTGCGCGTCTTATACGGTTATGGCCGCGGATGTACTCGGCTTGGGCAGACAGAGGCTGAGACATGAGGATCAGCATGTCGCCTACCGCTTGCTTGTCACGACACACAATCGTCGGAGAGACTCCTCGAGACAATCACTCTGGCTCTGGAGAGTCTTCAGCCGGTCACACTCTCAACAATGGGCAAGGCCGACAAGAGCAAGAATCCCCCAAGAGCAGACTCAATATTGCAGGATGACCAACACTGTGGCGAGAGAGGCCGTGGCACGGAAAGTCTTCAACTGACGATGCGAAGTGCAAAGTGTAGTTGAATCCCGATGTGGGCCATCGACTTTGCACAATGAGACAGAGCGTGACACATCTCTCGTCAACAGCCTCGATCTCCAGACCGGCCTTCTGGTCAATGGAGAATGTGGTCCAAAGTTGTTTCGGTCTGGTTGGGTGTCATGGACCTCTTGCTTTCTCGTATCAGGGGTCAGAAGGAGAGCTCGAGGGTCGCCTTCAGGAAGCGTGTGTTGCCAGTGGTCGTCGACGGCACGAAAGCCTTGACGCAAGGTGATCATGACACATGCAGTTGCCGTGTATGCACTGCAACCAAGTGAGTCAACCTTGTTCAAGCGGATGCTCAGAGCAAGAAGACATTTTACCAGAAGCAGAACAAAAGGAAGGAGATGTAACCAGCGACCAGAATCGGTACCTTCGTCTCCTCGAAGCCTGTATATAAAACCGAAAGGAAGAAACACGAGGAATAGAGCGAGGGATAGAGTCGTCAAGACACAGCCTGTCATCATATTCTTCACCCCTTCCCTCGTCCGGCCCGACTTCTCCGTAAGAATCTGAGCGGTCGGGAAGGATGTAGATCTGACATGAGCGTCCAGGAGCGTTGTTTCTTTGCGTTCTGAACGTATGTAGAACAGCAAGAGATGCGAACGACAGGCTTGACACACAACCTCTCGTCGTCTTCCTTGCACCCGCTCCTCCCTCGTCCGGCCCGACTTCTCAGAAAGATGACGAGCGGTCGGGAAGGATGTATATATGACATGAGCACCCAGAAGTGGTGCCTCGCGACCTTCTCGGATGCCTCAAATCGAGCTGGAGAAACACGAGGAATATGGCTGCAGGCAGGAGCGCCAAGACACAACCTGTCATCATATTCTTCACCCCTTCCCTCGTCCGGCCCAACTTTCCCAAAGTTGAGCGGTCGGGAAGAGTGTATATAGAAAGAGAAACAACAATGGGAAGGAAGGCGTTGGGGGAGTAAGACGAGCGTAGGCCAGACACCACTGAACCAACATCTGAGGCCTCCGATTCAGACATAGGAAACTCAAGCTCTTTCTTTCTCTCAGACCAGAGAAAATATATATCGCGAAAGACAACGGACAAAAGAAACAAGAAGAGAATAGACAGAAGAAATATCGCACCAGAACAAACCACACGCGTGCAAGGAAGAAGAAGAAGAAGAGCAACAGTAGCACAGAGCAACGATGGACAGGAAAGAAAGAAGGAAGGAAGGAAAGAGCGAAGCTGAAATGTACTATATGCTCAGGAAGCTCATGCACCTACCTCAGCTGCCCCAGCAACCCTTGCCAACCTCTGCTCTGCTGCTTGCCGCCGAGCTCAATCAGGAGCTGCTAGGCAACAGCGAAGAGACAAAGAAACCCCGACTTCGCTTGCACTGATGCCTGAATGTTGCAGAAATAGCTCAGTCGGGCTGCAGACGGGTCGGTGCAGGGAGCCGGGCGGCAGTCGTCACTTTTACCGCCAGTTCCAGAACGCATTGAATCAGAGTGTTTTGCGTCTCCAACACCGTCTGGTCAGAGGAATTTGAGTCGTCTGTAATCCTTGCAGGCTTCTGTTGCTTACAAACGATGACTATAGGACAACGGACGCCAGACGAATACGTTCAGTCCAGCTGTGACGAAGCCTGCAAATGGCATGCTATCGCCCAGGCATGTCGCAGGCGGGTAGTTGCAAGAAGCCGACGGGATATGAAAAGAGCTTGTGAGCAATCATGTTTACCGCTCATCACGATAGTAGGATAGTGAGACCCGCAAAGCACACCGTCTCCTAATTGATTTGACCAGTGCACATGCGAGACCATCGGAAGCTTCCAGCCAGCACGGCGGAGAGGCACAAATCCTTCTAATGCATGAGGACCAACGCCAGCTCCCAGGCAGCAACGAGCAGACAAAGAACTGCCAAGTTAACTGCGGCATCCTCATCACCACTTGAGCTCAGACACGGGATACTGCGTTCATCCACCGGGAACTAATGACCAGTTATATCCACATGAGCGGGCTGTCCATTTAGTTGGCAGTATCCAAGCTCCAACCATGATGATAATGTTCCTGATACGAGGGAAACCTCTTGGTATGAACTTATTGGCATTCAGGGACGATGGCGATGGCTTCCAGACACTTTTTCCTTGATGTCCAAGACGTAGTTCGGTCTCTCGAATTGTGTTTTATCGCGAGCCCAGGTCGCAGATGTGACTCCTCACCGGCGCCCAAGCATGTTGCAGTCGGAAACATGCATGGTGCCGTCGGGAGACCATGCAGCGGAGCAATCACTTTTCCCAGCCATGCAATGCATGCACCACACAGCCATGGTGATTCGCTCTCACGATCCTGGCATAGCATGATTTGATTGATGATTGCATGACGACAGAGATGACTAGAAGACCACCGATGTGTGAGGGAAAAATGTCTGATGGAAAGAGATGGTGGTGAAGGTGGTCGGCTTCGGAGAAATGTTTTTGCGAAGGCCAAAAATGCAGACAGGGTTAACCTCTCGACCATGGCTTTCGGCCGTCGAAACATGATAATGTATGTTTTTGTTGGACCTATGGCTATATTGACTAATCAGACTGTAATTGTTATCGAGCTGTTGTATCATCATGTGTCACTCAATACTGTTTGGTTGCACGTAGATAGGAGGCAATGTGATTTCGATCCGACCGCAATTTTTCCAACATCTTCAGAAGCTGCGTTACCGCGGAACAACTTACACTCTCAGTCTGCTCAAGATTCAACTATACACTATGTGTCTGAACCCCAACTTGGAAGAATATTTGTATGAATGCGATCTTGATTAAATGCATACCACCTACATAACTCTACGAACCAACGAACGTGCCAATGAAAGAGCAAAAAAAGTGTCTACAAAACAACACCATCTCTGTCCATCCACCAATCAATCATGCCAACATTATGCGGTTTCTAAACAGCATTGAGAACTCTGGTACCGCCTTCGATGTGAGTCTCGACGGGGCCTTGACCTTTCAGAATAGCAACAACCTGCTTCCACTCTTCGCCACCAGCCTCTTCCATCAGCTTGACATTGCCAAACATGAAGAATCCCTGTCGAGCACGCGAGAGTGCGACACAAACACGGTTGGCAACGTTCAAGAATCCAACTTGGTTGATGCAGTTGTTGCGGACGAGAGAGAGGACAATGATGTCGTTCTCCTCGCCTTGGTAGGAATCAACCGTGACAACCTTGATACGAGACTCGGCCACGACGCCCTCGACTTTCTTGAGCTCGCGGGTGAGAAGACGACGCTGACCGTTGTAGAAGGTAAGTACAGTGATCTGTCTCGGCTCGACACCTTTGCTGATCAGACCATTAACAAAGTCGACTACGAGCTTGGCCTCATGTTCATTGAAAGCGGACTTGAATTTGTCGTGATCCTCATGGTACTCATGGTGGAAGAAGTGAGTTTTGAAGGCTCCAAGGCCTGGAACGGGAGGACGATCGAGTGTACACTCATGGTCCCTGATCTTGTCGCCGTAGATAGGCCAGAGCAGGCGTCTGACCTCGGGAGGCATACGTCTCTGCACACTCAGCATCTTGTAGTCAACAGTGTTGCTTGCGAGGCGTTCGAACAGAGAAATGTCGTAGTGCTTGAAGTTGTGAGTTGCTTTCTGGGCACGCGGACGAAGCTGTTGGTGATCTCCGACAAGGATGAGATGCTGGAGAGATGGCAAAAACATGTTCATCATGTTCGCCTCGAGACACTCTCCAGCTTCTTCAACCATGACGATACGAGGCTTGAGAGCATAGATCATCGGGCGGTATTTAGCAAAGCCGGTACTGGTACAGCCGATGACTTTCGCATCGGCGAGAACCTGGAGCTTCTTCACAAATTGACCGCGAGTCCAGTCTCCGACTTCCTTGGCCCAACGACAAGCCAGGTCACGAGCCTCCTTGACAATCCTCTGCTTGGCTTCGTTGACGAAGAACTCGTAGAGACCTAGTCTGTATTGAAAAGGCACTTTGCTGAGGTCCGAGAACTTGCTGCTTGTCAAGATCTTCTTCACATCCTTTTCTGTAAGATGCTTGATGGTTGTAGACTTCAACACGCTGCAGTCAAGGAGAGGAATGAAGGATCCACGAAGCTTTTCGATCTCATCATCCTGTCTGGCCTTCTCTGCTGTGGCCTCATCAACCTCTTCTTCTTCTTCCTCGAAGTGCTCGAAGCCAAACTCTTGCTCCGCGGGCCAGTTGCTGTCGCTGCTTGTCAAGGAGGCGTCCGGACCAAGCCATTTGATGATTGCGGGAAGCTCAGAAGAGCTACCATTTGTCTGCCATCTGGAGTTCTGGAGAGAGGCAATGTGTTGGGGTGAGAGACGATCAGCGAAGTCAGCCTCGTCCATGGGCTTACAAGCCTGACTGTTCGAATCGAAGGGGGCCAGTACTCTCTTCCAGTCATTCTCCATGAGTTTCATGTTCTTTCTCGCGAATCGAAGGCCAGCAGGCTCTCTGATAGCGCCTGGATTGCTCTCTTTGAGGTCCTCCATAATGTTGAAGAGAGTGTGTGCTTTGACAACACCAGTGTCAGCCGAGCGGCCACCGAGGCGGATAAAGGAGTCTTCGAAGGGTGCGATATGGCGTAGCAATTGATCAAGGGCGTGATTAGTCTGACAAGTGACGATGAGAGGAGGAACGACCATGCCATGATTGGCGAGCTTCCTCTGTTCTTCCATCTTGTGCAGCATGATTCGCAGAGCCATGACAGAGACGTGTGTCTTGCCAGTGCCAGGAGGACCCTGTATCAAGGCAATCTCCTTCGTCAACATCTGGCGGAGAGCGTCCATCTGCGACTCATCGAGCTTGGCAGCGTCCTTGGGCATGGCACGATTGACAACGTCGTATTCAGAGTCACTATCGTCGTCTGTGGCGTAACTGAGATCCATGACAGAGTCCTCCTTGACGTACTTGGGAATGCTCACAGAGTGCTTGCCTTCCTGCTGATCGAGAAATGACAGGCACTCAACCTGGTTGGAGAGGTCGATGAGGTCAATGGGCGGGCTGGTATCTTCGGAGACAGGTGAGACGACATACTCCTGGAGGGGAGTTTTCTCCCTGGTCATGCGCTGTAGGGCGAGCATGTTGTGTCGCTGTGCCTCAAAGAAGGACGATGTCTCCTCGAGGATCATATACTCCACGGCGGGATCAAAGATGGTTTCCTCGGGACGTGGGAAGAATACATCGATCTTGGGAGGGCCTTCTCTAGGTCAGCATGGGGTTTTGCATCGTGATTTCTGCAGACTCACTCTCAGTGAGAAGCTCCATGGGCCTGGCGCCAACAATGGCGATGGTGATGTGCTTCTGAAATTTGTCCGACGTAGGCGACAGAGCAATAATAGAACCAGCCTTCAGACGCTTGGAGGTGTTCCAGTCAATCTTCACGCCAGCGCGAAAGGTAGAGAAACACATTCGGACACCCAATCCACGGGCGCAGAAAGTAATGCCTGTCGCAAAAACCTGGATGCTGTCAGTTCTGTCCATGTCAGAGACTGTGAGTGGCACGCACCTTTTCGTATATACCAATTCCAGGCGAAGTCTCTCTGTGGTCTGGTTCAGAAAGGTGAGGTTGCTCACGGACGAGGGTGATGGCGCGGCGCAAAGCGAAGGTGGACTCTTCGCGCAGGAACTGGTAATGAGCAGTCAAGTGTGCCTGTCTCGACGACCAGTTGCCTTCGACTTGGTTCTCGGGAACGATGGGATCGTCGGTGAGGAGAGGGCGGCTCATCTCCTGTGCATCTGGTATCTCAGCTTTGAAGATCCATTCATCATCAGTGTTCTTGGGGGCACCGTCCCGATAGTAGCTATGGACAATAGCTTCGTGCGGCAGACTATTCATAGTGATGGTAGCGATAGTTCATGAGGCGAGTTGGAGGGAAGAGAAGTAGGAGGAGAAAGAGAGAGTGTGTGTGCCGATGGTCACGCAGTGAAGGAGATTGTTTTGATGTTCGGAAGCTCCAGGGAGGCGCGATGGGAAGCGCTGTGGAAGGCAGGCGGATAATATTCTCTCTGTCTAAACGCGCTTTCTTCGTGCTGTCAAAAGGCAGAAAGTTGTGCTGGGATCAAGCTTGGCCACGGAGAGCATGTGAATCTGGGGACTTCAATGGACAGAGCTGGCAATTGGACAAGTTTGTGGGTTTGGATAGCAGAGAACCGATGTGGTTAGGAGGAGGAGATGGGAGGTTGGTCGCAAAGTTGATGTGCGCCTTGCTGCAGTTGTTTGAGTCCCTGGCGGGAAGGTGCAGCCACTCTGAGCTTGGGCATGGTTACCGTATTCGCTCTCAAAACCTACCCTCAGATTGCAATATAACTGTCACTCGATACCGTGCTTCATCTCAGATCCGATGTCATTGAACGAGTCTCCGGAGTGAGATACTAACTTATCCATTTGCGGTTTAGAGCTCTGCTGTTGATGGGCCCCTAGAGAAAATCACACTTGTCAGGAGGAGAGAGCCGCGAGTGCCTACTCTCCGGCGAGACGCTCCCTTATCAGACGGTCCTTCCATCGGTGCCCTTGTTCACAAGGTGTTGGCCAGCCGAGAATGGTCAAGAGGGAGGCTCAACAGTGTCGCGATCTCGCCGCTGGATAAACT
>Ga0058697_10000710_pt1 | contig 13617 bp, 15 predicted proteins | sample AgamicAsMae_FD_66619 | JGI IMG/M metagenome (GOLD analysis project Ga0058697, IMG submission 66619) | Agave microbial communities from Guanajuato, Mexico - As.Ma.e | ecosystem: Host-associated > Plants > Phyllosphere > Phylloplane/Leaf | place: Guanajuato, Mexico | collected 2012-06-04
TCGTCGTTTTCTTTTCAGACACCTTTACCCTGCCAGCCCTCTTCTAGTCCTGAGTACGACAGACTCTTCTAATCTCTGTTCACAATCACAAACTGCAGACTTGACGATTCAGAGGGGGTTATCTCCCTGATAGAGTAACACATATATCGTTACTTTACCGAGCCGCAACACAATGAAGGCAATAACCATGCGCCTCCCAGCGCCCTACATCCTCTGCTCAATCCTCATCTCAATAGGTGGCCTCCTTTTCGGCCTCGACACTGGCTGTATCGGTCCCATCACCACAATGCCTACTTTCCTCGACTCATTTGGCCCGCTCTCCTCAACTATCCACGGTATTCTCGTCTCATCAATCCTGATACCGGCATCCTTGACTTCTTTCTTTGCCGGCAATGTCGCAGATCGCCTGGGTCGTATCAGCACTTGCTCGATTGGAGGCTTGGTGTTTGCAGTGGGAACTGCTTTGGAAGCAGCTGCTCAAGACATGGCTATGCTGTTTGTGGGTCGCTGCATCACTGGTGTGGGCGAAGGGCTTTTTCTCAGTACGCTCGTGGTGTATGTGTGCGAGATCGCTCCTGCTAGACAGAGAGGCGTACTGGCTAGTGTACAGCAACTGCTGGTCACCATGGGTATTGCAGTGGGCTACTTTGTCTGCTATGGCACTGTACGAAGCTCCGCCACGAGTTTCAGCTGGAGGTTTCCTTTTGCTTTGCAGAGTTTCCTTGCTTTCACTTACGCAGTATCGGCCTTCCTCTTCTTGCCAGAGTCGCCCAGATGGCTGAAGACCAAAGGCAGAATGGACGACTCCCACGACGCATGGGAGAAACTAGGAATCGCGGATGCCGAGCGTGAGAAGGAGGAGCGAAGCAACCAAAACTTGACGGTGCAAGAACCAGAGAGTCTGGCCTTAACACCCATCCGCTCACGCCAAAGCATACACTCCGCCCACAAAACCTCCTGGCTCGCAGTGTTTGCCAAAGACGTACGCAAACGCACGTTCCTGGGTTGCTTCCTAATGGGAATGCAGCAGCTCTCCGGCATCGACGGCGTACTCTACTACGCACCCCTACTCTTCCAACAAGCAGGACTAAACTCCTCCACCTCTTCTTTCCTCGCCTCTGGAGTCTCAGCATTACTCATGTTCCTCGTCACCATTCCCGCTTTCATCCTCGCAGATAAATGGGGTCGCAGGACCTCGACGCTAGTGGGCGGTATCCTCCTCAGCAGCACAATGTTTCTCATCGGCGCCCTCTACGCATCAGGCGTCGTCCACGGCACCCACGGCGCCGCCCGCTGGATCGTAATCATACTCATCTACATGTTCGCACTAACATACTGCACGACCTGGGCAGTAGGCATCAAAATCTACGCCTCGGAAATCCAACCACCGAAAACTAGGGCGCCGGCGACAAGTCTTGCGCAGAGTTCGAATTGGGTGGTTAATTTTGTGGTTGCGTTTACCACGCCTGTGTTTTTGCAGCGCTCGAGTTCGGGCATTTACTTTATGTTTGGGGCGGCGAGTTTGTTGACGGTGGTTGTTTGTGCGACGGAGATGCCGGAGACGAAGGGCAAGACTTTGGAGGAGATTGATGGGGCGTTTGAGCATGGTGGTGAGGAAGGGCAGCAGAAGATTTCGGTGGGGAAGAGGGCAGTGGGCTTGTTGAGGAAGTGGCAAAGTGGTCGTCTTGGTCAGCGTAGAGCGCCTGTCGAGAACCATGAGATGTAAAGGCTAGGACGAGCAGAGAACTACGACATAGATTGGCATTAGAATAGTATGAAGCGATACTACCTCCCCATGTGCAAAAAGTTTGTAACGCGTATAGCTATATCAATGCACAGTGTTCTCAAGAACTGGGTCATATCCATCGAGATGCGGTGCTCTCTGGGCTCTCTCTGGATGTGACTCTGATCAGGGGACTACTGTGCCTGTTCATAGCGAGCGTTGTGTTCTGCACCTTGATGGGACAGAGGAACGTGGGGGACTGAACTTACAAAGTTTAGCACTCGGGGAGGTATAATGACATAAGAATAGGTTAGACTATATTATAGACTAGACGATAGAATAATCAGAATACTGCATTTTGCTTATCGACCCTGATCTTGCTATCGAATGCCAACTTCAAGACAATACCATCAACCCACTATCATCATCCATCCCTCTCAGACTAACAAATCCTATGCTCAGGAGGTCTCCAAGGCACACCCAACGCCTCAAAAATCTTCCTCTCATCCCTCCCCTCCACAAGCGTACCCTCACTCAACTTCTCCCTACCATAATCCCTCAACACATCCTTGTAGAGTCCGCGCTGATTCAACCTCATACCCTTCTTACTAGCCAACAACCTCATACTGCGGTTGAAAATGTCGTTGCCAGTGAAATAGAGTAAAGCAGCTCCCAACTCTTCTTCAGGCACAAGCAGAAAGTCAATGCGCCGCCAGATGGTGCTGGAGGGGAGGCAGGAAGCACCGTGCCATTTCGTGCCGTCTGCTTGAGAGGTTTGGGCTAGTGCTGCGACGAGGAAGTTTTGGGTGGTGAGGAGAGGTACTAGACGGTCCATAACCGTTGTACGGATTTCGTCGATGGAGGCGGAAGGCTTGGTGATGAGGAGGTCGATGTCGCCTGAGTCTTGAGCACCGCGGCGGTAGGACCCCATGGTGTAGATTGTGTAGTTTTTGTCTAGGCCTTTGAGTGCTTTGGTGACTGTAGTGGCATGCTGCTCGACTTCTGCGCGAGGGATACGGGTGTTGAAGTCGTCGTAGTGGGCGATGCCGATGCGTTGATTGTCGGTCAGTTCGGCCCTCTGGAGCAGATCATCGAGTGTCTTGTAGCCTGCACTGGCCCAGCGCTCTGCTGCATGTATACCCACTCCATAGATCTTCAAGAACTTGTTGAGAATCTGTTGGCGCTCATCCATCTTGGTGGAGTCAAGTTTGCGCAGATGAGATGTGCGTACGATCTCCTCGATCTTTTCTGCTATCGAGGTGCCGATACCAAATACGCGCATCCCTTCTTCCTTTGTAGTCACCTTGGTTGGATGTTTTCTCAAGGCGGAGATGGCCTGACGGTAGGACATTGATCGCCATTGATCGCGAGTTTGGTTGTAGTAGTCGGCTAGCTCTTGCAGTACGGACAGGGTCTGAGCATTGGGACCTTGATCACCTTTGCCGCCAGTGTGTTTGTGCATGCACGTAAACTTGTCTTGCCAGCTGCTGGTCTTGCGTCTCTTATGACGATTGCCATCTTCTTCATCGTCGGATGCAAGGGGGTGTGACTCTTTGGCCTCCCTAATGGCCGATTCGAGCTCATCCTCGTCCTTGTTCGTGGCTTGCTGTTCATCATCGTTGACGGGCGAGAGTGAAGCTAACGGTGATACTGCAGAAGACGCCAGGTTGGAGCTTGCCTCTGGCTGAGGTGTCAATTGCGAAGACGAAGCCGCTGCAGCTTTTCCTTTCGCAGGCTTGAGTTTCAGAGACACGTCGGACACCTGAGATGGAATTGCCTGGGGTTGTACTGCTGTGATGGGAGCTGGCAATTCGTAGCCCTTGACTCTGAATTCAACGCTTGATGGGTCCACCAGCTTGTAAAACTCCATGCATGACGATGGGTAGTTCTCATTGACCAAGATGACAGCAGTCTATTTCTGTCAGCTGAGTTTATCATATTTGAGGGCAAGCGTGAGAGTAACTCACAGGGAGCTCCTTCAACTTGAGGTACTTCAAGAGCTGCGGGTAGTCATACTCGCGGTCGGTAATGATATGAGTGACACTATCGTTGAACTCATTCTGCCAAGTCGCGCCATACTCCAAAGCTCTGATGATCCTTTGTCTGCGACCAGGGTGTGTATCGCTGTTTGGAAAGAAGTCTGGAACATCAGTGCCTGAGATGAGTGGTGTGTGAATTCCTATTACTTACAGAAATGGAGGTTCTGAAAGATGCGTTGTGGTTCTGGCACAAGTTTGATCTCAGCAACCTGTTTACCCTTTCCTTTCTTATTCTTGATCATAGGAATGGCCGATGAGGCAGGTGGAGCAGACGAAGAAGGCGGCATACTGACCGCAGGCCTATCGAGTGAAGGCACTCCAATGATAGTGTGATGATGTTGTAATGTAGGAGGAGTGTCTTTGACTATTGAATTAGATGTGCTGAGCTCTTCCAAAAGCTCAAGTGGTTTCTTAGCCCTTCTGGGATTAGAACGCTGTTGTGAAGGCTGTGGCAGAGGTAAGTTCATGTTTGAAACGGAGCGTGCAAAGCTGCCTGGAGTTCTGCCTGGCGTACGACGCGAGCGCGAGAGCGAAGTGGTTGGGTCACCGAGAGTCCTGCCCTTGACCTTTTGGAATGAATCTGCTAGGCCTTTGTCTTCGATCTCATCACCCGCATCGTCGAGAGCATACAATGCATCGAAAGCATTTTTCTTCCTCGCGGCCACATTCTGATGATGCTGAGCTGCGATAATGTTGATTACTGCTTTGCATGGTGAAGAAGACATTTGATATATATGCCGAGTATCTTTGGTACTCCCATCCAAAGAAGAGCGATACTATAGGTACGCAGTTATGACGGTCTCACAGATAGTCGCAGTGATTTCCATCATAGTGACTGTAGTGGTTGATGGAGGGCGTGAGGCAACCTTGGTGAGCAGCTCGGAGGTCATCAATCTCCGCAATTCGGGCTACAAATCTCAAGATCGCCCATCTTCTTGTCTGCCACTCTTAACTTTTGAACTCAGAAACCAGAACTTCAGCAACAATGTCAATTAACGCACCGTCATTATCGTGTTTGCGAGTGCTGCGAGCACTAGTCACACCAAACAGCAACCAACTCTGCACCTCAGCAACACGCAACTATGCCACCAAACCAACACCACCATCCGCCGCAACACCCACCAAGCCTTTGGCATACAAACCACGCGAAAAAGAGAACCCAGACGAGGATCCCGTACCGAAACCCTTAGTGCGACCCATCGGACTGCCCCACCCACCGCGAGCAGGCGAGAACACCGGAATTGACGACCGCAGCTGGAAAGAACGCAGAGATGATTTCACAAATTACGACAAGCATCTCGTTCGTCGCAAGAAGCTCAGCGATACACTATACCGTCCTTATTTCCGCGACTTTAGCGCTATGCGTCACTTCAAGGGAAAGACGTTCTTGTCTCCTCAGTCGGTCTTCAAGGCTGAACATGCACTCTGGTTCCCCAACCTGCGTGGTCGTACGCTAGAAAAAGACTCGACCAAGAATGCTGAAAAGAAGGATTTGGTAAAAGCATTGAAGGGCAAGGTCAGCGTTGTCAGTATCTTCTCGTCCGGCTGGGCAGAGAACCAAGTCGCAACTTTCTGTTCCAAGGAGAAGAACCCGGCATTGCACGAGGTACTGGAGCAAGAGAGGCAAAGAGGCAAAGCAGGGCTTGGTCAATTGGTAGAGATCAATCATGAACCCAATGCGCTCAAATGGTGGATCCTACGAGCCTTTGCGGGCAGCTTGAGGGCTCTGCGACCCCAGCAGGACTGGTCCAAGTACTTTTTGATCAGGCGCGGCGTGGAAGAAGACATCAGAGAAGCCATTGGTCTGTTGAACAGCAAGGTCGGCTACGTCTACTTGGTCGATACCGAGTGCAAGATTCGCTGGGCTGGCAGTGCCATTGCTCACGAGCTTGAGCAGGAGAGCTTGGTCAGGAACTTGAAGAGAGTGCTGGCCGAGGCAAGAAAACCAAAAGAGTCACCAAAGAGCGAGAGGGTTGACAGTCTTGTCGAGGCTACGGCGACTCCTCAACAAGCTCAATGATCATACTCTGATACAGAACCTATGACATACCAAAATGTTCTCCCCTCCCAATGCCCATTAACTCCTGAACTCCTTGCAGTGACTTGTCTACCAAAAGTACATGAAGATCAAGAAGCAAAAGGCAATGAAGCTGCCCATGATTATACCATCCCGCCTCTTCTTGTTGCCTATCCTGCCAATCAGGCTGTTAATGCCAGGCACTTGGCTGGCTGCTCCGACTATGCGACGATTGATGCTGGTGAGCGTCTCCGTTTGAATACCAAATTGTTCGTTGATGGCGTATGCTTGTGTGAGGACAGTGTCTGTCATGTTGTGACTGTTGTCTATGCGACTACGCTCGTCTAGCATGTAGTCTGCCTCTGCTTGCTCGGGATTTTGTGCACGATAGGCATTGATGTCATTGCGAACGTTTGACAGGAGGTTTGCGCGATCTCGCTGGTGACCGATGTTGGACTTGAGCTTGTTGAGCTCTCGACGATGTTGATCTAGGACTTCTTTGTGACGGGCTAGATTCGTAGACTTCATGGCGGAAGCGGTAGGGTCCGAGTCGAGTAGGCGTGAGAGCTGGGAGATGAGGGCTGATCGCTGTCAGGCATCAGTCTTATTGAGTGGGAACAGATGGAAGGTGAGCTGAAGTACCCTCTCAAGTATGTCCTGAAGTTGTGCTTCAGTTCGTTGTTCATCTTCGTCGGGTTTGGCGGGGATGTTGCTCATGGATGCATATTGGGAGTAGGTGTGGAACAAGGCATCTGTCTGCAGAGTGTTAACTTGTTGCTAGAAGACGTAGAGTTATAGTAGCAAGCACCTGCGTCTCGAGAGAGCGAGCCTGTTGTCGCAGTTGTGCCCAGCTGCCAGAGCCAGATGTAGCCATTTTGGTAGAGTTGGAATTATTGTACAGGTGGGAAGGGCCAGGTTCGAGGTGACGCTCTTCACATGCGAGTCGCGACTGCCCGTTGCGTAAAGTGGCTGGATTTATGCAGACAGCGTCGAGAGTTATGCAAGAACCAGGGCGAGTAGTTAAAGTCACGTGGTCGAAAGGCTGTCACGCCAAGGCCGGCCCCGTCTAGCGGCGTCCGTCCCACACTTGCGAATTTGCGCTTTCGTTGATTGACGAACTTCACACATTTTCGATCCACCGTCGACCTCATCCTACTAACTCACAGCGAAAATGGTGCGCGCCCTCGTCATACGTCCTCTCTGTCACGTCGGAATGCTGACGGAATACATCGCAGTCGTCCGCTAAGGTCAAGGCTAGCCAGCTCTGGAGCAAGAACAAGGATGAGCTCAAGACTCAGCTCGAGGAGTTGAAGGCCGAGCTGGTCCAGCTCCGCACCCAGAAGATTGCCGGTGGTGCCCAGAGCAAGCTCACCAGAATGTACGACTGAACCTCCCGCACCCCGAATCGAATACCAAGAAAGAGATGGAATCATTGGAAAGGAAAAAACATCGAAAAGACACATGCACCTACGCACACACGAACCTCGCGACTACATACGAAGAGTTTTTTCTGACATTCATTCTGCCTATAGCCATGATGTCCGCAAGTCCATCGCTCGCGTCCTGACCATCATCAACATCAACCAGCGCTCGCAGCTGCGCATCTTCTACAAGAACAAGAAGTACCTTCCCCTCGACCTCCGCGCAAAGCAGACCCGTGCCATCCGCAGAAGATTGAGCAAGGAGGATGCCTCGCGCGTCACCGAGAAGCAAAAGAAGAAGCAGACCCACTTCCCCCAGAGAAACTACGCCGTCAAGGTGCGATGAACACTTCCTCTTCGACAGGCACGTCAGGGCCCTTGTACTGACAATAGCTTCCTTCCAGGCCCAATAAACGGTTTCGCCCAATCTCTTCCGACTTGCTACTCCCCCCCTTCCCACGACCATAGTGGAGATTCCTTTTTTCTTGGTTTCCGGCGAAATGGCTCTCGAGGACACGGGTTTTTTCGCACTTCCGACTTGTTAGCCCAGAATGTAGCCAGCATCCAAGACTCAACCTTTAAAAGTTTCGCGCGCGCAACTTGATCGGCGTTGAAAAGAATGACAAGCTGGGGTTACTCAAAAAGACCAAAATGATCCAAATGTTTTTTACGCAAAGAATATTCTTGTTTTCGGCCCTCTCGACATTGTGTTTCTGTGACAGGTTGGCGCCGCCTTCGACATCGCGACAACAGATGATTCTGTCTTCTTCTCACCTTGGACCCTTCAACAAGACACGGATCTATCGACTCGATTGTTATTGCGATCACCATCACGACCACGCTATCATCGCTCGCAATTCCTTACAATGCTCCACCCAACCGTCGACGCCATCCTGCATTGATCAGTAGTTCTCGAATCTTGACCACGTTGCTGATGCTATAGACCAATGTAATACTGCTCGTAATATCTCATTGGTAGGGTTTGAAGACTTATTTTTAGCATAGCCGTGACGCTTGAATCTTGCAAGAACAGTTACCCTAAGCCTTCGCCTGTCGACCGTCTCTGTTTGGATTATCTGACTGTCGTCGGCATTACGTCTCTTTACTTCGTGACCCTCTTGTCACGAAAAATATCATCCGCACTCGTGAAGGACCGCAACATCACTTGTGTCGTCTTCACGACTGGTCCTGAAGATTATATCTACTTCAAGAACTGAATCACATGTTTGTTTCCATTACGGAACAAAGTCCGTCTATTCTCTCAAATCTGTAGAAAAAAAAAAGTGTCTATGGTATCAAAACTAAATCTACATGCCAGCCATCTCCTCATCAGCATCAGCAACTTCATCATCCTCATCAATACCATCCCACTCATCATCCTCCTCATCCTCCTTGCCCTCCTCAGGCGGAGGACCCAAAACCTGACATTGAGCCTCGACCAACTCCTCAGTATGCTGCTTGAGTCTCTCATCCTCATACTCCAAGACCCTGTAAAGTCTAAGCGTATTCAACAACCAACTCCTGCTCGCCTTGAGCATGCCCAACACCTCTTTAGCCTGCTCAGACTCTGCATTCTCCATCACCTCCCCAGCAACAGCTTTCTTCTTATCAGCCATCAACTGCAAACACCAACCCCCCAAATAACAAGCTTCAACACTCTGATCGTCTTCCAAGGCAAGCCTCTCAAGCACATCCATAGCCTCATCTTCCATATCTGCTTCCATGAGCAAGCGCGCCAGACTGACGCGAGTGGGGAAATCAGGGACGCTGGGGTCGGAAGGGTCGAGGTCTTTCCACATGCTGATGCTGCGGGTGAGTGCTGCGCGCGCATCGTCGGGATTAAGTTGCGAGAGACGGACGGAGGCGAGGGTTTGGAGGACTTCTGGGTTGGAGGGGTCGACGAGCATGGCTTCTGTTATGAGGGCTTCGCAGCGTTGTTCGGCGTCTGTTTCCCATCTGTGATGATCAAGTTAGCAATTGCACTTCTTCTCGTCTCTCTTCTGAGCGGATACAAAAACTTACGACAAATCAGTCATGTAGACTTCGACAACACCACACAAAGCATTGGCAAGCTTTCCCCTCTTCTCCAACAACTGCACTTCGACAGTCTCATCCACATCACCCACCGCAGCCTCCAACTCTGCAATCTCCCTCTTGAGCACCGCAGCGCCCTTCTCAAACCACCCCACACTGCTCGCACCACCTTCCTCACACAACTGCGCCATCCACAAAAACTTTTCCGCACCTCCTCCTACCGCTTCTGGAATACTGCCTTCAGGATCCGCAGCCACGGCTTGCAAAAAGTAGTCGCGGGCTGCATCTGCGTCGCCGAGCTCGATGCAGATTTCTCCGAGTAGGTTCAGGGCTGGGAGTACGGCGTTGGGGGTTTTGAGGCGGCGGACTGTGAGGAGCAGGGTTTGGGCGTGTTGGAGGGCGAGGTCTGGTTGGGAGGTTGAGATGCATTGGATTGCGAGGTCGTAGAGTTGTTCGGGGGTTTCTTGGGTCTTGCTGGAAGAGCTCTTGGGGCTCTTTTGGGATTTTGTTTTGGCCATGGTTTTGTGTCTTTTTTGGCTTGGTAGCTTCTGTGTTGATGGATTCAAGGGTTGTCGAAGGGTATCTGTTGCTGGCGTTTTTCTTCGAGTCGCGCGAGTGTGTATGAGATGCTGTAGGGTCAAATGTGCAGACCAGCTGATAGAGTATGCTGGAAAGACAGAAGAAAGATGAGTGAGATGAGAGAAAGAGATAGAAATGCTACGCGCGCTGCTCTCAAAAAATCTTGAAGCACAGACACGCGAAGCCGACGTCAATTGTTCGTTTTGTTTCGCGGACTCACGGCCAGCGGGCCCGCAATTGCTCAAGCTGAACAGCTACCATATCTTCCTGCCAACCACGAAGCAGACACAAATCACACATATACCAGTCATGGGCAGAGAAGAACAAACAGAAGAGCGCGAAGTCCTCGACTCCATCTTCCCCGACGAAATCACCGGTTCGTTTTTGACTCTCTCACCATCCACCCATCTCCAAGATCAATCCACTGACCACAACCAGACATCTCCGAAACCGAATACCGCGTATCCATCCTCCTCGAAGTAACCGAAGATGACGACTCCACCTCCGAACCCCCAACTCTCATCCTCTCAGTCTCATACCCCGAAGACTACCCCGACGTCGCACCACGACTAGACCTCTCAGCACCCCCAAACGCCCCCAAACACAAACACCTCGATATCCAAGACGACAAGACGAAACTGCTAGATGGCTTGACCGAGACAATCGAAGAAAACCTAGGCATGGCTATGATCTTCACCCTCGTCACAACCCTAAAAGACGAAGCCGAGCTGCTCATCGCAGAAAGACAACAAGCCGTCCAAGCAGCAAAAGACATGGAAGCCGCAGAAGCAGAAGCAGAAGAAAACAGGAAATTCGAAGGCACAAAAGTCACCATCGAGACATATCTAGACTGGAGCAGAAGGTTCAAAGAGGAAATGGCAGAAGCAAAGAAAAAGGCAGAGGAACAGAGGGAGGCTGAGGAAAAGAAGAAAAAGGGTGGAAAGGAGGAGAAAAAGATGACGGGGAGAGAGCTTTGGGAGAGTGGTATTGCGACTAGGGCGTTTGTTGACGAAGATGATGATGGTGCTGATGCGCTCGAGGCTATGAAGAAACTCAAGGTCGAGGCGTGAGCATCTTTATCATCTGATTACGAAGAAGAAACAGATGGAGCTGCACCGCCATTTCAGCTCGAGCATGCCTCGCGAAGGCAGATCGGACCGTGTCAACACCACTCTCCTCGACTGCTGCAAGGCCGGCCCTTGAGAAGTGGACATCGGCTCGCTGCAAAATTCTCCCTACAAAGCTGTATAAAAATCTGCTAATGTATATAGAACAACATTGGACAGCAGAGGAGAACCCATACCACAATTGACGACCGTCATGACATCTTTCTTGCACGATTTCACCTATCCAAAAAGAATTTGCTGCGTGACAGAACTTTGAGCCAAGGTTGCCGCCTCTGGACAACACCATCTCCCCGCGCTGCAGTATGCTTGCTAACTGCAGCTTCGAACGTGTGTGAGACTTTCTGCACAAATACCATGGAACCAATCACTCAACACCCAACAGAGATGAAATACAGGTTTGAATGTGTGTTTCATAAGATCGGACAAAACTAAAAGATACATCCATACGAGGCATCAAGCCCCCTTTCCATCAACAGAGCCACCAGTGCCCTGCTCATCATAAAAACGGTCGATCATAAATTCTCATCTCAACTCATTCTCATCTTAAGCAGAAGCATCCTTCAACACATCAAACTGCCCATCATTGCTCACACCCTTATCCTTGGGAATACCAGCATCACCAGCACTCTGCTGCGCATTCCTCGCCAAATCATTCACAGCCTGACGGCCAGGATCATTCTTACCACCGATATCAGTGGTGAAGCTTGCATTAGGCGCAGAGGCATCAATATTGCCTTCGGTGATGTTTTTGCCATGGGGGTGTTGAGCTGAGCCTGGAACTCCCGATGAATTAGCCTGAGATCCTGTGGAAGTGTTGCTGGAGGCAGAGGCCAGGTAGGAAGATGTGGCAGCAGGCCCATCACCAGCACCATTCCCCACAATCCCTCTGGCGGAGTTGAGTTGTGCTTCTTCGTTCCAGCCTTCGAGTGCTTGTCTGGCTTCTGCGTCTGGAGCTGCTTGCAGCACTCTAGCGCCAGAGGTGTCGCTGTTGTTTGTGGTGGAGGAGGCAGAGGGTTGGGAGGAGGCTGCTGCGTGGCTACCCTCTCCGCCGAAGGAACCGTGAGAGGAAAGCGATTCGGCGGCCAGAGAGTCTGAGGTGATTGTGCCTGCAGACTCGACTTTGGGGTGAGAAGTACCTTGGGGGTCGTTGGTGACCTGTGAGAAGGGACGTTAGAAAGTTGGGCTTGGGAGGAGGGGTGAGCAGAGGAGGGGAAAATTGTACCTTTGTTCCTTGGGAAGACATGATTCGATATTGTGTGTGTAGAAAAGGTTCTTGATAGATTGTTGAACAGTTGTTTTGTGTGAAATAGAGATGAGAGAGAATAGCTTCACTTTGCTGCCTTTTTGTTCCTGAGAGCTTCTCATGAGAGCTCCCTCAGCTACCTCATCTTCGAGGTATCATCATGGCGACGTAGCCAGGTAGCTCTCTTCGCCATCCTTCCGGAAAGTTCAAACCCATGCGATTGGCACTTTTTCTCGCGACATGTGCTACAAGCTGATCGTGATCGTTCTTACATCACCGGAGCCTCAACCCCTCCTAAACCTTGTAAAGTGCCCCGCACCTCTACACATGACATGGGTATCTCTTGGAAAGAGTGGCACTTCATCGGACTGACTATCTGGGACATTCTTCATACCTGCAATAAAAGGACAGGAAGTTGCGGGTCTCGTGGCTGTCGCTAGAACTTACTCGATGCTTGTGGTTCGAATAAACACCCAAGAGCCTCCTTCGGACCCACTCCGCCCACTTCCGAAACGTTAAGTTCGCCGCAAAAAAACGTGTTGCAAACCTCGTGCGAACACTCCACTTCTCTCGGGTTGCAGAGAATTGACTTGGGAAGAACGTTGAGCCTCAATCGTTTGTTGAGGTGGGAAACCTATCTCGCTGCCCAGTCAAGTAAATGCTTGAGTTGATCTTCTGTCAAGAAATTGAGGCTCCACAAGAAAGCACGCACGTCACACGAGCAGGATAAACACGATCGGAAATTTTTCAGAAGAGTTGGTACGTTGGAATTCATTTTTCATTTCCCAAGCATTGCTGAAATGCTCATTCATGATTAATTGGCCATGCTGTAAGACGGATCCAATAGAATGCCTTGCGCGCTCGTTCGCAAGGAGGTATGGTGTAGATAAAAGTACATAAAAAAGTTCATTCCCTCATTGCAAGCCAATTGATCTTAAAGCGCCCTGCGCCAGGAGAGATCAAGAAGGCTGCATCTTTGAAAAATGGAAAGTCGTCAAAGAATCAAGCCAATTTACGAGGCGTTGGAGGGGTCGTTCTTGGGGTAACCGTAGTCCTTGCCGGTGGTGTCGGAAAGACCGGCCTTGCCCTTGGCCTCGCGGGTGACAGCGTCGTTGGGGATGCCAGAGAGACCATCCTTGCCCTCACGGCCAACACCCTCACCGAGGGTGGCATCAGCGCTGCGGGCAGTGCTGTCACCAGTGGCAGGCTCGCGGAGAGCGTCGTTACCGTGAGAGATGCCCTCGGAGAAACGGCCAGAGCCGACATCGACAGTGCTGGGGTCCTTGGAGTTGAAGTCGGACTTGGCGGGAGGAGCCTCAGGCTTGGGAAGGTTGCTGCGGCGCTCCTCAATGAGGTCAGCCTTGTTCTGGTCGGCCTGGTCGACAATGGACTGGGGATTGGTCAGTAGATATTCTTGTATATGGTCCACAAGAG
>Ga0058697_10000713_pt1 | contig 13573 bp, 10 predicted proteins | sample AgamicAsMae_FD_66619 | JGI IMG/M metagenome (GOLD analysis project Ga0058697, IMG submission 66619) | Agave microbial communities from Guanajuato, Mexico - As.Ma.e | ecosystem: Host-associated > Plants > Phyllosphere > Phylloplane/Leaf | place: Guanajuato, Mexico | collected 2012-06-04
GCCTACATACACTTGAACAAGACCATCGAACAAGTAAATGCTGTCATGGGTAGCTTTTTCCAAGGTGAGCGCATGGAGGATGATTTGCGTTGGCGCGAGAGGGTCGAGGAGCGTGTCAGCGCAAAATCTACAACCGACACTGTCGTCGGCGATGATGCAAATCTTCCTACCTCTGATGTGCCGGCTGATTATGAGGAGAAGAGTGACGAGGACATCTACTTTGCTCCCGAAAACAATAATGTCATCTTTAGTAGTGCCATCGACGGATGGGCCTTTACCCCTCGCCAATTTGCTGCCATCTATGACAAAAAACTCGGTATGAAGAGGGAGATTCTAGAAAAGACCCTTTGGGGTGACTTCTATCTCGATCCCAAGACCAAACGTGTGCTCGGAAGCAAGCACCTGAAAGGTAGAAACTTGAAGCCCATGTTTGTCCAACTCGTTCTCGAGCCTATCTGGGCTGTCTACGAAGCGACTACTGGCGGCGACCAAGGAAAGGGGTATGACATCGTATCTTGCCCGTAACACGAGACAATCAACTAATTCGAATAGCGACCCGGCCCTCCTGGAGAAGATCACAAAGTCGTTGAATTTGACCATCCCTCAACACATCAAGCGATCACGCGATCCCCGTGCTCTGCTGACAACAGTCTTCGCGAGCTGGCTACCCCTTTCTACTGCTCTTCTTGTGTCGGTGATTGAACACCTGCCATCTCCTCCCAAGGCTCAAGCAGCCCGTATCCCACCGCTCCTGGAAGCTTCGCCTGGCTCTGATCATATCGATTCCAAGGTGACAACCGCCATGACAGAGTCCAGAAAGTCAACAGAGGAACCCGTTGTCGCATATGTCAGCAAGATGGTGTCGGTACCTGAGAGTGAGCTTCCGATCAACAAGCGACGCGGTGGTGCGCTCACGGCAGAGGAGGCACGCGAGTTGGGTCGCAAGAAGAGAGCTGAGATTGCCAAGGCACAAGCACTTGCGAATGGTGAAAACGCAGATGTTGACTCTGTTGCTGATGCTCTCAGTACCGTGGCCATCGGAGAGGACGACGATGAGGATTCTGCACGTAAAGACGAAGAAGCAGAGCAGGAAGACCGAGAGCATCTCATTGGCTTTGCACGTCTGTATTCTGGTACCCTGACAGTTGGCCAGGAAGTCTACGTCCTTCCGCCCAAGTTCACTCCGGCTAACCCGAGGGCTTCTCCCGAGCCCAAGAAGGTCACAATTACTGCCTTGTACCTTCTGATGGGCCGTAGTCTGGAAGCCCTCAACTCGGTTCCTGCAGGCTCCATCGTTGGTATCGGCGGCCTCGAGGGTGCCATCCTGAAATCGGGCACACTCTGTTCTCAGCTCGATGGCGCACCTAACCTTTCATCGTCATCTGCTATCAGCACCAATGCTCCTATCGTCCGTGTTGCCGTCGAACCTGCATGGCCAGCAGATCTGGACAAGATGGTTAAGGGCTTGCGTTTGCTAGAACAAGCTGACCCTGCAGTCTTGTACGAGCAACTGGAGAGTGGTGAGCATGTCATTTTGACTGCTGGCGAGTTGCATCTGGAACGCTGCTTGAAAGACCTTCGTGAACGTTTCGCAAAATGCGATGTCCAAGCCGGAGAAGTCATCGTGCCCTACAGAGAAGGCATCACCAACTACGTCGCCTCATCGACCACAGAACAACAGGAAGAGATGAACCCGCCCAAGTACCCTGAACTGGGAAGAGGTAGAATCGATGTTGTCACCACTAGTAAGCAAATCACTGTCCGTCTCAGCGTACGCCCTCTACCTGAATCTGTCACACACTTCCTTGTCAAGAACACAGCTGCAGTCAAGAGACTGTATTCAGAAAAGAAAGCCGTACAGCAAGATTCCGCTGCTGCGGTCGAGGACACCGAGGAACAAGATGCTGAACACGAAGCCGGCAACGACGTTGGTATCGTCGAATCGGGTCGAGTACTATCGATGGATGAGTTCAAGGCTCAACTGAGTACAGCATTTGCCGATGTCAAGGGCGACAAGGACATTTGGCAAGATGCTGCTGAGAAGATTACGGCATTCGGACCCCGCAGGGTAGGACCCAATGTTCTCATTGACGCAACTCAAAATGGTATCTGCGGCAAATTGTAAGTGTCGAGCTCATCTTGCTGATGTCCAATTACTGACTTTTCCCCAGCCTGCGTGACGTACAAGACGACAAGGAGAGCACCGATGAGACAGACGTTCGATCCGATCAACTACGAGCTCAGGACTTCGTCGACAAGGTCACATACGCCTTCCAGCTTGCCACGAACCAAGGCCCCCTCTGCAACGAACCCATGCAAGGTGTTGCCGTCTTCGTCGAGGACATCACAATCAACAAGACCGACGATGAGCAACAGAACATGGGACGTTTGACTGGCGAAGTGATCAAGTCCACGCGAGACGGCATCCGTCAAGGCTTCTTGGACTGGAGTCCACGTCTGCTGCTGGCCATGTACAGTTGCGAAATCCAAGCTTCCGCCGAAGTCCTGGGTCGTGTATATGCAGTCATTACAAGACGTCGCGGTAGGATCATCTCAGAGTCTCTTCTCGAGCCTTCGCCCAACTTTACCATCTTGGCCTTGCTGCCCGTTGCAGAGAGTTTCGGATTCTCAGACGAGATCCGCAAGCGAACCTCGGGTGCCGCCAGTCCTCAGCTCATCTTCGAAGGCTTCGAGATGCTGGATGAAGACCCCTTCTGGGTGCCTCGTACCGAGGAAGAGATTGAAGACCTTGGTGAAAAGGGTGACAGAGACAATGTTGCCAAGCGTTATGTTGACACTGTCAGAGAACGCAAGGGTCTGTTCGTTCAACGCAAGGTTGTTGAGCACGGAGAGAAGCAAAAGACATTGAAGCGTTAATCGCTCCAATACGCCAAACGAGTACTGTAATCTGAGCATATCATGTTCAGAAGAAGCATAGTGGAATTGAAATTGGATACATGTTGATATATACGAGCTCACGGTTGTACTTCATCTATCTGTTCAGACTCTCTTTGCAGGCGAGAATCTTCCGGTTCTGCTCACGAGAGGCTTCTTGTTACCAGCTTACTGCATGTGGTTAGTCTCTGGTGCTCCTGCCTGATTTGGCCTCTGCTTATCTCATGGGGACTGTGAAGGTGCTGCAGTTCACTGGAGGGAGAGCGTGGGTCTTGAAAGGTTGAGAGGAAAGAAAGTAAACGTCTATATTCATTATAACTATATCATGCATGCCCTCATGCCTTCCACTGGCGTGTATTCCCTATCCATCTAACCACATATACCAGACCCAACAGCACCGGCACTTCAATCAGAGGGCCTACAGTCGCTGCAAGCGCTTGATCACTGTTGGCACCATATGTCGCTGTGGCAACAGCAATCGCCAACTCGAAATTGTTACTCGCAGCCGTAAAGCTCTGTGTGGCTGCCAGCTTGTATCCAAATCCAAGTTTATGCGTGATCCACAAGGTAATGCTGAAAATGGCGAAGAAATAGACGATCAGTGGTGCTGCCACTCGTACGACTGAAACGATCTGATGTACCACGCGATGGCCTTGGGATGCGAATAGCACGATGATGGTGTAGAGAAGTCCAATCAGGGACCATGGTGCAATCCATTTGATAAATGTTTGATCGTACCACGTTGGTGAGATCTTTCGGATGGCGAAGCGAGTGATGATGGCTGCGGCTAGGGGGATGCCCAGGAATGCGGCGACACTGGTGGCTACTGTCGAGTATGAGGGCGAGATTGTCGAGTGCGAGTGGCTGATGACGTTGATGAAGAAGATGGCCAGGGGTGCGAACAAGACCATCTGCAGGATCGAGTTGATGGCGACCAGGATAGCACAATACTGTTCTTGAGTTAGGAGAACTGATGATAAGAGCTTAGGCACTGTGGACGTACCTGTGAGTCTCCTCCCGCAAGACCAGTCCAGATCAACACCATAGCGATACATCGAGCAATGCCAACCAGAATCAGACCTTCACGGAGGCCAGGCTCATCGGGAAGGAATGCCCATGATAATGCCAGCATCAAGAATGGGGCAATTAGCCAATTCACCAGTATGCTAAAACCGACTTGGATCCAGAGTTCCTTGGTTTTGAATGCAAGATGCAATGTCTCGTATTGTACCTTGCACAGAATTGGATACATCATGACTAACAAGCCAATTGCTTTGCAAAGGTTAGTATAAGCCATGTCTAAGGGTTGAATCAAAACTAACCAATTGGTGCTGAAACGCCAACAAATTGTCCCTTCTCGAGAGCTGGGCCTGTACTAGGGACAAAGTTGCCCAATAGGATACCTGGATTGATATGTTAGGTTGTCTAATTCACACCTTCATGTTTGATCTGCTCACCTATTGCCATGGCGAGGATAATCCACACTGCCAGAAAACGATCCAACCATTCAAGTCCCTTGAAAGCAGAGACCTTATCCGGCATGATGTCCTTTTCGATTTGCTGTCTTTCCATGTCATCAGGGACTACAGAGGGCGGTGCGGTAGACATGTCGCCTTCGGTAGATGACTTGGTCGTCGGCCATTTCGACATTTTGGCCAATTATCAATGTTGCCCAAGGATGTTCTGCTTTGGAGTCGGTATGGTGGAGCGAGTGTATAAATAGATTATTGAATATCTTCGACTTCTTTCTCGAATGCAAGGACTTGCCTCGACAAACAGGAAGACGATATGCTCATGTTTTATTATCAGATCGGACCAAGGAGGCTGTTTTTGCCTCGTCCAATCAATCAGCGGTAATGACACTTCCCCACACTGGGGTAGAAAATCCATCAACAACAAGAGCCAATCAGTACATCGCAATGACACTATTCGAAGACCTGCGGATTGTCGTGCGTGAGGTGTGGTTATCGCCTTCTTTTGGATTCTTCAAACGGAGCACGACATACTATCTTGGAACCGTCAAAAGTTACTGGACGAATTGAAATCCTTCCTGCACGCACGTTCAGTGACGTCTGCCTCTCTGCGCGCAGCAGTGACATGCTCATGTATGAGATTGCTTGGAACTCGGATATCTTTACCCACGAACACGAAGGTGATAGTGCTTGTTTGCAGTGATGACATGCACCTCTTAACTTGTGCACTTCCAGGCAGAATGTCACTTGCCCGACAAGATTTGACTCGCCTCACTCTTGCAGCTGCGGCAATACTCTGCGAATCCATCTCCAAGTCCATCGCTCTCGGGAGCTCCTGCTTGCGTGGATTGACTGCCTTTGTTGCGTTCACGCAGCATGGTTTCGACCTTCTTACACTTCCTTTCCTCTTCAATCACCCAATCTTGCCACTCGGCATGGACAACTTCCTCTTCAACACGATTGATGACACGAAGCGCCACCAGCAGATCATGTCGATATCCCGCAAGAGAGTGACGCGTGCGCTGTAATCTTTGTTGTGAACGTCTTCCCGAGCCTTTGGAGATCTTCGTTGTGGACTCAGGTTCAGACGAAGCAAGCATATCGCGGAATGTACCATGGCACGTGTTCCAGGCTTGATTAGTCTCGTCCAATGTTGTAGAGTTCAGACCGATAGTGTCCATTAGTGTGGGAGCCACGAGCTCTTCGATGTCACTCAGATAGACCGCTCTGGTGATGGTAGGGTCTGGTTTGACACCTAGTCTGGCCATGAATTTTCCTGCCCTTCGTTCGTCGTACCACGCAAGCCCATCTCGATATCCATACCAGGTATTGTAGGCAGTGCTGCAGGCAAGGATCAGGACGAGAATCTTGTGCGCGGTAACAACACCTGCAATGGACTTTGCGATCGCAATGAGCAGATCTATCAACATGGTAAACAGACGGAATGCTTGAGCGAGCACTTCATCGGCATAAAGGTTAGCGAGAGTGCGAACCCTGACTGTTCGTCTTCTGCGAATTATTGAAGTGGTCGGCAAATCCGACGTCGAAACCTGACTTGTCTGTGTACTCTGACCGACGGAGCCAAAGATTTGTGCAGCTTTGTTAGTACTGTGTGCACCGAGCTTGGACACTTGATCTGTGATTACAGCAGCTAGATCAACAGCGTCATCTTGGTAGTCACGTAGAGCTTGCTTCTGCACCAGGCGCTGCGATAGTGAAAGCCTCTGGTCAGGCTCAGAGTCTCCATTCCACACCACTTTGTTGAAAATGGCAAGCTTGCATTTGGACTTTGCCGAGTGAGTGATGACGAACTTGCTAAGCAAGAGGAAGTTTTTGGACATTGGTAGTTGCCATGGTGACTGTGTCTGAGTCACGACATAGCAGAGGTGATCGTTGCACACATCCAATGTCTGCCTATCGGTCTCTTGCTCATGATCAACGGTGCAGATCAATTGCCTCGAGAGTTGTCCATCTTTTGGTTGTGTCCAGGGAGTCAATAGAATACCTAAAATGATTAGCACAAAGTGAGCTTTTGAAGAAGGGAGGGTATACACACTGTCAATCGGCCGGTTGTTGTACAACATTTGGAAGACTGCACTCCTGTCACCGAACATGACGTGAAAGAGCGCTTTGGCACTGATGCTAAAGTCTTGTGCAAGAACCGCGTCTCCCATATCCTTTGGTCTGTATAATACAGGCTGAGAAGGCAACTTGAACTTGGCTACTTCTCTGCCTGTTCGTGCGACCGATTCTCCATAGAGCGTTCCATCTATGCGCAAGTTTGCCCTGAGATCCCTCGAACGGCGTCTAGTGACTCTGGTATCACTCTCTGTAGGAGAATGTACGTCCTCGTCCCAATCCTGTGATTGATCCTGAGAATCTGCTGTTGCTATTCTCGAGAATGATGCAAAGACCTCTTCTAGAGATGTGGGGATTTCAGAATTTGCAGACTGCACAAGGTAATCGAGCCTGCGTTGAAGTGGTCTCAGAGCATCCAAGAAGGTCTTGACAGTGACACGCCTGAAAGCTGTTTTACTCTCTTTGAGATGCAGGAACAGATAGTCGCACTCACTTTCTCGACCTGGAGCAGCGGTGACCTCGGTGATTGACGACAGGCTGATCTCCGCGACAAGAACCATGCCAAAGTGATTACTGTAGAAGTATATCTTTTCGGTCGTCACGTAGATGCGACCCGGAAATTCTTGCTGCTCGTTAGGATTCCACATGGCGGTGAAAACAAGAACAATCTTTTCAGAGCGTGGAACGGAGGAGAACAGGACATGGAACTCTGCATCATGTTCCTTGAGCACAAGCACATCATCTGTCTTCAGCGAGACTGGATATTCGGTTTGAATGTCTTCGGTGGGGGCGATCGGTAGTCGGCTTTGTGAAGGCGAGTCCAGAGCATCGCCTGCACTGATCGTTTTGCGATGGGTGATACGGCTTGGAGTCATATTTGATCCAACTTCTGCCATTTTCAAATCTTTAGGCGGTTCCATGCCCTCCATGATGGCCATGTCATCATGATACTGGCCAAGTGGTTTCGCAGCAGGTCTTGACATGAGAACAGGCTTGGGCTCATCGCGACCAAGTCGATTGATACTTACCCAATTAGAGGAGCCCCAAAGGTTCGCCATCAAACTGCTAGGCATGGCTGATGTATCAGATTTCCCGCTCGAAGCACGTTGACCACTTACTGCCACGGCTCTTCTGCTGAGATTTGTAGGAGCCGGAGGATTTGCAAGGGTGACAGGGGCAAAGCTACTGGTAGCAGGCATGGTGAACGAGCGGTGATGTTCTCCTGGCTTTGGTGCGTTGGGGGCCGGACCGGGGCCAATCGGGAGAATACTATGACTGGCTGAGAGCAAACTAGCGATACCGCCAGCCGGGGCAGGCTGACTTGCCGAAGAGAGCGCCGTAGCCCTCCTATGCAGATCGAGCTTTTGGATGATTCTGTTAGCCGTGTCACGCCCGCCTTCAGCGTCCAACATGGTCGATCTTCTGGAAGGGTTGACATCGAAACTACTCCTGCTAGCCAAAGCGAATTCGGGTGGGGACAAGGATGCACCAAATTCGTCCGTCGAGTGAGCCAGGCTATCGGTCAGTTTCGCAGCAAAGGACGGATCGACTGGTGGGCTGATGGCAAAGGCTGGATCAGATCCAGGGGCCGGTGCGGAAGAGTTTCCTCGGGGTTCTTCGAGAGCTCTGCGCTTCGCACTCTCAAAAGCATTGATCCACTCCAGAAGTTCGCCTTGGGTCTCTGCTTGTAGAATGATACTCGTGTCTTTAGTTTTGATCTCGAAACAGAATCTGCGTTCTTCTTGAACGGCCGGACGGACGCTGCAGAGTAAAACACCAATCTTTTCACTTTCCTCGACACCACCCGAGATGCTACCTTGGACTAGCCAACCGAAGATGCCATTCTTGACAATGAACCAGCGTCGCGACCATGATGGTCGGGCGGGCTTGGGAGGAACAGTCTTTAGGAACAACCAGCCTTGTTTTTCAGGCTTTGTAAAGGCAGGCTTGACGGGCGAAGTGGGAGCCCCAGAGCCGAGATATGGCACGGTAGATACAGCATAATCGTCCATCTCACGCGAGGGACGAGCTTTGGTCTCAGCTGAATCTTCAAGCTGACGTCGTGCCAGCATCAACTCACGCTTGAAAGCTGACTCGGACTCGTGCATGACTTTACTCCAACCCCTGATACGCTCCAACTCCGAGCCCCATTTCTGGAAGTTGGCAGAGGTGGCGTCGCGGTAACCACGAAAGTCCTTCCAGCGATCGGAGAAGACCTTGATTAGCAGTTGGTCGAGCGAGTTGCGAAGATTCGGGGCCATGATACAATAGTCCATGGAAGCTCGGAGATAGGCCTTGCGGTCCTCGTGCAGTTTGAAGGCGTCCTCACGCAAGGATGAAGCCTCTTTTGTCTTTGCTTGAGCAAGATATCTCGTCATTTCAGCGTCGAATATGGCCTGGGTTCGTTCCAGAGCCTTGCGAGCTTGGTTGAATTGGCGAAGAGGGCTGTCAGCACCGTCGATGAAGCGCAACAGAGGTTCGATCAGGGTCTGACGTGAGCGAGCAACATTATTGAAGACCCAATGCAGGTACTGGGTAGTGTTTTGGCTGTAGCGGGTAATGGCCAGCAAGGTGTAGTCATGGTCTAGGGCAGCCTGGCTGAGGTTCTCTGGAGGCGGAGGTGGGAAATGATCAAAGTTGTCAAACTCTTTTTGGATGCTGGCGAAGCGGTCGGCAAACTTTTGGGATTGCTTGACATAATCGCGGAGCCATTTCTCGATAGATTCGACCTGGTTGGCATAGTGGACGGCGATGGCACGGAAGGTGGGCGAGTCGAGAGCAGCCTCCTTAAGCTGGACGGGGACGAGGTCTAATGGGCGGCCGACAGGTTGTAAGCTGGGTTGGAGGCCGTTGTCAGCATCGTCCGGGGTGACCATGGCAGGCAACTCAGTCAACGAGGAACAGGATCATGAGATGTGAGGATCAAGGACGGGTTTATGCAAAGAGGCAGATGGAGGAGAAGAGCAAGCGTATTGGAATACGGCTATAGCTACGGAGACAGTAGATTACGAGGGAGTGGCCCTGCTTTGGGCACGGGTGTTTTGACGACAGCAGCGTCATGTTCGCGCCTGCCTCGACACAGCTGCGCCGCCGCTGCCGCCGGTTACGTTTCGCATGCGGAGCGGGAGTGCTCGGACCTTCTTCCCCTCCTGCGCGTATTCTCCAGCCTGGCGTGACTGCATATTTCCATCCGCCATCAAAAGTCTTTTGTCCGGGTAGACCCTGCCAAATTCCAGGTCGCCGTCAGCTGTCCTACTTTTCCTCACACAATCCGCTGTCGCCAACATGCCTCGCAAGATGAAGAACAAGGCCGTCGTGTCTGCCGAAGAGCCCCCAACCAAGCGCACAAAGCTCTTCGACGAAGACGCTGTGTCTGACGACGAAGCCGTCAACCTTACCATCAACGAGGAGTTTGCTAAACGCTTCGAGCACAACAAGAAGCGCGAAGAGAAGCAAAGACGTAAATCAACCCTCTCTGTCTCCGTCCATCTTCCGCCTACTAATATCATCCAGTCGAGGAAAAGTACAAGGACGAAGACTCTGAAGAAGACTCATCCACCGACGAGGACGAAGACGATGCTGCCGAACTAGCCACTGCTGATCTGGACAACGAAATCTTTGCTACCCTCAATGCCATCAAGAAGAAAGATCCACGAGTTTACGACCCCAACGTCACTTTCTACACTCCATTCGATGCCGAGCAACAGAACGATCCCGCTTCCAAGAAGGAGAAGCCACTGTACTTGGCCGACTACCATCGTCAAAATCTTCTGAACGGCAATGCCGAGGTTGATGAGGAGGAAGATGCCCCACCACAGACATATGCTCAAGAGCAACAAGCCCTCAAAGACGACCTGATCAACCAAATGCACGCTACTGCCGATGATCAAGGCGATGAGGACGACTTCCTCGTCAGGAAGCCCGGACAGGCTCCTGCTGCTGCTACCAACACCACCGCTCGCCCCCAGATTACCGAACGCGACATACAGGTTGCCGACAAGGATCCTGAGACCTTCCTCTCCAACTTCATGCAATCCCGTGCATGGGTTCCTGACGAGAAGTCACGCTTTGATGCATTCGATTCTGACGACTCCGAGGACGAAAGACGTGCCGAGATGTTCGAGGAGGCTTACAACATGCGTTTCGAGGACCCCACCAAGTCCAACGAGAAACTCATGACTTTCTCTCGTGATGTCGCCAAGTTGAGTGCTCGTAGAGAAGAGAAGAGTGGCAGAAAGAAGCAGCGTGAGAAGGAGCGCGAAAAGAAGGAATCAGAGAAGCGCGAACGCACAGAAGAGAAGGCCAGACTGAGGAAGCTCAAGATCGATGAGGTTGAAGAGAAGGTTAAGAAGATCAAGGAGGCTGCTGGTCTCAAGAACCAGGCACTCGACCTTGCCGAGTGGAAGCAAGTGCTGGATGAAGACTTTGATGACGATCAATGGGAACAAGAGATGACACGCCGCTTTGGTGACAACTACTATGCCGACAAGGAAGCCATTGATGAGGAAGATGAGGAAGCAAAGAAGCCTCACAAGCCCAAGTGGGACGACGACATCGACATCAACGATCTTGTGCCTGAGTTTGACGAAGAGGCCGAGGCAGCCAAGCTCAGAGGTGAAATCGCTGGATTGGATGAAGAAGAGGAGGCTGAGAAGGCAGGAGAGAACGACGACGACAACATAATCGCTCCTGATGGTGTCCAACGCAAGACCAAGAAGGATAGGCTCAAGGAGGCTGCAGACAAGCGTCGTGTGGCCCGCAAGGAACGCATGGCCATCGAAGAGCTCGTAGACGCAGATTTGACTGGCGATCTCCCGACTTCGACCAAGACTGCTGGATTCCGTTACCGTGAGACCTCACCGACTTCATTCGGCTTGACGGCCCGCGATATTCTCTTTGCCGACGACAATGCACTGAACGAGTACGCTGGCCTCAAGAAATTGGCTACGTGGCGTGACGAGGACAAGAAGAAGAAGGATAAGAAGAAGCTCGGTAAGAAGGCCCGTCTACGACAATGGCGCAAGGAGACCTTTGGTAACGAAGAAGGCTTTACTGGTGGCTTCAAGGAGTTCTTGGGTGAAGAAGCGCTTGCACAGGGCAACGAAGACACTCAAGGTGGAAGCAGAAAGAGAAGAGGAAAGAAGCGCAAGGCTGAAGCTTGATTTTTCTAATAATACCCAATCTTGTATATCAAACGATTTTGTCCTTCATGGTCTGTGGACTTGGTCTTGTGTCCTGAAAACTAGGTCTTTCTTCCAACATTTGCCAATGCTTCTTCAATGCGGGATATGTATCGGCCCAGCCATGTGAAGGCCAGCGACAGGCCAGGTATCCGCAAAGGGAGCCGACGGCTATATCTGCCAGGCTTAGTCGGTCTCCAACCAGATAGCCTCCCTGCTTCTGCTCCGCCCATTCTCCCAACGCCCTCAGTCCTCCTTCGACCTTTCTCATTTGTCTGTCAACCCATGGTTGCGATTTCTTCTCGGGTTCCCTCATGTTCTCGAAAAAGGCGAGCACGAGAGCATCGCAAACGCCATCTGCTACGACCTCGATCTTCCTGGCAAACAGCCTATCGTCGACTTGATCATGGCTAGGGAGAAGAGGTGTTTCGGGGTACTTTGCTTCCAGCCATTCTAGGATGTAGCTAGACTCGTAGACGGCAGATTTTCCATCCTCGAGAATCAATACTGGAAGCTTTTCCAGAGGATTGTATTGTGGTGTCTTTGTCGTATTGTCCCAAGGTACCTCTGTTTGAAGAGTGAAGGGTAGGTTTTTCTCGGCGAGCGCAACGCGGACCTTGCGAGCATAAGGTGATGGTGTCGCACTTATTAAGGTGAACATGATGGATGCAGCGTGATCACAAGAGTAGCAATGAACAATACCTCTATATATCTACCATTCGAGAGCCGAGGGCGCCGTTGATTGCGGGGCTTCTAGGGACGAGCGGATCGGCGTTGGTGAAAGTCAAATATCCTTGGTGGGAGAGTCAAATATTCTCATCCCAAGGGTGCAAGAACGAACACAGTCCAATTACATTATATCACCATGCTCAGCCTCACCGAGCTGATTCGAGAGATACCAGCCACCGAAGAAGTCTCACCCGAAGACATTTTCGCATCAACACCCGGATTCTTGTTCACTGACGACCTACGAAATACACATGGCGACCCGGGCGCTGTCATGGTGTACAAGAGCGAGCGCTTTGGCGACATCTCATTGACCACGGCCGAGCCCGATGGCGAAGAGGAAAGAACATTGTTCAGCCACTATCTCTGGAACGCCGGCATCTTGATGGCTGAGAGGGTCAGTGGACAACGGCTGCTAAACGATGAGGAAGAGAGACAATGGAGCGTGAAAGGACACAATGTGCTTGAACTCGGAGCAGGTGCGGGATGAACGACAACATAAACAGAACAAGAGCACGGACTGATGGACCAAACACGGCAGGCGTGGGACTCGCCGGCATCGTCAGCACTCTTGCTGGCGCCAGCGATGTGCACATATCCGACTATCCAGCCAAGGTTGTGCTCGACAACATCAAACGCAATGTCAAGCACAATGTGCCAGAAGAGCTTGGGTGCAGAGCAAGAGTAGGAGGTCATGCGTGGGGCGTCTTGGACGACGACTTTTCCAAAGGCAATGGTGGCAAGTTCGATCGAGTACTGGCAGCGGATTGTTTTTGGATGCCATGGCAGCACGAGAGTTTGGTATTGTCGATGCTTCACTTCCTTTCAGAGGATGCAGACGCTCGGGTGCTTGCAATCGGAGGATTCCACACTGGTCGAGCAAAGCTCGCGGCTTTCTTTGACGTGGCATTAGAAAAAGGACTCGAAGTTCAGGACATATACGAAGAAGACGCCGAAGGCACAAGGAGAGAATGGGTCAAGGAGAAGGATGGAGGAAGAGAGAATGTCACGGAGCGTAAGAAGTGGCTCACCATAGCCATCCTGCGACGTGCAAATCAAAAAGGACTTTGAAACCAAGGCAGAGGGATGATGGAGTGATCAGCTTGTTCGAGGGATCAATCTGGCCGGCAGATGGATGTTGGGCAGGCATGCGCCGATTGACAACCAGGTTTATAGACCAGGTTGTCGCTATCAGGCATGGCTGGTGCCGCCTATAACAAG
>Ga0058697_10000717_pt1 | contig 13544 bp, 11 predicted proteins | sample AgamicAsMae_FD_66619 | JGI IMG/M metagenome (GOLD analysis project Ga0058697, IMG submission 66619) | Agave microbial communities from Guanajuato, Mexico - As.Ma.e | ecosystem: Host-associated > Plants > Phyllosphere > Phylloplane/Leaf | place: Guanajuato, Mexico | collected 2012-06-04
TTTCCACCTCGACTTCCATGACCTCTTCTGTGCGCCATTGGGACTATGAAAATGGCCGTCGTTATCACGCCTATCGCCAAGGTCACTATCTTCTGCCCAACGACGACGCAGAGCAAGAGCGCGAGGACATCAAGCATGCTACTGTCTTGATTGTCTGCGGCGGCAAACTGCACTTTGCGCCTATACCCGAAAACGAACCCGACACGCGTGTTCTTGATATAGGCACTGGCACCGGCATTTGGTGCGTCGAAATGGGCGATCGCTATCCATCTGCTCAGATCACTGGCGTAGATCTCAGTCCCATACAGCCAGACTGGGTACCCCCGAATGTAGGTTTCATCGTCGACGACATTGCGAGTGAGTGGCTATATCCAGAGAACCACTTCGACATGGTCCACGCCAGACACATGGGTGTCGCCATCAAAGATTGGGACCACGTCCTCGCTTCAGCATACACACATCTCAAACCAGGTGCATGGCTCGAGACGTGTGAGTTCGATTATTGGCCAAGTTGCGACGATGGAACCATGACCGAAGACAATCTGCATTACAGATGGCACGTTCTTTTAACCGAGGGTATGAAGAAGAACGACGTCGACTTGCATGCCGCCTTGCTCTTGAGGGAGAAGATTGAACGTGCTGGGTTCCAAAATGTGACTGAGAGGATCATGAAGGTGCCTCTTGGTAATTGGCCCAAGAACCCTCTTCTCAAAAAGGTCGGCAGCTACATGCATGCTGTCCTCTACGATGGTCTCCAAGGTATGCAGTCGCTTTTCCAGATTCATTGTTAGTATAATCTCTGACAAACTTCTTATAGGCATCTGTATGGGTCCTTTAACAAGAGGTCTCGGCTGGTCAAGGGATCAGGTTGAACTCTACCTCCCCGGAGTACGGAGAGATCTAAATGACATGAGCGTGCACACTTACTACAGTCTGCACGTAGTCACGGCTCAGAAGCCATACCATTGACGGAAGGGTACCAGACGTACCGCTACCCATCCAGTTCACATTCCTGCCTCGCTTTGCTTCGATACAGCGGCTGGATACGCCATTGTTGAAATACACTTCTTTGAGATAGCATTATACCCCAATACATTTTTCTGCTTTGTTGTACTTGTCGGTGTGCCCTCCTGTTGATCGCCTTATTCACCACACCCATGCGGGGATGCTCGTTCACGTCCTGCACGAACGATTGGCTGCAAGACATGACCGATCCTGCCAATTTGTCTCGTTGCTGCATCACGCACGCGACAACCCCCTCGGCACTCGGGGTTTAGCGGAAGTCGCATCCTGTCTGGCTCACAAGGGTGTTTCGGCAGTCACCTTTGCTTCCGAGCATTCTACATGCCGTACATCATTTTTTGGCCGCATCTTTGTACTTGAGGTATCGACTTTTCATACCATCATGTTGACTGTAAGATTCTAACATTCTGGACGCTTCGACCTTCCCCTCAACGTGTTGGGCAACAAGAAGGCCGAGCGTCTCACATGGCCTGAGCAAACAAAACACAACCGAGTGTTGGCCCTTCAAGGAGAGCTTGACAAGGTTTCGCTTTCCTATTGGGCCCTCTAATTCTTTCCAACCATACCGCCGGTAACATGGGCTTGTCAGAGACTCAGAATCGGCCCCGCTCGCTTCTGTGAGTGATCCGCCAAAACCCGGAGAAATCTGCCCAAAGGACTGGAGTACGAGCCCTACTCTGAATGAAGAAAGATGCAACGATAGCGATGGCTCATGTGGTACGAGGAACGGTATGCAAGGGAGAAAGAGGAAGACTGAGCTGAGCTGAACTCCAACGGCAATTCTGTAAGCAGGTCAAGCCGCCGCGGCAAGCGACGGCAAGATCCTATGGCAACTTTTCCAGCTTTCGAGAATCTTTGGTGGGCTAGTTCTATCCCCATGGCTAGTCCCACTCGGCTGACCACTGTACTGGTAATAGCCCTGTGTTGATGTTCGCTTGGAGGTCCTTCTGGCCGAGAGGCATCAGAAGTTAGGGCAGGGTTGATAAACGCTGTCTGTCGATTGGATATACTTCCCTCATAGGAGTACTGACTGTCACTTATTGAAGCTCAGAAGAGTTGTTCAGGAAGATTCTCAAAGGGAGGAAAGGTATGCTTAAGAAATGACTGACCTCTGCCGGACCACGTTCAGGATCTGTGACTTCCTAATCGACCCATGCCCTCGCAGCCAGGGCCGTTTTCACCAGCTGAGCATCACGGTGTCACCACATGCTCTCGTTCCAGTACCAGAGAATCAGTCTCTCGCCTGCTGCACATTCCTCTCGATGAGATTCACTGTACAGATACCATCACAACTCATCTGAGCAGGGCATGGCTCTGTATCGTCTGCTGCTATTTCGATTGGCTCGGTTGGTGAGATGAGCACATGCAAACGTGCATACATTTCCGAGCGACAGGGCCTGGTGGGAGGGCCGGCCGTAAGTCGTACACTGAAACTTCATGTAGGCTTGACAGGCAGGTGTCTTTGCATGAGAGATATTAGCCGACAGTGGTCTGACTGGATCGTAGTCTGCTTGTATTGAACACCATCTACTTCGAACGCGTGGGTGACCGAAATCTTTTGGCCCTGCGGAGGAATCAGTCACTCGCAATACATTCATTTCACTCGTTAAGTTTTGTAGACGCTTTTCCATTCGTCTAACTACCAATTTGACTGATCAATTCCAGAGGTATTCGCTTTTAGATCATGTCGACTGAGATACATTGTAGGTCTGGAGTATACTTTCTCCCTTCCGATTCTTGCCTGAAGCATATCCTCCCTTGTTTTGCCACGATTATTCCTGCGGTTCTTTCAATTTCTCCAGATAGGAACACGAGTAGGAGAGATGGCTCTGTAGTCGTAGTCCTTGACGCCGGTTTTTCCAGAGCCCCACTGAACATCCTCAGTGTTGGTCTTCTGCGCAGGTCGGGCAGGACCGACACCAGGCTCCAGCTTGTAGCCGTAGATGGGCTCATCCAACGTCTTATGAGCCTTGACCAGGCCTCCAGTCATCTCAAAGAGCACTGTGCTGTAGCCCTCGCGACGAGCAATATCACACTTTGCTCCGGAAGAACTTGCCTCGAAGTGAGCGACGAGGGCACTGAGCTTGTGGAAGTCTTTGAGACAAACTGGACACAGATTGCGCTGTGAAGCGTGTGACTCCCTCATGTGGTCGCCAACCCTCTGAGGTGTGAAGAAACGTTTCTTGCAGCTCTCGAAGGGACATCTGTAGGGCGGAGCAGCATCGTTGGTGCTGTCTGGGCAGTAGAAGAAGTCAGGCTTGAAGTCGGTATGGGAAGGGTCCCAGAAGTGTGAGACAAAGATGTTGTTGTTGTCGTCTTCTTCCTTGTTACGCTGATGAGCGGCATTTATAGCATCCCAGTTGGCGATGGCCTTGGCCTTGGAACGTCCGAAGAGTTTTTGAGGAATGTTTGGAGCAGACCATGCTCTGGTAGGGGCAGCGGGGGTAGTGCGGTCTTCTCCATAGTCACTGTATGTGTTTGCGGCGTTGCTGTAGAGGCTGATAGTATCGTCGCTATCGCTCTGGGAAGAAGACTCGAAAGAAATTTCGCTGTTGCTTACTGAGTCGTCTGCTGAGCCGACTGGATCGATTGAGAGGTTGGTTACCGATTGGCTTATTTGACTGACGCCAGAGCTCAGCAACTCAGGCCACTCGACTTCAGATTGGCTTGCAGTCGAAGACAGTTGCGGGCTGAGAGGCGGTTGGCCATTGATCTGGCTGTAATCACTCTCGCTGAGCAAATCGACAGTAACACCACCGCTCGTGCTGTCAGTCTCGCTTGGCATTGGCTGGATGGTATCATCAGGCAGGCCCATCATGTTTCTCTTGAAGCCTTCGGGGTCATCCAAGATCAGTTTGACCATGCGCTTGTGTTCACGGTCCTGTCTGAGTGCCATAGGCTTGATGTAAGCACAGAAGCCTCCCTCGATGTGGCTGATAAGCTGGCTGGCGCGGCCGAAGATATTGCCGCACCCTTCACGATGGTCATTTCCGTCCTCGTCACGGACGATGAGATAGCCTTTGCATACGACGTGTTGATCAGCTTGGTGCATCTATCGTAGTCAGTTAGCATCAATATTGTAAGACTGCGAAATGTCTCAAGGCAATGTACCTGTTTGCGATGCATCTCTCTGCCAGCAAGGCTCTCAAAGTCCACACCACAGAACTCACAGACGATGTGGTTCAGCATCTTCGGTTTCGCAAACCTGCGTTCACCGACGATCCACGGAAGCATGGTCTCGACTTTGTGTGCGACAAGTTCATCCCAAGTCTTGCCATGGAAGTCGCACTTCACAAAGCCTCTCTGAATTCTTTCGTAACCGGGATCCTTGCCACAGTAGTAGGGGTGGCGATTCTTGTCCTTGAGATGAGCTTTCATCTCGCGTTCCGTGTCGAAAGAATGAAAACAGTCATCATAGCTGCACTTGAAGGCTTTGAGTGGGGTCAGTGGTACTGCCATGATGAGGGGTGGCGATGTTGGAAGCTGAATGCGCCAGTGATAGGAACAAATGCGGGTCAGAGTCAGACGAATGGAGAGGGTCGGGTGTTGGAGAGGGGAGGTCGACTGTGGAAAGAGGAAAGCAAGGAGAAAGGGTAGATGGTTCGAGGTAGAAGAGCTGAAGATATAAGGTCGAGGACGGTGTGAAAGATGGAAGCAATGTCGAGGCTGAGAGGTGAAGGGATGTCAGACGGGAAGGCGGAGGTAGCAGCCTTCAAACAGGTTATTTCTGAAGAAAACTGAAGTTGTTGGCTAACAGGCTGTAGCAGTGGACGAAGCGGCGTTGCGAAGAAGTGACGAGTACTCAGCAGGCTGTAAGATGTCTGAGACCTGCGGATTAGGCTATCACTAGGCGAGTGCGAGGGACACTGGTAATCACAGTGACAAGGTAATATTTTGCTGTCGGGTGTTTGCCTATATTGAGGATGATGTTTGTTTGCGGGAAGGTGCAACTTCTCGATGCGAAAATGATTGGTTTGTGAAAGACGAACGGCTTGTAAAAAAGGCAAGAAGTACTGGCTCCTCTCGAGCAGGGATCAAGATGTTTCGTGTCTCTACCTCCGACGCGTTGAGCAAGAGATAGGACGCTGCGCATACCATCAAAGAGACAACACAATCAAACGTCCTTTGTCTTCAAATACCGAAACATCCAAGGCGTGCACCACGCTTCTTGGATCTTTTTCTGCCGGAGGTCTTTGCCGAGGCCTTTGCCGAGTCTTTCTTGCGTCTGTTGCCTCTTACCATCTCCTGCTCCTTCTTGACCTTCTCTTTCGCCTGTTCAATTCTCTCTTGCCTCTCGCGAACGCTCAGGGGGCGATCTTCCCTGAGGTTGTACGTACTGCCAGTAAGCATGTTGCCGCTAGGGCTTCTGACTTGCAGGCTTTCGAGTTGAGTAGGGTCGAGGAGTTCCGAGTAGCGACGGATGAGAGGTCTTGCGGGCTTGGGGTGCGTGATACCGGACTCGGGCTCGTCCCCAGCAAACGACGTGACGGTGACCTCTCTTGGGCCACGGGAGTCTTGCAGAGAGTCAAAGTCAGCGAGGTTCTGAACGCCTGGGCTGCGAGGGAAACTCGTTCGCGAAGGAGTACGAGCCTCCATACTGAGAGATGTACTTGAGTTGGTCAAGTTGCCAGATGCAGATCTTGACATGATGTTGCCCATCTTTTACTGTCGTCGATCAGCACGTATATTGGTGTGTTGTGTCTGCATTTTACTGTACCTCGTAGCTGTTGCTGATGATAGTAACGAGGTAGTGGATGTTCTTGTTAGGAAGTAGATGCACTTTGACGAGGATGAAGATGAGGATGATAACAAGCAGTAGGATGAGGATGATAATAAGTGGTAGGATAGGTGCTGCAGACTTGTTACGCGAGTGAGAGGGTGTTGTTGCGGCGCTGATATTCACACACGCTCCTCGAACGCACCACGCCTCCGCGACTCGACGATCCGCACCACCGGTATCTCGTGCGGTCAATGCTTTTCGGTTCACAGGCTTCAAAGTGATTCAGAAACAATGTTGTCGTTCAGTTCGTAACTAGGAGACTATTTGTGATTTAGAATCTAGAGAATGGTAGCCTGAAGGGTGTAGGTTAGTAAAGGTCGCTGCCAGAGATGAAGCCTGTATCAAACTTACCACTTTCCCCTGAGGGTAATGACAGCCCATTCGCCCTTCTCATCTGTCTCCTTCTCGACCTTGGTGCTGAAGCTGATAGCACTCATGATACCGTCACCGAACTTCTCGTTCAGGACTGCTTTGTACGCATAACCGTAATTTTGGATGATCTCATAGAGTCTGTAAACTAAAGGCTCCTTTGGTGGCATCTCCATCTGGCGTCCGCGGTCCGGGTAACCAGAAAGTTGTGATTCAAGCAATGACTCGTCGAGTTCGAGGATCTTGGCCAGGTTCTTGACATCCTCTGGAGAGGCTCTAGCTTGGCCGTAAAACAGTGCTGCAACAGCGACTTCCTCACGACCAAGAGCTTTGGCAATGGTCTCGAATGAAAGGTTCTTGTTCTTCTTGGCCTCAAACAGAGTAGGCGATGAGGCCGGGAGGCGAGGCACAATTGAGGTCTGAGCATGGATTGTCAACGGCAGTCTTGAGAAGATACGTGTTACTGGCATACATCAAGAGTAGCAATAGGGTGACCTGAAGAAGTTCCGGAGGCCGACATTTTGGTCTTGGATGAAGCTGTAGCTTTGGTACGGAGAGATTGCTGAGCTAGAATTACAGAGGGACGAAAGACGGCTGAAGCGCGAGGGGTTGCACGGGATGCAAGTCTGGCTGAGAGCGGGAACATGGTGAGTTAAATACTTCGCTTGCGGTAGACAGACGTTGGACCGAGCCTCTTCTCAAATGGGAAGCTCAGCCTTTTGAAGCTCGGCGGACATGTCTCGGCCTTGGATCTGGCTGCGTCACTGCGACTTTCACCTTGATTACAACTGTTGTTGTCATTGATGCGGGGCACTTTGATAAGTGACGAGCCCCGTACTTGTGCTTCTCCGGCAGACATGCATTTATGCTTTTGCCGACCAGATATGGGTCATAGAGGTTATGATGGAGCATTCCAAATCTCCAGCCTTCTCCAATGCAAATCTGTTCCTCATGGGTCCCTCCATCGACTGTTTACCCTCTGTTTACCCTGACCAACCTCTTGCTTCTCCAAGCATGGGCGTATTTACCAGCCCTAGATAAGGCGGGACCTTAAGTCCGGAAAGACCGGTGTGGAGCTGGCATTCAGCAGAGTTCGGTTTACAGAACTCAATTCAAATCAGATCCCTCAGGACTTAGGAGTATCGTAGCCTGAATCTGTTTGTATCCTTGCATAGCGCCACTGATATTTGCTTGAATTCCTCTTCCTCGACAAGACGATAGACTGCAGCCGTGGTGGTATTTGTGGGCGAAAGCTTCTTAACGATCCGGGTGAAGGAGGAGAGCTTCGTGGGTTTCAACGACCACCTGGTGCTTGATACAGACCTGCACCTGATCCAGAAAGTCCGAGATTGTGTATGCTACCATCCTCGGACACTTGCGACAACGAGCTTTTGTATGTTTTAAAGCTCTGAAGATCCATCGGTACAAACACGACAGATGCAGGGCCGTGGAGGCGGTCTGAGTGTCACGACGTAATCTTGGCGACCTCACCTCGTTTCAGGAGCTGTAGTATCTGACTTGACTTCCCACAAACTCGACCAAGGCTTATCAACGACTGACGATGGCCTTCCTTTTCGACAAAGTGCACAAAGCGGTGCACGAACTCGGCAACGACCTCAAAGACAAGTTCTCCGAACATGGACAGGCTCAAGGCGCAGGCGCAAACGAGCAATATGATCAGAGCGGCTACGATGAGCAGCGCGAGACCCATCGCTTTCAGAGCTTTGCGCCACACAGGATTGGCAATGAAGCTAAGTGGTACGTCGACGGTGCTGGGTACATGCACGCTGTAAGTATGGCTCTGGAGAGAGCTCGCGAGTCTATCTGGATCATGGACTGGTGGCTGTCTCCAGAGCTGTACCTTCGTCGTCCTCCTGCTCAGAACGAGCAATATCGTGTTGATCGTATGCTGCAAGCTGCAGCTGAAAGGGGTGTTCAGGTGAGTGTCATTGGCTTGTTTTTCTTGTCCATTCGCCCTTTCTTCCTCTCTGATACTGCATTATATACTCTCTTCGTCTCGAGAAACTGTATGCATTGATCGCTGATAAGGACTAGGTCAACGTACTCATCTACAAGGAAGTCACTCAAGCCCTAACACGTAAGTGTCTCAATCCAGTCCTCCCCGACTATATACATTCGCTTCTTCCTCGATCGGTCGACCGTGTCTCTTCATCTCTGGTCCGATTTGGATTGGATGTGACTTTCAAGTCGTTAGAATACCTCGAAGAGACTAACCCACTAATTAATCCTCCTATCACAGTGTCAAGTGCACACACAAAGCATGCACTTGAACAGCTACACCCCAACATCCGTGTGTTTCGCCATCCCGACCATCTTCCAGACACAAAGGTTATGACATCATCTTTCCTGTCATCTATACAAGGTATGAAGATGACCGCCGCCAATTTGACAAAGTTGCCCGGCGATGCTATCAAATCTATATATGGTATGAACGAGGACACTGTGCTCTAGTAAGTTGGCCGAATGACTAGACCGATTCTTGCTAACTATGGGAAAGCTGGGCTCATCACGAAAAGTTATGCCTCGTCGACAGCCACATAGCGTTCATGGGCGGTCTGGATCTTTGCTACGGCCGATGGGACACTAATCAACACTCGATTGCCGACGCTCACCCCGGCGACTTGAATCAGATCGTCTTCCCAGGTCAGGACTACAACAACGCCCGTATCCTGGACTTCAGTGACGTCGCGCACTGGGATCAGAACAAGCTTGATCGCCGTTACAACTCACGCATGGGTTGGTCTGACATGTCAATCTCTTTGATGGGGCCCGTCGTGGAGGACCTTCGTAGGCATTTTGCTGAGCGCTGGAACTTCATCTACCAGGAGAAGTACAGCTCCAAGAACCAAGACGACAGATACGCACCTCTCCATGTTCCAGAATCGAGAACTGGAATCGTTCATCACGAATATCCTTCTGGTCCCGACGCTCCGCTTCCCGAACATATGCGCGAGCGCATGATGGAGCACTGGGAAGAGAGTCGTGAACGCATGGAAGGATTCAGGGACCAAGTCAGACATCATTTCCCAAACAGCAGTCACCCCTCAGCACCACCTCCTGGAATGCCTTGTCAGATCATGAGATCCTGTTCGAAGTGGTCTCACGGGACCAGAACCGAGCACTCGATTCAGAACGCCTACATTGAGGTGATCCGAAACAGCCATCATTTTATCTACATCGAGAACCAGTTCTTCATCACAGCCACTGGAAACTCACAACGCCCTATCAAGAACCAGATTGGTGCTGCTATTGTCGAGCGCATTGTTCGTGCCGCACGCGAAGGTGAACCTTACCAGGTCATTGTCATTATGCCTGCCATTCCTGCCTTTGCTGGTGATTTGAAGAGCGATGAAGCACTGGGCACGAGAGAGATCTTGGAGCTTCAATACGACAGCATCAACAGAGGCGGCCACAGCATCATGGAGAGCATTGCACAAGAAGGCATTGATCCGACTGAATATATCCGCTTCTACAATCTCCGAAACTACGACCGCATAAACTCAAGCGGAGCTATGCGCGAGGCAGAGCAGCAGAGTGGTGTGAGCTACGATGATGCAAGACAAGAGTACGATCAACGTTATGGCGGTCAGAGTGATCAATACGCGCAAGAAGGCGCCTACGACGATCAGTATCAGCAATATGACGGAGAACAGTCCAACAGATTCCAGCGTTACCAACAAGCCACCCAGAACATGGGTAGCCATTCAGGTCTCGGCAGTGGACGCTGGGACTCGGTTGCAGAGTGCTATATGCTCAATGGCGAAGACATCCGCAATGTACCTTGGGAGGATGGCACTACCGATGAGATGGACGCATTTGTGTCTGAGCTGCTCTACGTACACAGCAAGCTCTTGATCGCTGACGATCGGGTGGTCATCTGCGGTTCGGCAAACTTGAATGACCGCTCTCAGCTCGGTGACCATGATAGCGAGATCGCAATCTGCATCGAAGATCCTCGCGAAGTCCAGTCTTACATGGCTGGTCGTCCCTGGAGAGCAACCGAGTTCGCTGCCAGTCTTCGTCGACAAATCTTCCGCAAGCACCTTGGCTTGTTGCCGTCTCAAGATGTCACCAGGCCTAACCACAACTTCGAGCCTATCGGAGTGCCAAATGCGTACGACTGGGGAAGTCGTGAAGACGAGGCTGTCATTGACCCGCTAAGCGGTGACTTCCTATCTCTATGGAACAGCACCGCCCGCACGAACACCGAGGCATTCGAGCGTGTCTTCCACCCTGTACCCTCAGACAAGGTCCGCAACTGGAAGGAGTACGACGAATACTTCTCGAGATTCTTCCCTACCGGTAAGGACGCCAAGGAGGAAAAGGGCAAGGACGCAGAGAAGCCCAGCCAGTGGAAGCTCGGTCATGTTGTAGCAGAGGAGTTCCCTGGCGGCGTTGCAGAGGTCAAGGATGTGTTGAGCCAGATTCGTGGTACCCTGGTCGAGATGCCTCTGCTCTTCCTCAAGGAAGAGGACATTGCAAAGGAAGGGCTCACACTCAACGCCATGACTGAAGAGATTTATACTTGAAGGAGAGGCTAGCATAGTGAGCAGAAGACAAATGACATTATGACAATCACACGAAGTTCGCTGCTCTGTTACAGTCACGTCTCGTCATGAGAAGGAGCTTGATCGTCTTGATGTAGCAGAGATATGGGTGAGGAGGAGTAGAGAAGGAGCATCAAACAAGCCGTGTGATCAGATGAAGGGGATACACATCGTGAATTTCTCGAGTTCATGTCTATTTCTTCGACACCTGCTGAATCAACCTCTCAACATCGGTAGCGGCCTGACCTGTGGCCTTCTCACGAAGCGACTCAAGTAATCTGAGGTTACGAGCTTTGGCCGCTTCTTCGGCTGCACGAACTATCAGTCCACACTTGGTCCACAGCTCCACTCGTTCTTCTACTGCAAGACTCGTGCATTTGGGGATGAACAGAGACGCCAGCTTTGGGTTACCAGCAGACAGGATCTCATTGACGAACGGCTGGAGACATAGTTAGCGATGTTACTGATCGAAGAAGAGTGTTTTAAATCTTACCTCCCAGCCGATGGGGCTCTTGCGAGTTTTTGACAAGTCCTCAAGCTCACGCCAGTCACGACGTGACACGAGTGCACGCAAGCGTATCCACCAATATACCTTGTCCGAGACCTTGAACTCGGACTGAACCTTAAGACTCCGCTTCACGTTGCCTAATCGAATGAGTCTGTAGATCGTCTCGTTGATACTAAGGCCGCTGAAGTCCTCATCGAGATCCCGCTTGAACGTGTCTTGGAACTTGAGCAGCTTCTGCTCTTCGTCGATGGCTCGTACTTGTACTGATTGGTCCTTTGACTCTTGCAGGATTTTCGATGCCATTTTGAGTTTGTCGTTTCGAGCGTTCGCATCTGCAGCATTGAGCGAATCCGACAACAGTAGATTTGAACTGTCGAGTCTTCGGTCGTCCTGGTAGAATAAGTCCTTTAGCAATTCCTGGTCTTGGTCCCATGCGGATGCTTCAACGAGTGCAGTCGCGACCGGTCGACCGTTAATCGTGCGGAAGAATGTGGCAAGTGGCAACTTCTTTTTCAGGTGTAGTAACACATGATACACCAGATCTGTATCTCCACTTTCGATGGCTTTGTCCAAAGCAAGCGAATCCTCCTCTACATTTAGCAGAAGCGGCACTTGCTTTCCAGCTCGTGGTTCGTGTTCGAGCAGCTCCGTTGCTAATTTACCACGACCTTCCTCGTATGCTGTCTGTGCGATTTCTTCGAACGAAATACCTCGCTTTCCTTGCAATCTCTCGACAATCTCGGCACAGATATCTTCTTCGTCACCAGTGGAGCTACGCACTTTTTGACGTGCCCAGTGAACATAGATTTTGTCAAGAGGCAGGTCGAGATGCTCAGAGATCTTGATCGCTAGCAGGTATTCCTTGCGGTTGATCAATCTCTGTACCAAGTTTGCAGGCGTCAAACGGGTATACTGGTCGAAACTGAGAGGCAGGCCAATTTCGAAGAAGCGAATAGCATTGAGCACGCGCAGTGTCTCACACATGTCGACAAATTCGTCGCTGTTGTATAGGTCAAGTACTGACTTACCAAACGAGGCGGCCTTCAGAAGCTGTTTCTGCCAATGTATGCTGAATTCGTGTCCAGCTGCTCTGATACAAGTATCAACAGCTTCATCCAGATTCGAGCGAATGAGTTGTATGTTCTCATCGGCCTTGGGGGATTTTCTGTCTAGTTGCTCGGCTGCATCAAGCAAAACTGAAGCTGGGGAGGTAGAGCCCAGTCTGAAAGTCTCTTCTGAAACCTCAGGCACCTTCTGGATGAACTCGCAGACGTCGTTCGTGAAGATGCGGATGCCGTCAATGTCGGGCGATAGGTGAACCCAGGAGTCGTAGTAATGTTTTGAAGCGGCCCCGTTGGGACCAACTAGATGTACCTCGTCTTCCCAGGCTAGTACAACAGCGTTGTTACCACACCATTGCAAATCTTTCGGAGGAGTCTTGACGCGCGAATCGTACTCAGTCAGGCGGTTCTCAAAGTCGCTGCTGATGACCCAGACCTTGGCATCCTGTGTGTAGAGAGCGATGAATTTGGCGTTGGGAGCTACCGAGACGAGCTTGAAGGGGCCGTTCTGAAGCTTGCGATCCTGAGCTTCGGAAGCATCAACGATGACGATTGTGTCGTCGATTGCCAGGATGGCTTCGACGGAGCGAGACAGAGTAAAGGCCGGGGGGATGACAGCCCATGACAAGATTTCACCTTCGGGAGGAGTGGCCAGGAGAGTCGGACGAGGCTCATCGTAGCGTGATACACAGACCAGTTGGTTGTTGCCGAGGAGGGCGACGAAGCCTGAGGACCAGAAGCGACACGAGACGACACCGTGCTCGTCGGCGCCGTGACCAAGGCTGAAGGGGATGAAGTCGCCGCTGAGGCCGTGGTATATCCTCACAGTTCCATCGTTTGTGACGACGATCAATCTCTCGTCTTCGGACCAAGCACAGCCTTGGATTGCACCCTTGTCCCAGTTGATGCGGTGGATCAGCTTGCCCGAGCATGTGTAGAGGTCGATGGAGGGGCGAGCAGCTTGGGTGCTGCGGTAGGCGTATAGTTTGGAGTCATCGCGGTAGAGAGCTATCTATCTGGCACTGTCAATGTCGTCCTTGTTGTCGTGACTGCCTTGTCTACGTACAGCACCAGCTAGTGGAGCGCCGACCAGCACATGGTTCTCGAGTTCCAGCTCCGGGTCAAAGACGGACGTGTAGAGTTGTGTCTTCCGGTAGAAGCGATCGCCGACTCGTTCCCAGTCCGCCGTGGCCTTCGACATTTCAGCAGCAGTTCGTGCCTGCCTGTCGCGCTCG
>Ga0058697_10000718_pt1 | contig 13536 bp, 13 predicted proteins | sample AgamicAsMae_FD_66619 | JGI IMG/M metagenome (GOLD analysis project Ga0058697, IMG submission 66619) | Agave microbial communities from Guanajuato, Mexico - As.Ma.e | ecosystem: Host-associated > Plants > Phyllosphere > Phylloplane/Leaf | place: Guanajuato, Mexico | collected 2012-06-04
GAGTCTAGTAGCGACCCCAAACCTTTGTATTGAGACCCATATTGTTCGTGGGTTTACGCAAAGGTGCCTCATCACTATCCGAAGTATGCCTCCTCGAATCAAAGTGCTCGCCTTGACCATCAGTCTTCTGAGATCGCTCAGAAGGCGCACTCTCAACTTCAACTGTAATCTCATTGTGCCTGTGCACAACAAAGCCATTGGCGATATCCTCTGACTCTTGATCACGATCGTGATCATGTCTCTGCTCTTCCTCTTCCATGATGCCAAAGTGGCTGTGCATGGCTTCTGGCGTTTCTGGTCTGACGTGGCCGAGTTCCACGTCTTGAGGTGAGGCGGGAGTTTTTAGCACGGAGGCTCTTTTGCTTTGGCTGGTTGTTGTGTTGAAAGTGTAGCCTTTGGCGTTCATGGTGCCGTTTGAGCTCTCCGGGTTGTTGAAGCGAATGGGACCATTGTCTTGGCCTCGTGCAACAACGGCAATCAGCTCGGCCATTGAGAGTTCGATCTTGAGCTTGACGATGTATGCTAGAGGATGGAACTGTTGATGTGTTAGTCAAATATCGTCAAGATGTAGATGAAGGTTCAAGAGAAATACTGACCATGAGATATACCAGAGGGTTCTTCAACGACAGCATGCCGATGATCAAACAATCCATAGCTAGAGATATTAAGATCATCCAACTGTTAAAAGTGACAAGCGGCGAGTATTTGACAAGACCAGGCTTAATTAGCTGCTTCTTAACAACTTTAATGAAGTATGCATTTAGTGCAGCATCGACGAGGAGAATGATAACCTTCTCGACACGATCCTAACGGTAGGGATACAGTTAGCATGTTTCTTAGGTAAAGCCAGTAAAGGTACAGACGAAAGTCAAAAAGCCATCTGATGGCTTTTGACCTGTACTGTTTGTACCCTTGCCTTACGTACCCAGACAACATTGAGTTTCTCATACGTCTCGTTAACCTCCAGTTTAGCAGGAATCCAGATGCAGAAAACACTGGCGTTAAGACATAATACGCCGATTGTAACACCAATCTTGAGATGCTTTGCTCGCTTGCGGTTTACCATCAAGATTGCCACGCGGTTGATGATGATCTGGAAGAGGCAATGAACCTGGACCACCCAGAAGGACAGGATGGCGAACAAGGAGTAAACACTGTTCCTGTCAGTCTTGGAAACCAACCAGACCTATGGTAACTTACTTCAGAGGCAATGGGCCTTGCAAGACAAGCCAGCATACAATGCTGAGCCCTAAGCTTGATGCAATTTCTGCCCAGACCATCCAGATATATGGATGGTTGAGATGTCCATTTCGTCGTTTCCACATGTGTCTGGTTTGCTTCATAGCAGTCCATGTCGTCAAGAAGCCGAATCCAAGTGTGAATCCCCAGGTGATTGATATGATTGATAAGTCCGTTTCGCTAGAGACCTGAGCTCTCTTTTCGATGAGATTCCTAACAACCAGGAGAGACGACATGACAGGCAATGTTCAAGCCCTAAAAGTGTAAGGAACGTATATGGTCAGTCGGTAATGATTGAACGACCCAAGCGGCCGGGACTTTGTACGGTTTTGAAATACTCCGGCACTCTCATTCTGGGGGCGACAAGTAAGGTGAGGAAGGACGATCGCTGTGTAGGACGTGCTCGGAGAGTTCGAGCATTGACTCGTATACCCTACAACACGACTCATTGTGTTGTTGGTTCATACACCTGTGATTTACAAGACCGATTTCAGGTATTGCAACATCGTGCGCGGACACGAGAACTTTAATGCATAGTCGTCCCAGGCTTCAGGATATCGATTTCCGAATATGCCAGTACTTACATGCGGTCTCCAAGTACATCTTGCATGAGTCCGGGAATATCGTCAGGGCCTAAGAGCACGACATCAAGGTTCGAGTAATGACCATATCGTAAATCTGTAGAATGCTGGGTGATGTGCGCCGCATTGCGTGGATATGCAGGGTATGCTCCAGCACCAGGCCCATTTTCTGACTCTGATGCCAATGACTCGACGGTACTGTTCACATCTCAGCGTATCAAGTGACTCTTGTTGAAACACTGTGCGGGCGGCTCAACGGGCTGATGCAGGTTCGGAGGCTGTGAGAAGAGAGAAAGGAAGATCTCTCCAGGTGATCGTCCGGCCCTAAGCGGATCTGACACGTGCGTCGGAGATCTGTGCTTCTTGCGGCCTCAGCCCTGATCATCTTGTTCCCCATCTTATTTTCACGGACCTCCAGCGTCAACCAGGACTTCTGTGTTTCGAAAAACTGTTGATCAAGCTTCCTCTTGCCACCTGACTTAAAGAGCTTTCGTCAGCGTCTTTCATCTTCTCGAGGAGGTTGGCTTCTGAAGGATTCTGAAAACTTTTCGAAGCTACAGTATCGCTACGACTCGCTTTTCGCTGATAAACTTTCAACAAGAAAAAAATACAGAGTGACGCCGAGTAAGGACCAGTTCCACCGCCGCGGACATGGAATAAGATAAGGTATGGGCACGGTGAACAGATCTCAATTCCCCCGTTCGGCCCTCTAGAAGTCGTGATTCGCAAGCCTTCTCCCCACAGTCTGCCTCGGTAAGTCATGGATAGAGCATTTACCTGGATTGGCAAGCACCACAAAATCAGTTATCTTTAATCGATACCGCCAAAAAGCACAATGCTGTCCTCACTGTAGGAGTAGCCAATACTGGTTACGCTTGATGATTGACGATTGATAGCTTGAAGCACCGGACACTCTTGCTCTAGACGTCGCAGCTTCAACACGTAGCCACCAGTCTTCGTCTATAATGTTCTTTGCCAGCCCCGCGTTATGATCCCAGCTCGGACCGACTGATTGTCCTTCGGGAACTAGCAAATATCACTACCTGTAAATCTCGTGGCGCCAGTCTGGCTGGTGGGTACGACAACTCAATTGCTCGCTATCTTGTCTACCTACTTACGAAATACACCGGCGCCTGACGGCAAGTCAAGGCCACTGACGGGAATCGTATCTTGAGACGAGAGTCGAAATTACGGTTGACCCTTGCCTTTCAGCAAATCCCGTAAGGTTGATGGTACGAATGCTTTCTCGAGCACGAGAACATTCTCTGCATGAAAGGAACCAAACCTCAGCACCCAAAGGCAGAAGCTTCACTGTGGCTCAACCTGACACATTTGGCACAATCATAACTCCCAAGCTTCGATGCATGCAAACAATAGTTCCATCGAACTACCACAAGGACCATGGGCATAATCTACATAAGCCACGGTCCAAGTCTTTGACAATCTGGATTCGTCCAACTCACCGACTCTGATCGACAAGACTCTCTAAGTCATTCTAATGGCTCTGCCCAGGACCACTGACTTGACACATGACTCAACGGCTTCACCCAATTTCGGAATTGTCTTCCGACGAAGGTGGTTGGTCAAATATTCGTCGAATATCTTGTTTGGCACATCTGAAAGAGATATCGCTGAGTATGGCCTTGGCAATCGTGTTCTGTCTTCACATGTCACTGGCAGTGCGATAGGTTGTCTCTGTAGTACGTTGAGCGGCGTCATCTTACCAGAGACCGAAAGTGTCCCGCCACGAGTTCGGGACAGCAAGAGATGGTTCCGGCACATTGGTAGTAACAACGATAATGAAATATCTTTAGGATTTCTCCTTCCAGCCTGCAGACTCTTGGATGGCCTCATTCGCAGAGATGGCCTTAGCTGTGGCCACCGCGAACGCGACACCTACTCTCTTCGTCTGAATCTTCGCCTCTGAACCTATCTCGGCCAACTGTTCATCAGACTTGCCATCTGTGTCGCCGTCCCATTCCATTGTGCACACTAGCACACCCTTGGTCCTTGGTTCGGAATTGTCGACATCGATGAATACGCTCTTGTGCAAAGGTCTGCATGAGAGACACGGTCCTTCTCCTCCATGTCTCTTCTCGCCCCTCTGATCGGCAGCCACATAAGCGGTGAATTTCTTTCTAAGCTTGTCTTTCTCTCCCAGGTACATTGATCCAGTCAAAGAATAGATTTCGACGTCGGCGTGGCCAAATGGTGCATCCTCGTGTGCATCATCTAGCATGCCTAGTACAGGCAAAGCATGGCTCCAACCTGTGGAGAAGACAGCAAAGCGTGGTGGGTTGTTCTTCCACGCTCCAGTATCGTCCTTTCGGTGTTCCTTGTAATTCTCGTTGATATCCGGGTCATTTTGGGGTACACGGACGTCGTGCTCAGCGCACATGTCTCCGAACCACTCATCGCCGAATATGAGGCTGGTTAGACGTGACCCCAGATCTGTGATAGGCAAATAGATGGACCCTATGTACCATGTGTGGTTGTTTTGGTCGACGTGGATGAGCAGTGCTTCTTGGTCGTTCTTGTCGAATACGAGAATGCCATGAGGATATATTCTCGAACAGTTTTCAGGCTCCGACTGCTCAATCAGCCATCGATCAAGAGAATTGAAGTGATGTCCAATGCAGTCTTGGACACTTGTAAAGGGTGTCAAGATAGGCTGGAGGAACTCATGGTAGTCTTCCACCTGTTCCTCACCCAATACATCGATTACATACGATCTCGTGAGAGAATCGCAAATTGGACCAAGTGACGCGGTCGACAGCTCCGACGAAGAGAGAAAGTACACTGGCACTCGAGACCAATCGTCGCAGCGTATGTTGTTGAGCACGCCAATTGCGACCGGAGGTAGATGAACCGGTGGGCCTGAGGTCATGACTGATAGATGTGGTATGTCGTGTCAGCACGAGTAAAACGACTTGATATAGATCTCCAAAACTGTTGAAGCAGGAGATCTGTATCGCACGTCATAGTGAAATGTTGGTGCTGTTGCCTGAGTCGCGAAGGACAAGAAGGATTTTGGACGTGGTTGATACGCGACAGCGTCGGAGTTCTTTGCGGTATCCACATATAAACAGGGTCGTCCCCCAGACAAGGTTTTTGAGGAATAGATTTGATTCGACACTGCTCTCAGTACTGTATATCATGATTCTGGTCCATCTGAGAATATTGACACTTCTTATCCCTTGTATGGATGGAAGGGAACGTTGGCTCAAAGGGTTGTGCCTGTATATTGTATTTTAAAAAATGCCGACACAAAGCTAGTGATTTGAAGATCAACCACTGCGTTTGACAGTTTGACGCTGGACTCAACACACACAAAAATTGTAGCGATACAGTCTGGAGGTTCATTTCATTTCGTAATACATGCTAGGAGGACCTTTGGTGTCGACTCTTCAGGCATCAAGCCATGTCTTGCATCAAGCCAACGTCACTCCCAGTTGAAGGGTAGTTCCCACAAGACAGACGCCAGCGATGTCCCATGCCCAATTCGTACATTCTATCACCCCTTAACCCCTACTTGGTCATTCCCTCATCACTTCCCTCGGAAGAGGTAGTGGTTCCAGCCTCACTGGGAGCAGACTCCATCGACATGGTCTTTTCCAGGGCGTAGTCACTTGCTGTGGCACCATGAACATTCTCTTTGAACATGGGCTCAGCCTCGACGACTTCGAACTTGGAGGTCATAGCATCGAGGAGTTGAGCGGATGCATTGCTGCGGCGACGAGGCTTGCTGGGGCGGTAGAAATCGTCCATGTCCTCGAGCTCTTCTCCGTGGCGGCCCCTAAGGACATGAGTAAGGACTGTGATAGGATCAACTTGAGAATACTCACCAGTTGCCTTTGCCGTTGCCAGACTTCTTGACTCTATTGGGATCGTTGTTGGCATTGAAGCCGGATTTGGCAAAGTAACGGGGAAGGTGCTCTTCAGGGAGAGCAGTGCCATTGGCGAGGCCAACGTGGTCACGGTCATTGAGCTTGTGAGAACGGGTCACTACGGGCAGAACTCGTCAACATCTGAAAGAGATCGCGTGCAATGCCAAAGACTTCGAGCCAGATAGTGAATGCGGTCCGACAAAGCAGGACTTACTGATTGTGAACGGGGATATCTGACGAGTCTGAGGGTGTGTGGAGATAGATTGGTCGGTGACTGAAGTGATACAGATGTTTGTTGTGGTACCTGAGATCAGGCAGGTGGAAAGAGGAAGGAGAGAAGCTGAGGTTGGATGCAAGCAAAGCTTAATATAAGGGACCGAAGAGCTGTACAGTTACATTGCTCGCGTGACAGCTCTCCTCGGAGCCGCGAAGCTTCTTGTCGTCAAAAGGGTCAACAACTGCCGACCGATATCGTTTTGGTCCACACCGGTGTTACACGACTATCGAGACTTCTGCAAGGCCAATGATATTCTGTTGTCTTGTGGATCCGCTGCCTCCTGGACTGTGATTGTTTCTAGATGATTCCGCCTGTGAGGGCCCGAGGAAGAGCGGTACTCACGCCATCACGATACTTGATGGTGAGCAATGCAGATCGGGTGCGGGGATCAAGGGAGCTATGGCCGAATACTTGTGGAAGTCACAGAGATTGTACAGTACATGCATTCCTTCAGCTCGTGCAACTGGTGGATAGATATGTTTCAACAACGACAGAGAGCCCAAGTTCGACGTGAGTCTTGTTGCCCCTCATCCCATACCACAACGCAGTCCTGGACAGAGTATCATCTTCGTGTCAGTGTCTCGTGCTGTCTTCCCACATCGTCACCAGACCCATGAACGTTGCGCGGGCCCGTGCGGTTAACCCCAGATCTGCGGGGTAGCGTGGGAATATTGATAGTTTATGAAACAGCTGTATAATTTTCGAGCATAACATGTTTGTTAGTCGTGTGTCGCTGTCAGTAGGCGACGCACGCGGAGCATCCGAGTAAAGCACTCGTCCTAGGCCATTGCATTTTCATGGAGTGGTTACGTTAGTCGACTCAGACATTGAGACATTGAGACATTGGGCAGGAAGAGAAACATAGCACAATATAATGCCACGGATGTCGGTAATGCCATGTTCTGTAGACGCGATTCGCAGAAGCCAATCGGAATGCGAAGAGCACTCCTCCTGCCCGGGGCACGCGTGGCATGAGCAGAGTCAAGTTGTTGCTCAAGTGCATCAGCTAGACAATAGACAAAGGAGAGCGGATTGGAAAAGTGAAAGTGGACTCTGCAGAAGGCGCGCTCCAGGCGTTGGTCGCGGCCAAGCTCGCAGCTCTTCCCGAACCATCATCATCAAAACACGTCAAGATTTATTTCATCCATACACAACCAACTTTCCACTCATACATAACGGCCGGCCATGTCCATGACGACGACGACAGACGGCGGCGATAGCATGCGCCGCAGCGCTGTGCGCAATCCCAAGCGACGACCTCGAATCACCGAAGGCTCAAACAGCCCGAACGGTCGCCAGCCCAAGAGGAGCAAATTGAACAAACACGTCGATGCACCACAAACCCTCGACACCACCGAGTCTCTTCGCAGTGGTCTTAGTGCGCTCGCTGTTCAGACCTCGGCCTCGTTCTCGCGCACAGGGGACGCCGGAACGCGCCACAAGAGACCGCTAAAGCACGACAACAGCACTCTCTTGGTAATTCCTCCCGACATTGACTCTGTTGGAATCAATTGCTGACCGCAAGACAGGCGCAAACAGACCAGTACAGCGTGCGCCATCTTCCCAGCACACCAGACATTCTGCGCAACAGCGCCAGCGGTACACATCACTCGTCCAACCACCCACCCTCCATCTTGTCTGACCACAACTCAGACTATCGTGCATCCATCCTCTCATCACCGACCCTCGCTCTAGCTGTCACCCGTGAACGCGCATACATCTGGGACTACACTTCGCCGACCCCTGTGGCCCACCCCAAGACATTTGATGTGCCTCGACCAGCTCGTTCTACCGATCCCCTCCCACTTGCCGCCCTTGTCACATCTCCCACGCGAGACATTGGGTTACTAGTGATATCTGCTGTCACCGGCAATGTGACATACTGGCAAAACATCAACACAGCCGAATCATTGACTCTGTTCAATCAACAAAACACAGCTGTCAGTGGAAATATTGGTTCTCTTTCTAGTGGAGAATCTGTCATTCGCCTCGACTCGGCCGATCATGCTGGATTCATAGTCACCCTGAGCTCTGGCCGTATTGCCCAGATGAGCTTGATCGACGACCAAGGAAAACCGAAGATCTCAGCACATTTCTTACGCTCGACCGAGGCAGCCAATAGTGGTGGTCTGTTTGGCAGTCTCAAGAACGTCCTTGGTGTTGGTCCGTGGAAACGTGATATCGTCTCAGTTCGCACTCGCCCGCTTCCTGCTAGACGCGAGATTCAGGCAGTCGCCGCTACCGAGACTGGCCAAGTCTACACCTGGCACCTCGCTTGGTCTGGTCAGCCCACGTTCAGAGGCGCTTTCGATTTCCGTCAGTTCTTGCAAAACGAGTTGGCTATGTCCTTGGGCGAGAATAACATCAGTCTGCTCGACATGGTCATTACTCCTGCTTGTTCGGCTGCAGATGCCAAGCTGCAGATGATTCTGTTTGTTCAGGCTGGCCCTGCCTCATCTCCATCGTACGCCATGGCTCAAGTGACGATGGAGAGCGAAGATGGCGCTCGCCTAGATGGCATCATCCGAATCAACACCGTGTCGCCTGACTCACCCGCCACGTCACGTCCACGACTGCTCTTGCCCCATCCTGGACACACTGCTTTTATTGTCTTCGAACACGAGGTTATAGTCGCTTCTCTCAAGGGTTCCTTCCAAGATGCTATTCGACTACGCGCGGATAAGCACGTCACAATAGAAGGGGCTTGCGAGGAAGATCTAATCGACTCGAAAGGCACCTCTTCGTGTGCTGTATTTATCAAGGGTCATGGCCTCGCTCGTATATCTGCTACACCGACGGACGCAGCCCACCCCTCGATAAAGACGAAAATTGAGCAGGCCATCTTCTACGGAACCATGTCTGATAATGTCCTTGACTTTTCGCGCAGACCATACGATCGCTACGACATAGAAGAGACCGAAGCAGCTGCACTATCCATTAGTGGTGAGATTCTGCGCTCAACTTCGCACTTCATTCCACCTCTTACCTCATCTATGGAGGCACATCTTCAGAATCGCATCAAAGCCATCCGTGCTTTGATCCTCCACCTCCGTAGCGACTACCCTCCTGTATCAAGGCCGACATCATGGAAGCTTCTGCTCGATGCAGAGAAGCTAGCCGCCGCTCAAGCCATCTGGGTAGCCTGTGAAGAGCGCTCGTCCAAGTCCACTCTGCTACCTCTCGTTGTTCAGGCTTATTACAGATTGCAATCCAAGCAGCGATCTGTCGACGCCAGCGCTGACCCAATGAGATCTTGGTTCGTTGACGAAGTCGCCAACATCGACAGACTGCGTAATCTCGTTCTGTTATTGATCAACAACGTCCACGAGGATGGCAAGTCCAAGAACATAATGCAGCTCATCAGCGAAGCCAACGATATTATCTTCAGTCTCTACGACGCCGTGTTCAGTTTCCGCACCGACAACGCCGAGGTCTATGGTATGGATCTGACTTTGTTCAGCGACGGCGTATTGGAAGAAGGCTACGAGGAACTCATAGAACCGTGGACTTCGCAGTTCGATGTACTCAAGTCGGTGAACAGATTTATCGACATCTCTCGCGAACATGCGGTCAAATCCTTTGGCGAGGACGCCAGGACTTCAGATGTAGCGACTGTTGACAAAGTCGTTAGCGAGAATGTTCGTATGGTCAATGTGCTTTGCCTCTGCTATAGAGAACGCATCGCTTACACCAGAGTGCACAATGAAGAGAATAGCCCTAGCTATTCCATCAGCCTCGAAAAGATCTTCGAACAGGCTCGAGCACACCACTTGCGCTCTCTTAACAAGATCGGCGAGTCTGCTGCTGGTATCAGTATCGCTGAGAAGTACGGAGACATGCAAACGCTGGTACAGCTGGTCATCGAGGAATCTCAGTTCATGTCCAACATCTTGAACGATCCTGGCACTGTTTCTCAAGATAGGACTGAGACGCGAGCCAACATGAACAAACTGCAAAGCAGGGTAGAAGGTTACTTCAAGACGTTCGGTGATCAGTGGGCAAATGCTTTCTTCGACAACCATCTTTCAAGCCATCGCAGCTACGGGTTGTTAAAGGAAGCGGAAGACTTTAGAGAGCCTCTAACACGCTATCTCAGAGCTGAGAAGGTTCGAGGTCGTTTGTCCTGGATCAACGATGTACTCCGTGAGAACGACTTCCAGGAGGCCTCGACGACCTTGACAACCTTGGCGGAAGAGAAAGAGATCAAATTCTGGAACAAGAAAATCGAGCTCTCGCTCGCAAAGCTGACATCGATGGCCGCCACGGAGGGAAAGAGCGGCAAAGGAAACCTGGAACGACTCAATGGTGACCTGACGGTGGTCAACACACAAGAAGCCATCAAGCAGCACCTGCAATACATTCTATATGCCGCGGTCGACATCGAGGCAGAGGTTCAAATAGCATGCGATACGTATGCGGCATACCTCCAGCTCAAGACTCCGGCACTGTATGGCCTGCTCGAAGCGTCATTCATGCATATGCTTAGGAACGAAGCTTTGTCAGTGGAGGAGCTGATTGACATTTTGACCCTCATGGACACGAAGGAAAGTGAAGATTCCGAGGTCAACATCGTGGGCAAGCAGTTCCTGATGGCGTTGCAAGTGCTCGAAGCTGGCAAGAGCAGAATGGAGGAAGCTCGATTCGAGACAAACCTTCGTATGATCTGGAAGAGATGCTACCTGCAAGACGACTGGGAGTTTATCAACAACACGAAGAAGCGAACGGACAAGCTGATCTCGAGGCACATCAGAGACACATTTGCGTGCCAAACCATGATGCGTGGGCTAGAACTCTGTAAGTCTGAGAGGATCCAAGACAAGTATTGAGCTGACAATTTTGAAATAGCATTGTTCCACCCAGGCTCAGGCATCCGCATGATGGCACCTAGCGAGACACTGGGGGCAGGATGCGCGGCAGGAGAGCTACAAAGCAGGTTCCCTGGCGAAGAGCTTCGTGACCCGATCATGCACGACAATCTGATCCAAGACAGGCAATTGCAGGAGCTGATCGAAAACTGTAACGCTGATCGTTGGCATGCTGTGTGCGTAGAAGAAGCCAAGAAGAAGCTGGAGGAGGCAGCAGCGGCGAGTGTACAGGAAGAGGCAGCTGCGCAGCAACTGAAACAGACGTTGGAGGAAGCGGAAAAGGACGGTGCCGAGACGAACGCTGACACGGACGCACAGATGGAGGGAGGCGAGTCAGAGCAGCAGACTGCAGATGACGGCGATGTAGAAATGGCGTAGTTTCTGTCTAGTCAAATGATAAGGCATGACCCAGCATAAGGTATCAAAGCAGGCAGGAGTTTTGGGAATCGGACGAGTTGCTAGGAGCACAAGCGAAATTTGAGACGGATAGTCTAGAGGGATGGTGCGGCAAACAGATAGATTGGGCGCGTTGCGAGCGTCGTATGCCACTTCGCTGTGACAAGACATGGGAGGCACGAACAGTGAGAGCAGCAGGAGTGATGTTTGATCTGGACCTGTCTGTTGTTCGAGCTGTCAAGCAAGGGATGGGCGGTGGTGGAGTGGAAGAGTGGGTGGTTCCTTGGTGTGTAGGGTCTAGGCTTCCGGCGCTTGCATGTCTAGGTCGCGGCTAGTGCAAAGTTACAGGGCGCGGGCGACTCAGCCGAAGTCTTGCCAGGAGTGGCAGGACTCAAGGCCCGACAACAACACCCTTGACCTACCTTGGAGGCCTATTGATTGATTGCATTATCCATCCACACCGCATCCCCTCGCTCTGCCCGTCCGTGAGCCCTCTCTCCAAGGTCCGGTGCGCCTGTCCTCTGTTGTTACTGTCGCTGCCACCCACCTGTGTCGACCGAGTCCTGCCTGCCCGTTCCGTCGTCGTTGAAGGCTGTTGTCTCTACCCCCGTGCCCGTCGAAACACCCAACCTCCCTCTTTTACAAAGCCTCAATCAACTCCCCGATCGACAAAATCTCCGTCGGCGTCTTCTGCGCCTGCACACGCCGCCTGCAAATATTTCTCCCTCTCCCAATCGACACATCCACCTGCCGGCTGCCATCACCGCGACTTCCTCCGCGACTTGACACGCCCGACACGTCCGCGACAAGACAAACAACATGTCGTCTTCATCATCCAACGTCGTCGGCGTGCATTACCGCGTCGGCAAGAAGATCGGCGAGGGTTCTTTCGGTGTCATCTTCGAGGGCACCAATCTGTTGAACAACACCCAGGTCGCCATTAAATTCGTGCGTCTCCATAACAACATGTCCCCCTCCGTCGACTAGTCCTGACCCCAATAGGAACCGCGTAAGAGCGATGCTCCCCAGCTTCGTGACGAGTACCGCACATACAAGATCCTTGTAGGATGCCGTGAGTCTTAGTCCTGCTGCTAGCCACTCTTTGCTCTCCTTTCTAACCCGTGTGTGTAGCTGGTATCCCTAACGTTTACTACTTCGGTCAAGAGGGCCTGCACAACATCCTCGTCATTGACCTGCTGGGTCCCTCTCTCGAAGACCTGTTCGATCACTGCAACCGTCGCTTCTCTACCAAGACTGTCGTCATGGTCGCCAAGCAGATGCTGTCGCGCGTGCAGACCATCCACGAGAAGAACCTGATCTACCGTGACATCAAGCCCGACAACTTCCTCATCGGCCGCCCCGGCACCAAAGCTGCCAACGTTATCCACGTCGTCGACTTCGGCATGGCCAAGCAATACCGTGACCCAAAGACGAAGCAACACATTCCCTACCGTGAGCGCAAGTCGCTCAGCGGAACCGCCCGTTACATGTCCATCAACACCCACTTGGGTCGCGAACAGAGCCGTAGAGACGATCTCGAGGCTCTGGGCCACGTCTTTATGTACTTCCTCCGTGGCGGTCTGCCTTGGCAGGGTCTGAAGGCTGCTACCAACAAGCAAAAGTACGAGAAGATCGGCGAGAAGAAACAGACGACCGCTATCAAGGATCTTTGCGAGGGCTTCCCTGGTAAGCAGCGAACGAGATGCCATAACTTTACTGTTGCTAACACGTTTCACAGAGGAGTTCAACAAGTATCTGTCATACGTCCGCAACCTTGGCTTCGAGGACACACCCGACTACGACTACCTGCGCGATCTGTTCACTCAGGCACTCAAGAACAGCGGCGAGGTTGAGGACGGCGAGTACGACTGGATGAAGCTCAACAATGGCAAGGGCTGGGAGGCTATGAAGCAACACCCCAGTCAAGCACACCTGCATGCCCACCACAACAACGTCGCCAACACGTCCGCTCGCGATGTCCACGCCAATCGTGCCAGCAAGACTCCTATTCCACCAGGCCGTCTGGAGCAGGAGCTCCCCAAGCCCGGCGCCGTCAGATCCCCGGCCCAAGCACAGCGCCAGTCTGGCACCAACCGCCACTACAGCCAAGATTACGCCCAGAAGAGAACCAGCCAAGGTGGTGACCTTGCTCCGCCAGAGGGATCTACTGCTGCCCAATTCGCTAACAGCTCTGGTAACCTCCCCGGCCGTCTGCAAAACACTCAACCCGGCAGGCAAAGTACCACTCAACCCTCGGCTCAGGCACAGCGTGTTCAGCAACAACAACAACA
>Ga0058697_10000719_pt1 | contig 13535 bp, 9 predicted proteins | sample AgamicAsMae_FD_66619 | JGI IMG/M metagenome (GOLD analysis project Ga0058697, IMG submission 66619) | Agave microbial communities from Guanajuato, Mexico - As.Ma.e | ecosystem: Host-associated > Plants > Phyllosphere > Phylloplane/Leaf | place: Guanajuato, Mexico | collected 2012-06-04
TTCTTTGCACCAGTCTTCTTGGCGGTAGTGGTGGCAGTGGAAGCAGAGGCAGGGCCGGTGATCTTCTTGCGGCGGATCTGGTTCCAGCGGGTGCGGGCGATGGCGGCGTCTTTGTAGTTTAGTTCGGCGGCGACGGCGTCCCAGTCGGACTGTGCAGAAGATGGGTTAGCTTTGTTTTGGTCATGTTTGGCATGATAAAGGAGAGGGAATGGGAGGGGAACTGGAAGGAAGACACGATGTGACGGAGAAAGGAGAATGCGATGTGATGAGATGGAGGGATATGATCAAGACAAAAGGTCGAAGACGGGCATGATGAAAATAGATATAAACAAGGAGAGAAACGAGATCTCAAAGCGCGAGAACGAGACTTGGAAAAAAGGAGTGAACAAAAACCACAACAGAATGCGCGCGCTCAACGCGAAGACGCAGCCAAAGATGATAATGTAAAACGCGGATGCAGGAAAAGAAAAGATGCGCAGAGAAGAGAAAACAAACATACCTCGAGATTACCAGTCAAGTTCTTGATGATGCTGATCAACAGCTTGGACTCGCCATTGGAGAAGGTGGTGTCAGGGGCGTCAGACATGGTTGCTTGTTGTTCTTGATGGTCTGCTTTGGTTGGCACGGGTTGTATCTGCGGATGGAAGATCTTTGTTGTGGATGACGGGTTTTTGTTATGGGTCGACAATGTTATTGTGTGTTGTAGTGATGTGTTGGTAGAACAAAGGCGCAGAGATCTGTCGCGGATGTTGTGGATGGAAGGAAGGATGTTTGGGAAGAAAGGATGGAGAGGAGGAGGGGACAAACAACAGATATAGCTAGGGAGTGAGGAGAATCCGCGAATGCGTCTGTTCAGAATAATCCGGAATCCGAATGCAAGTGAGTGAAAATTGGCCTGTTGCCGCGCCGACTTCGTCTCTATGTGATATTCACCGCGAATACAACCAAATTAGTAGATGCTCCGGCAGCAAGATATGTGGAGCAGCAAAATGAGAGTTGAGTAGAAGACTGTTAGAGGATTGGATGGTATTACGAGACTACTAGATCACAATACAACCATCAGATACATGCATCCGGCAAGATTATGGTGGGCGGAAACCCGTATCAGGTATCATGAAGTGACCTACAGATGACCAAGAGCTGCAGTTGAATGAAAGCGAGAATGCTTTGTTTGCTAGATACTTTGGTAATGATCAAAGACTCTAAAGGAAGACAAGTGACGTCCAGGTGTTGACTCAGTAATTGTTGGACAGAAAGCGAATGGAGCTGAGCTCAAGTTGGCAACATGGCTACCCATACTCATGCTCTGATGCTTCCGCGATAATAAAATGAAAGATGTGTCCACCGAACCAGTACTGCGCGTGAAACAACACAAAGCCAGAGAATGCAGCGCAACCCTGTATTTGTAATCAGAGCAACCACAGTTCAGCATGACCCAACCTTGGTAGTGGTTGAAACTGAATATTTATATCAGTAAAGCAAAGAACGGCCACCCAAGGAGCGTACTCCCAACTCTCCCTAATACTGACAATATCGTACCATGCTGCACAGACCGAGAGTCGTCGCACCAGGTTCATCTCGCTACCTGCTTGCCTTTCGGATCGTCAGGATCGTGTGAACGCCCGAAACTCAGGAGGTTGAACGGTGCCACTTCTATGCGAGCTCGTTTGATGGAGGCATCGTCGTTCTCGGGACTAGATGCAGGTCTCTTTCTGTAAGGCGTGGGATCGGTACTGAGGGTACGCAGATTCTTGTTCTTCTTCATGTCCTCGGCACAGACTTCAACCAGTCTGACCAGAATCTCTCGACGGTATGTATAAGGTACTAGCGTGTAGTAGTGGTAATTGTCCGGCCACCATTCTTTCTCGAAATCTTCGACCGATGCAGGTTCTCTGAAGCGGTATGGGTATTTGAAACCGAGTTCGAAGACGACACACGAGCGAAGGAGAATGCCCGCTCTGCCAGCTAAGACATGCCACCTGAGTAGGGTATCTCCCTGCTTGTATATGAGTTCTTGGCTCGGTGCTTCAGACGGATAGTGGATATCGGACATTCGCAACAACGTGAGGCGAATCGGGAGTCTCAGCAACTCGCGGATGTATGATTTCAGCTCTTCGACGTCATTGGGACTCATGAATGAAAGGGCACCAATGATCTCGTCAGATAACTGGTTTCCCAAGTACATCTCGTACCACGCTTGGATTGTCGGTGCTCTGTGTCCGTAGCGTTTGAGATTTTGACCGTCAGGATGGGAGGCTGTAGGAACGTTGACGAGCGGACGAAAGCACGCAGAGGGTACTGTTGCTGGAGGGACTTGTGATGATGGAACTGCTGTTGGAGGTGCTTGTAGTGATGGAGCTGCTGTTGGAGGTACCTGTGACGGCGGAACCGTCGCTCGAGGTGCTTGCGGTAATGGAACCGAGGCCAGAGGAACTTCCAACAGCTGTCCTGTCGCTGGAGGTGTTGGTTCCATCTTGCAATAACTACGAATGCGATAGAAAGGCCTGGACGCTGATGTGGGTATGTCTGCTGAGGCGAGATAGTGATGAATGACGATGAAACAATTGCTTCGATAATTTTAATGCTCGAGTAAAGTCAGAAGCGAAGTTCGATAGTTTGGTATGAGGACAGGAAATGGAATCGTCATGTCGCGTCGAGCAAGGCAGTCACGATGGCTCAGATTGGAAGACGATGGCGCGGCGTCCAAGCAAGAGCGCCGGCGGAAGCAGCTGCCACGATTGGAAAACGTGAGCTGCGACTTTTCGACGATGCAGACGGTGATAGTTTGTCATCGAGCATCATCAAAATGAATCCGTGAGTCTATGAACAGCAAGCACTCCAAATTATATTTGGATTTTGCAGCCCCTGAATCCGAACATTCACTCAGCACATATATTGAAGTCGAGTTGGGGTATTTCCCATCTAGGTGGAATGGTGTAGTGGTTATCGCCTTCCTAAAGATTAACGTAATAAAACCTTCCAAGCTTTCGCCGTGTACGGGCTAAGGTTATGTGCCGACCCTGGCCGCCAGTCACCACTACCTGGTACCCTCTGATCGAGAAACTTGGAGCGAATTTTTCCCAGAAATGGTTTTTTACTCTTTTACTCTGGAGGTATACTCTCGCTGATAGAGTCCTGTTGCTTTGAGAGGTGTGCGAGAGACCCGAAGAGTCATCTCTCTTTTTCTTGCGCAGCCAGCCAGATGTGGAAGGTGTAGGTTCGAACCACCACGCCGTCAAATCTTCCACGCGTGCTTTCAGCCATATTCTCTAGATCAGCCGCCACTGCTTCCCAGTTTGCATCTGGCTTCGGCCTTGCAGACCACCCCTCCGGAAACATTGCTGTGCTTACCCCTGAGCTACCCTTACCTCATACGCGAGCCATCGGCGAAACATTGAACCTGATGACTGTCAACAACTGATTATCAGCAAGAGCCCTCGAAACTGACTGATGTACTTAAACGCCCTGAGTGCCGCAACATTCCGGATTGCGATTCGGTCCGCCGTCCAACACTCATCGACACTGATTGGAACCGGAAAATGCACTGCCACGAAAAAGAGATCATTTCATAACTATGCTTACTACCTTCGCCGTGTCAGAAACGCACTCCATACGCAACAAAACTGTCTCCAAGCATGCCTTCTTTGCTGCCTGCATCGAATCATGCAACTCACTGAGCGATGAATTTCCTCTAATTGTATCGAATCTTTCGAGACACCTCCAACGGCCGGTCGAGCCACTCTCGAATCTCAGCCTTCTATACTGGCACATCAGGCTCAGGACGAGGTGAGCTGGCTCGACTCGGCTCACGGGGTTCATGTTCGAAATCAGACCAGCTATCGTGGCTTTCATCCAGAGCAGAGTGCGAAGACTCGCATCGCTGACGAATAGCAAGTATGATACCATCCACCAGACCGATTCTGGCCGTAATGTGGGCCTCTACCTCTGCTTCAGCCTTTGTACGCTCAAAGTAGCCGGCATTGGCGCCAGGGAGATACCTATGGTCGACGATATGGTGCCTTCTTTCGGCTATCTTTCTTCTCTTTCTCTTGAGCTTGGCGAGAATATTGTCGATCTCGGATGGTGAGAGGAACTTGAGCTGTTGATAGAGTCCTTCAGTCACGGAAAAGATAATGTCCTGTGCGTTTGGCAGAGGCACACGGCGACGAGAAGAAGAAGCTGGTGAGTCACGTCTGGCAGAGGGGTCTGAGACATCGTGGGGACTCTGATGAAGACCAGCATCATTTGCGTCCTCATCCTGCTTGTGGTCTTGAGTATCGTCCTCCTTGGCGTTTTCACCCTCCATGTACTTCTCGTTACCCAGCTGACCAGGAAATCGCTTGTAGAGCAGCCACGTCAGACCATCAATCAGATGAACATCTCCCCACAAGGCGTGGAAATTGAACCTTTCGGTGAGAAAATCGCCCGGCTTCATGAATATAGATGGTCGATACCCAATATCGCCGCGCATGGACTTCAGCTCAACCAGCCTGTCTTCGGCCTCCGCTTGGGTGAGGTGAGCCACAAAAGCCTCGAGATCATTGACAACGGATTTGAGAGCGTGTTCGGCGTAGAACATGGGCTTGAGTTCAGCAATGTTGCTTCCGATGATGTTTGTGGAGGAGACAGGATCGAGAATGAGTAGTTTGATAACGGGGTTGGTCTCCAATGAGGATGGACTCAGAGCCTTGAGCTTCGTGTGACAGGCCGAGCATGGGGCGAAAGGGATACTGGAGATGTGGATTGGAAGTTCTGTGGCTGAGGGTTGTCGCTCTGAGTCTTCTGTAGCGATATGCTTATTGCCATCGGTGGCGTTGTAGCGCTTGTCGTTATGCGTGTGGTCGTTTTCATGGTCTCCAGCACCTTCCAGATAGTCGTAAACCTCGGCAGACAGGTTCTCAACCACTTTGAAGAAGAGACGTAGGCCAATCTCGCCAAGCGAGAAGAGAGCGAGAAGGCAATAGGAGAAAGCGCCGAGTTTGAGAACGAACAAGAGGATGTCAATCTCGCACAACATGTCGCCATTGAGGAAAATCGAAAGAGTGTAAGGCGAAGGAGTGGAGGTGTCCGTCATATTCGCTGTTTGAGAGTCCATGACTTTTCGCATACAAGATCATGCAGACTTGGAGGAGCAACGTAGTCTTGTGTCTTTTGCTATTGGAAGCTGGGCATAAGAGAGCTTTCTAGCAGTGTGCGACAACACGATACTGAAGGATCAAAGACGTGTTGCGTTTGTTTGCTCTGTAAAGTCCAGCTGTCGCTCTGTTTGCCGCAAACGAGATAAGGCAATGTCTCACTTCACTTTCCAACACCCTGTTTGCTAGTCTGAGTTTTGTCCTGACCAATATTCAAGCTTGCTTCGTTTTGAACATTCCGGACAGCCGCAAGGATTTTCCGGATGTACTCAGGATTGCAGAGGTCTCGGGTGCCTTGATCGCGCTGGGCACGTCTGGCGTGGAAGTCGGCATTTGTACTGTCCATTGTTCGGAGGCGTGAGACGGCAAGTTAGTGATTCAGGAGTGTTCAACCAGACGAGGTGGTAGACCTCGAGTACAACCTGACATAAGATGAGGGTATATGTATGGTTTGACATCTCATCTGCAGTGGAGAAGTTGATGAATGTCACTGTCTATTTCTTTTACAAAACCTCCTATTTCTAGCTTTGTTGAGGTAAGATGTTGTCGCGATTGGTCTACTCATCTCTTTGTTTCGGCGATTCTCACGTCACCATTCTGAGTCTCGAAACCGGACACATGAAGCTGTTTTGATTCATGGTATCTTCCCCACACTATTACACTAGGCACCCGTCCCTAGCAAGTATGAGAGGAGAAAGACCAAAAAGAACACCATGGGTAGGATTCGAACCTACGACCTCCCGATCCTTGAGAGAGAGTTTGAATAGAGCGCACGAATACAGAGAACATGGAGGATCGGGTGTGCTGACCACTGCACCACCATGGTCAAAGAAGACACAACTTAGCCAGTGTATAAAGGTTGGTAAGAGCAGGAAGTGACTGCGTGCGTTTGCGGGAAGCAGCTTTGGAAGTCAGCAGGCTTGTGGGAAGCTTAATCGATGTGATGTGCACCTCCAAAAACAGGCAGCATTTTTGGCAAGTGCGAAGTTCAAGTCTATCATCATTTCCGATCTAAATAGTTCTCTCCAATCATCAACTTCCGTCTACACAACAGCACAGAACATTCCGGACAGAGCAATGTGAATATTTCGCACCCGAATATCAGCTGAAATCACTTGCCTGCCGCAGAGGCACTCGATCCCAGCACACAACTAGCCTTCAATTTCTTCAATGCACCCAACTCAGCAACCGCGCCCTGTGTCTCTGTCATTGCGCTCATGACTGCCTTACTCTCCTACATCGGCGATACGCTCCACAATAGCGCCGCCTCTTCGACACACGACTCTCAAAGCCCGGACTAGGATATGCTCATCAGTGCCGGTCGCCTATGCCACACTGAAATACCCAACCCAACAACAGGCCGAAAGGGCCATCACGACAAGCCACTATTCAGACACGAACAGCTACATGCCCCGACGGCTTCGCACGAATCGACGCTACGAAACTTTCAGCCATGATAATATCTTCTCGATACCATCATCCAAGGGTCATCAGCCACATATCCTGGATGTCTTGTTCTTGCGATGAGAAGTATTATCATTACCACTACATAAGACTACTTGAATCATAAAAGTCATTCCATCGGTAGGCGGACACTAAAAACAAGACTGCATCTCCATCAAGAAGGAATGTCTGTCAACAAAGGAGAATATCGAACAGCAACAAAGTAAATCCATGATTAGAGATCATGATCAAACGACTCAATTCTCCTAAACATTCACCTCGACCTCCGAGGATGCAACAACAGACAACGTGTGTCTGATCTTCTCAGGTCCGTTAGAACCACACGTCAGGGTAGAACCGCAGAAAATGATGGTCTTGATGCAATTGTCACCAATCGCGTCTACCGCGACGACCGGGCTCCCCTTGGCGAAAACACCTGCATCGCACGTCAAGATGCTACCACAGAACTCGATAGCGTTGATCGTGTCGGCGATGGTGGATATCTTAGGGCACGCAGATGGTGAGGGGAGTATGCTTGAACCGGCCTGGGTTGCAGTGGCAGATGCAGATGCAGACGCGCTGACAGAGCCCCCAATGGTAGCGGTGGGACGGTAGGATGTTTGGAAACCCGAGGGCCCGCCATTGATAGAGGGGGTAGTTGTGGGTAGAGCAGGATGAACGTATGAAGCCAAGACACCGGCGGCAGAGCTCTGAGCAGGCAAGTTGAACTTCACCGCAGAACTGATACCAGCAGCTAGACCCGAGATGGCGCTTGCGACTCGAGACGCACCGAGACTGCTAGCTTGGGCGCCCACAGACGATGCGCCAGAAAGAACAGGGGCCCAGATGGAAGACTGAGCGCCCTCCAAAGCGGATTGAGCTCTAGCGCTCGCTTGAGCAGGGCCGCTCGTCACACTGGCCATGGCGACCGAAAGAGCTGACTGTTGCGCACCAATCAATCCGCCAACGGCACCAGTAGCACCAACCAAGAGGTTAGAAACTGCAGTCGACAGAACAGGGTCCACAGTGCCAGTTGCACCGACGGCTGCAAGCGCAGACGATATAGCGCCGACTTCGGATGTGACTCTAGCGTTGGCCGGTGCCGCGCCACTCGAGAGCAAAGATGCGATTTGAGAAGCAGCAGAGGTACTGGACTTATAGCTCGCAGCGCTCGACAATGCTGGAGATGCTTGCGCGAAAATTGAACTGATGGCCGATTGAATGGAAGGATCCGAGGTTGCCTGTGGACCAGCAGCTGATACTCGCGAAAAGAGAGAAGCAAGAGCGGGCTGATTAGAAGCAGGGACGTATGCTGACAATGAGGACAACGATTGCAAAGCAGGGCTTGCAGCAATCGAACCACCAACAGATCCACTGACCGATCCACCAAAGTTTGGTGCGGCTGTCACGCCAGCAAAAATCGAGCTCACCGCCGCGGACACTTGAGGTTCAAGGGTAGCTGAAGGATTGGCCGAAATTCTAGACAGCAGGGAAGATACTGGCGCTTGAAGTGAAGCAGGCAATTGCGAAATTCGAGCACTTAAAGAAGACAGTGCTTGACCAGGGGCGATTGCGCTGGGCGTAGGAGTCACGCCAGCGACTATCGAGGCAATTACGGAAGATACACTGGCATCAAGAGCCGCTGACGGTGTTGCCGAGACGCGAGACAGGATACTGGAGATTATGGGTCGGACCGAGGTTGGTAGCTGTGAAGCCTGCAAGGCCAGAGAGCTAAGCGCCGGGCCTGGGGCAATTGAGCTTCCTGTAGATACGGCAAGTCCCCCTACGATGGACGATACTTGGGATGATATCCTGGGATCGTTGGCAGCGGTAGGCGTAGCGGACACGCGCGAAAGCAGGGAGGATACAATGGGTTGAACGGAAGCCGGAAGTTGTGCAAGCTGGGAGCTCAAGGAGCTGAGTGCCGGACTAATTGCGACTACTGGACTTGCTGTGGGTGTGTTGACACCAGCTACGATGGACGAAACGATCGAAGAGACTCTGGGATCCAGGGTGGCAGATGGCGTTGCGGAAATTTGAGCCAAAAGCGAAGATATCGGTGACCGGATTGACGATGGCAACTGCGAGATGCGCGAATTCAAAGAACTCAAGGCTGGACCTACAACGACATTGGCACCAGTTGGAACGTTGACTGTCACGCTAGGCGAAGCGGCGGATAACAATGCAGAAACTGCCACCGAGATACTGGGATCCAGAGTAGCGGATGGCCCTGCGGCGGATACTACACTGAGCAGTGAAGAAAGGGTCGGTCGCAATGAGCTTGGAAGTTGAGAAGCTTGGGACGCAATGGCCGAAAGAATAGGACCAGGAGCAATAGTCGTAGGAATTGGAGCACGTGTGTTATCCACGGCATCGGCAAGGGACGAAGCGGCCGCAGAGATACTGGCTGCCACCGTGCCCGAAGGTCCAGCTGCCGAAATCTGACTCAGAAGTGAAGACAAAATAGGTTGTGCAGAAACGGGAAGGAGTGATGCTTGGGATCTGATTGAAGAAAGAATTGCACCTGCCCCAGCTGCATTGCCGCCCACTGTGGGAACACGCGAAGTCACCTGTCCAGCTCCGGCCAAAAGAGACGATACTGCTGATGACAGACTAGGTGCAAGCGTACCAGATGGACCGGCGGCAGATATTTGACTCAGCAATGAAGACAGCGACGGACGTATCGAGCTTGGTATATTTGTTCCTTGAGAAGCCAAAGATGACAAAGATGAGCCGAGAGCCCCATTGTTTCCGGTAGGTAACGCGGAAGCGGTAGGCAGATTAGCTATTTGCGAGATCAATGAGGATAGTGGCGCTTGATTGGATGATGGCAGTTCACTGATTTGAGAACTCAAGGAAGCAATCGCAGATGTTACCACAGGGGCTGTAGGACCGACTGCCGAAAGTTGTGAGAAGAGCGAAGACAATTGGGGTTGGAGGGAGCTTGGAAGGCCTGAAGTCAATGCTGGATTCACGATCACAGCGCCAAGAGTAGGCGCTCTGGTAGTGAGAGGTGCCAAACCTGAAAGCTGGGACACGAGAGTCAAAATTCCAGGCTGGACGGCAGATGGTAATTGTGTAATTTGAGCGCTCAAAGACGACAAGATGGGCTGGATGTCGGAAGCGATGGGACTGGAAGCTGAAAGTCTCGACAGAATGGATGAAACGGGAGATAGAATCGAGCTTGGAAGCTGTGCAGTCACTGCTGGATCGACTGTGATACCTGCGGTGATACTGGCCGTGACTTGAGGAACTGGTGCGTTGACCAGACCTGAGGCCTGTGAGACAATGGCCGACAACACCGGTTGTTCCGAGGTAGGTAATTCAGTAATTTGAGAAGCCAAAGACGATATGGCATCATCAATACCACTTGCACTCGGCCCGGAGGCTGATATTTGTGAGATTAAGCTCGAAACACCGCCTTGAATTGAGGTGGGAAGTGCCGTAGCTTGAGACGCTATGGTGGTCAGAATTGCTCCAATTTCAATGCCTGGGGTGATCTGAGGCACTGTAGGATTGAGAGTGATCAGATCTGATGCTTGCGAGACGATAGTTGACAAGGCGGGCTGCGCCGATAGAGGCAACTCCGTGATTTGGTTTGACAATGATGAAACAGCGACGTCAACACCACTCGCGAGAGGTCCTGACGCTGAGATTTGCGAAATCAAGCTCGAGACGTCTGGCTGGATTGAGCTTGGAAGTGCCGAGACTTGGGACGCCAGGCTGGTCAGAACTGCTCCAACATTGACATTGACACTGACGCTAGCAGTAGCCGAAGCGGCAATACCAGACGCTTGCGACAAGATGCCACCCAGTATAGGTTGCGCAGCAATTGGTACTTCGGTGATTTGGGCAGACAATGAGGACAGTGCGGGATCAACGCCTGTAGCCAATGGATCAGAAACTGCAGTCAGAAGGGAAGAAATCTGCGGTTGAATGGACTCGGGCAATTGTGTTGCTTCCAAGGCCAAAGATGACAATATCGTGTTGACATCATCAGTCGCAGATACAGCGATGCCAGAAGCTTGCGACAAGATACTAGATAAGACCGGCTGAACACTGGCGGGCAGTTCAGTAATTTGAGCGCCCAATGACGACAATACTGGGTCTACACCGGTGGCGATGGGATCAGCAAGTGCAGTTAGAAGAGACGAGACTTGTGGTTGGATGGACTCGGGCAATTGTGTGGCGGCCGTTGCCAAAGATGACAATACCGTGTTGACATCTTCAGTCGCCGATACAGCGATGCCAGAAGCTTGTTCCAAGATGCTAGAAAGAATCGGCTGCGCTGAAGATGGTAACTCAGTAATTTTTGCGTTCAGCGAGGATAAAATCGGGTCGACGTTAGTGACAAGGGGATCACCAATTTGCGACAAGAGGGAGGATACTTCTGGTCTGATGGTCGTTGGCAATTGGTTCACTTCTGCACCTAGAGAAGACAAATCAGGTTGCACTCCGCTCGTAGCAGAAGCCGCGATGTCGGATACGCGAGAGAGCAATGAGGAGAGAACGGGCTCGATGCCAGTTGCAGTCACCGTTGCCCCGACCGAAATACCAGCATCGATGGAAGCTCCGACCCCCTGAACGTCTGCAATGATAGAAGAAAGACTGGGTTGCAAAGATTCGGGTACTTGGGTAATTTGAGCAGACAAAGAATCCAATGCCGGTTGGAGTGCAGTAACTGAAGCACTAAGATCCGATACCTGGCTGAGCAGAGCAGAAACGGTGGGATTCAGAGCACCAGTCTCTACAGGCAACGCTCCAGAGACGCCAGACAACAATTCTGAGAGACTAGGTTGAATGTTTGTCGCGGAAGCACCTATCTCAGAAACTTGGCTTAACAAGCTGGAAAGTTGAGGTTGGATGACAGATGCACCAGGATTCGCCAATAGAGAAGAAATGCCTTGTTCAACACCTGCGGGGAAAGTAGGTACAACCACTGCGTTACCAACTGTGCTCAAGGCATTCGTAGCATCAGCCAGAACTGACGAAACAGCTGAAACTAGAGGTGCTCCTGTGATGCTTGCATCGATACCGGTGGCCTGGGAGAACAGTTGGGAGAGAACTGGCTGCAGAGAAGCTTGAACACTGCTTGGAAGATCCGAAGCAGCACTCAACAGAGATGAGATGTCCTGGATCGGGTCAACGGTAATCGTTGGCAGAGTAACAAGATTCGCTGCGCTGGTCGCGCCTTCGAGAACCGTGGACAGGGCGGCCACTAAACTGGGATCTATTACGGCACCGGAAGCAGCAGCGCCTGAAATCTGCGCGATGAGAGATCCAACAGCTGGCTGTACTGAGGTTTGAATGTCGCCAGGCAGTTGAGTAGCTTCTGAGAGAAGACTCGATATAGCTTGAAGGGGACCAGCTGTCGCGGAAGGAATTGCGCTTACTCCTCCAGCCGCATCAGTGGCAACGCTGAGGATCGATGAAATTTGAGAAATGAAGATCGGGTCCACGGTGCCACTGGCAACATTTCCCACTGCAGCGACTAGAGAGGCGATGGGCGACTGGATCGAGGTCTGTATCTCACTGGGTAAAAGTGTAGCTCCGGACAAAAGTTCTGACACTGCTTGTAGTGGATCCGCAGAAGATATACCTCCAGCTGCACTTGTCGCATCGGCGAGCACTGCCGAAAGACTCGAAACCAAGCTTGGATCAATAACTCCCGTGGCGGCCGCGCTGTTGACATTTGAGACCAAAGACGCAATCACGGGCTGAACAGAAGTCTGAATCTCTCCCGGCAATTGTGTGGCTTCCGAGAGTAAGCTAGTGATCGCCTGCAGAGGGTCAAGAGTCACAGCGGGTGTAGAAAGCGAGTCACCCGCAGCTAATGTGCCTTCGGCAAGGATGTCAGACAGGCTGGATACAAGTCCTTCATCGACGCCTCCTGTGGATGCTGCAGCGTTGATTTGTGACACCAAAGAAGATACGATCGGTTGTACAGAGCTCTGAATATCTGCAGGGAGTTGAGTAGCCTGGCCGAGTAGCGTGGACACCGCTTGTAGTGGGTCAACGGTAACAGCAGGAGTCGACAGCGCGTCGCCTGCAGCGATCGTACCAACAGAAAGAATTGATGAAAGCTCGGCCACTAAGTTGGGATCAACTGAGCCGATTGCGGCAGCTGCTGTCACCTGTGAGACTAGGCTAGAAATGGTGGGCGCAAGCGAAGTCTGAATATCACCAGGTAGTTGTGTTGCTTGACTAAGCAGGTCAGATACTGCCTGGACGGGGTCGGCAGTGATAAATGCGGTGGGTACTGCTGATCCGAGACCAGGTAGATTGGTCGCGACATTCAAGATGGATGAGATGGCGTTCGTGACCAGGGGATCAACTGTACCAGTCGCAGAGGCATCCAAGCCAGACGCGACCGAAAGCAGGGAGGACAAGGCTGGGTTCACTCTGCTCTGCACGTCTCCTGGAAAGCTCGACACTGCAGACAAAAGAGACGAGATGATCGAGATAGGCTCAACTGTCACCGGACTAGCCACGATGGGTGCGATCTCCGGGATGCCAGTCACCTCTACGAGGATTGACGACAGTGATAAGCTAGCCTCAAGATCACCCACTGTCGCGGTCGCTTGAATCTGCGTCGCGACAGATAACAATGAAGAGAGAGGTAGTTGAACATTACTCACAACGTCTGATGGCAAGCTGGAGACTTTCCCGAACAAAGACGATATTGCCTGGACGGGATCAGCGGTTAGGGGGTTCTCGATCAGGGACGCAAGTTCGGGTATGCCAGTCACTTCAACGAGGACTGAGCTTATGGCAGAGGTCGCTACTGGATCTACCACGTTGGTTGCGATGTTTGAAGCTTCTCCCAACAAGGATGATAGTACGGGCACGGCAGTGGCTTGGACATCTGCTGGAAGGTTCGATGCTTCCGAGAGTAAGGAAGAAATCACAAAGACAGGATCCAATGTAGCGGTGTTCGTGACTGCAGGTAGAAGGGCC
>Ga0058697_10000720_pt1 | contig 13509 bp, 10 predicted proteins | sample AgamicAsMae_FD_66619 | JGI IMG/M metagenome (GOLD analysis project Ga0058697, IMG submission 66619) | Agave microbial communities from Guanajuato, Mexico - As.Ma.e | ecosystem: Host-associated > Plants > Phyllosphere > Phylloplane/Leaf | place: Guanajuato, Mexico | collected 2012-06-04
GTCATCGGAATCAATCAAGTACAACCGCCCATCAAGGATCTTCTGCCACGACTCACTCCTATCCTTCGTAACCGTCACGAGAAGGTGCAGGAAAATACAATCGACTTGGTCGGCCGTATTGCAGACCGCGGTCCAGAGAGTGTCAACCCTCGCGAATGGATGCGTATCTGTTTCGAACTTCTCGACATGCTCAAGGCACACAAGAAGGGTATCAGACGAGCAGCCAACAACACATTCGGTTTCATTGCCAAGGCTATTGGTCCCCAAGATGTTCTGGCAACACTACTGAACAACTTGCGCGTCCAGGAACGTCAATCGCGTGTTTGTACCGCCGTTGCTATTGGCATCGTTGCGGAAACTTGCGCACCTTTCACTGTCCTGCCAGCACTGATGAACGAGTACCGTGTCCCTGAACTCAACGTGCAGAACGGTGTATTGAAGTCACTGTCCTTCCTCTTCGAGTACATTGGGGAGATGGCCAAGGATTACGTTTACGCCGTAACACCACTCCTCGAAGACGCACTCATCGACCGCGACCAAGTGCATCGCCAAACCGCCGCTTCAGTAGTCAAGCACGTCGCCCTCGGTGTTGTTGGCCTGGGTTGCGAAGACGCAATGCTCCACTTGCTCAACCTACTCTACCCCAACATCTTTGAGACTTCACCTCACGTTATCGATCGCATGATTGAGGCCATCGATGCCGTTCGAGTGGCTGTGGGTACTGGTGTCGTGATGAATTACGTGTGGGCTGGTCTGTTCCATCCTGCACGTAAGGTCAGAACGCCATACTGGAGGCTGTATAACGATGCCTATGTGCATGCTGCTGATGCCATGGTGCCTTATTACCCCAATCTTGATGACGAGGCTGTTGATCGATTCGAGTTGATGGCGATCTTCTAGACTCGGGAAGAGATCCTTGGGAAAAGATTAAAAAGGGGACTGGTTTATTGCTTATAGCGGCGTTGATATTGCGTCTTTATGGGATAGGGTCAGATAGTCTGTAGTTTTGCCGGCGAAGATAGTTCGATTTTGGGTTTATGAAAAATGGAAACTTTCAACGACACCCACTGTCCTTTCTCGTGTGCTAAGAAACGTGATTCGTGTAGTCATACAGATGCATGATAGATCTTCGGATGAAAACTCTGTCCATAGAAATATACAATCAAACCTTCAAAAAACTTCCTCAGTATCGAGAGCGAAACCGACACCAAAAAGCACAAACTTCACCCATGCAACCTCGGCAGCGAGCGACAAGCAACCGCGATTAACTTCGAGAAGCACAACCACGAGCTGGCAATGGCTTCTTGTAGGCCCCTTTTCGAAGAAGTTCACGCGTTGAACACTTCATATGCAGAGTTCAGTGATTTGATAGCTTCTTTGGGTGTGCCTCTCAGTGGACATGGCTGTGTTCATCAATTCTTTGTGCAGAAGCTACAGAGATATCAGGGATGCTATCGAGCACTTGGGAAGCACCAAGGCGGATCTCGTCAGTAGTGAGAAGTCAAGATGCCACCGACCTAGTGCTGACGAATGCTCTTTCCTCGGTAGATGATGGATGAGGGACGTGAACGCTCTTTCCATAGCTTAAGCAGATTTCCTGAAAGGCGAAAAATGGAAAAGGGGGAAACGAGAAATTGGATAGAAGGTGTGATGTATCGATGCTGGATTTTGATCTGACAAGGCTGATATGAAAGAAGAGAGAGAAAAGATGTAGTATATAGAGCAAAAACGAGAAAAGTGGACCAAACCCAATGTCGAAAAAAGCAGCAAAAAGGTTGCCAATTTCCCACAAGTATATGTTCCAATTGCCTCTTTTTAGCTAAAGAAGACATAGATGTTAGAAAAGAAAAGAATAAAAAAACGCCCGCTTTCCGCATTCATTAATACATAAGCATCCTCAAGAATAGAACTGGCCCTTCTGGAAACTCTCAACACTGAGATCCCCGGCTTTGCCTTGCACACTCGGAGGCAGAGGTGCCTCTCTAGGCGCCCCCTTGACGAGTTCCTTTTCCCTGTCCACCATGGTGTTCGATCTGCTATCTGCACTAGTCGTCGTCATGGTCTGAGCGCGACTGCCCACAGGACTTGCCCCACTGGTAAGTTGCCCTTGAGCAGGGCGTCGTTGGATGGTTTCCAAATAAGGGGCCGGGAGGTAGCCCTTTCTGCCGTCGCGGGCGCGGCATTGCCACCATTCTGAGGGGTTACCCAGAGGATCGGTTTTGCTGAGGACGGCAACCAAATCGCCTTTTGCGACTGCGAGATCCACGCCTTGGACACTGTTTGCGTTGGCCTCTGGATTGAAATCGTAGAGCACACGGCAGAAATCTAGTTTTGAAGGGTCCAAGGGTTGCTGGGGTCCCTCTGCTGCGATGCGTCGCTGCTCTTCTTCTTCTTGGCTGCGGGCGAGGGCGCGGATGAGTTTGCCCATGAGGTAGGGGAGGCCGAAGACGGCGACTATGAACATGACGAATGGCTTTTTGCTGGCGCGGGGAGGAGCGGGGGAGCCGTCGGGTAGGCGGCCGTTGAAGGAAGCGAAGTTGGCGGGAGTGAGGTCGGTGCTGCTTGCGGGTAGGGGACGGCCGGTGAGTTTGGCCATGGCGGTGCGGATCCAGCGGATGATGGTGAAGATGCCTAGGACTTGGCCTAGTGTTTGCCGTAGGTTGCCGAATTGTTCTGCTACCGAGACCATTGCTGAGAGATTGTCAGTAAGGTAGCAACAAAGGAAGCAGCACAAGACATACCAAAGAAACTCGAATGAGTCGCCATATACGTGCTCTCGAGCATCTGAGCAAAGCCACCAAAAGCACCAACAATGCTCTCGATAAGCTGGAAGGTATTCTGGGTGCTTTGGCTGAACGTCTGGGTCAAGCTCTGGCCATTGGGGCCGCCCATGGGACCGCCCATACCACCGTAGCCATTACCGTACATGCCGCCCATGCCTCCCATACCGCCATAGGGACTTCCGCCGTACATGCCTCCTCCTCCATACATGCCGCCGCCGTACATGCCTCCGCCATAGCCAGATCCGTAGCGCGAGTAAGGCGAAGACATTGTGCCACCGCCGTAGCCGTAAGGAGAGGATTGATAAGGCTGGGTGCCAGCGAAGTTGGAGGCGGTGCGGTCAACGACAGAATTGAGTGACTCGGGTCGCGATGGTAGCGCAGGTGTCGCGGCGGTACCGGTAGTGTTTACTGATGAAGGGGTAGCAGCGGTGGTGGATGTGGGTATAGCGGCCGAGGAAGTCAAGGCTGTGTCATAGGTTGTCAGTTTCGAAGTGCGGGCGGCGCTGGGCGATCGCATAAAACGTACCCGACGAGGAAGCAGCGCGTCCTCTTTCCCACGGCTTTGGCGGTGATGGCGTCGCCATCTTTCTACCAGATGGTTATGTCTGGTATACGAGTTCGATAAGCCAGGCCTGCCCTTTTGTGAACCCCGGAGTTTTGATGAGAAAGTCGAATGTGACGAATGTCGTCGTTCTCACAGCATGCCGAGGCTGTTTATCGCCCGCTTGCCGCCGCCGCCGAGATCCTTCCCTCGTTCACGCACGTGAGTGGGCACAGGACGTCTTTGTCTTATGATTTCTCGTTGCCTTCGTGAACATGCCCTCTAAAGGCCGATAGTCTTGATGAAGCCTCTTTTTATGATCGATACCTACTGCTCAGGTCTGCCATGTGTCTTGCTCGCTATTGCTGATTCGGACCAAATCTCCATCTTTGGACATTGCCGAGGGAGAACCACATTTTCCAGGGTCTAGTTTGACCCGTTCCAAACGTCCTCCGCTTGTGTAGCTACAACAACACCCAATGGTTCAAGAAACAGTATGGTATGCATCGACAACCGAGTTACTACTGGCTCTCTTAGAACAATTCTCTGGTCTGGAAACCCTTGTGCATCTTTTCAACAAGGACGTCGCTCTAGACCTTCGTGCGAAAAAGGGTCCACAACCTACATTCCATTCCACCCAGCCACCTCAAAGCAAAGAGGCAAGAGAATATTGATGTTTGATGCAATGTCATTTTTCTGGAATTTTCGCTAAGTACAGTTGTCGCATGCTAATCACTAATTTGTGCAAGATCCGCCAACAACACCCATCTTCCCACGCCCAGCGCTTATGAACAATCCAATGCCTTTCTGTGCGATTTCTCCTCAAAAACAAGCTGGGAAAAAGAATTAAACAGTAATAGAAACATGACCTCGTCAAGAATGTTATAACAATGACAAAGAGAACTGCTTTGTCGCCCCATCTATGCAACGAGGGCGAAGAGGGAGTTCAAGGTGTTCTGGATCAAGCCACTCTCGCATTGGCTCGAGATCCACGAAGCATCGAGGCTGGTGGGGAGTTGGTAGTCGTTGTCGAGCACCTTGATGTGCATGTTCTCGCCGTTGAGGAGAACCATGGCCTTCATGCTGCCCGAAACGGGACGCTTGAAGTAGTCCGAGTTGCCACCCTTGATGTTGCTGTGGAGAGTAGACTTGCAACGAAGATCACCAGGGGCGAGAACCTCGAAGAGATCGAATTCACCGCATCCGGTGGTCCAGCAAGAGCACTCGGCCTTGCCGTACTGGAGGGTGCGGGGGATTTGAGCGTTGAGCATCCAGATGGCGGGCATGTCACCGTTGGTGGCAGCGTCAGTGTTGCCATCAAGAGGCATCTCGAACTCAAAGAAGAAAGCCTTCTGGGCACCGGCGAAACCGTGGTAAGCAACCTGACCATCACGAACGTAGCCACAGTCGCCATCGCACTCCTTGTCGGACATGATGATGACCTCGTCGTTGGAGGCGAGCTGAGTGTCGGCGAGGACCTGGGGAGAAGAAGCACCAGCATCACCCTTGCTGTTGGAGTAAGAGAGCGAGTTACCGAAGGTGTAGTCGAAGACACCAGAGCCCTGACCACCGTTGTGGTTGAGGAAAACAACGTTGTCTGCGGAGCCGGCCTCAGAGTTGTAGTATGCCTTGCGACCCCAGGATCCGGAGCTGCCAGAGGAAGCGGAAGAGGCAGAGGAAGGAGCCGACTTGGACGAAGAGCTCGAGCTCGAACTGGAAGCCTTGGAGCTGTATGCGGCAGGGGCGTTGACCTTCAGGAGCTTGGGCGCAAAGTCAGCAGAAGCAGACTCGGTGCTTGCAGCAGCGAGAGCAGCGGCGGCCGAAGTGGTGGCTGCGGGAGCAGGGGCAGCAGTGGAAGCAACACCAGACCACTCGTTGACCCATGATACGGCGACTCCATCGATGATTGCGGTTACCATGTCGCCAACACCGCGCTTCTCAACGTTCTCGTCACGCTTGTGCTTGTGGACGTGTTCGTGAGCGTGGTTGTGACGGTGCATGGCACTGCGCTTGGCCTTCTTGGAAGAGTCGGAGGAGTCAGTGCTGGGCGAGAAGAAAGCGAACTGCTTGATCTTCAGAGGACCACGGAAGTGGAGAGAGACTTCCTCGTCAAGAGGAGACATTGATCCAGAGTATCCATAAGGAGTGGAAGAGCAAGCACCAGAGTTGCTGTCCATGGAGGTGATCTTGTTGTAGGAGCCCTTGCCTAGCATTCCAGTGTAGGTGATGGCATCAACGGCCTGGCAATACCAGTTGCCGCCGTCGTCGACGGAACCTTTGCTGCAGAGATCGGCAGCGACTCCAGAGACGGAGGCAGCCAGGATGGCGCTGGCAGCGATAATATTCTTCATTGTGATATGTGTGGATTGCTTGGTCTGGCGTAAAAGATGCGCACTCGATTATATGAGGCGAATAGCAGTAAAGCAAGGGGGTATCAAACGCGTGTTCAATGCAGACTGGGTAAAGATCGTGGCAATGTCACTAGGACACTTGAAAGAATGACTGCTGGTCAGGTATGTTTGTTGATAGCGAATGACGAAGTAAAGGAATGGAAAGCCCTCGAGGCCGCTCCGGGGGCTGGGGCCTGAATTAAAGGCGAAATCGAGCACCCGGAGTATATTGAACAATGCGACCAACAAGGCGCTTGGAAGTTGGGGGTCCTGGTCATGGCACGCCTAGAGTTCGTCTTTCCTAACAAGCGCCGTTGCAGTCGAGTCGCAGGGTGGGTCACAATTTCGTCCAACATTAGCGCGGACGCATGTGGCTTGATGGGATGCCGTTGTGCTCTATTCCTTTAAACATCTGTCGCGCGACAGCGAACAATGAGCGCTATTGTTCTTTGACCAAGCCAATGTAGTGTTTAATGAGGTGCGGGTGCTCTTATTCTTTGTCGCATCACAATCTGTACTCTGTACATTGTACAAGACGATCATTGGAAAATCAATTACCGTGCTTCATCTTGATCGAGGAGGATCTGACCATTCCCCAACTTGGTCCGAGGTGTAAGAAGATGCACGGCCGCCGCAGGTCCTCGACGTTTCACCATGGAACTGACTCTGTGCGCCACCCTGCATGTCTGTCGCGCCCGAGACTCAGGAAGCAGGCGAGAGACTACCAACGTTTGTGCTTTGACTGGGTATACGAGCCTGACATCAATGCCTCGACGAGCGGTCGCCTGCTTGCTTGCGAATGGACAGCATGTGGTCGCGAGAATGACCGCCTTCTGTTGTTGCTGTCTCGGCTGCTGCAGGGACACCCGCAAAATCCAAAGCGTCTGGAGATTTGGTTCCTGCAGATCTCAGACTATCAATTCATATCCACTATCGCACCAATGCAAAAATGGCTATCCGCCCTCCACAAGCATGACACGGATATAATTCTTGTATTTGACGGCAGATGATGCCTACCTACGTCGAAAGACGTGGCAAGCTTTCCTCTCCGTGTGCAATGCATGTACGCGGGTACCTGTAAAAATGCACAATGCTTTTAGGAGATAGGGTAGCATCCATTGAGAGACCATACACTCGGGGCTCTCTTTGGATACGTCTCTGTGTTGGAAACAATTGTGCCTTTTTATAGTGAGTTCGTGCCCCAGCTCTTCCTGGGAGAAGTTTTGTTTGACCTTTTAGAACGATGTACGCCTCAATGGTGCATATGTGACAGATCCATGCGCACGAATAGTGCTGAATTGGTGTGGTGTTTGAGAAAGACGGGAGTAGAAAATGGATGAATGGGTGAATGGATCATGGCACTGAGTCAGGAGTCAGAGCACCTCACGTTACTCAGATCCAAGTCTCAACGGCGCGGATAGCAACCCGATGCTGTGTTCCCCAATCAGGATATTCTCCGAACGGCCATACCGTCGACTCGACCCCGTGGGTACGAATATGCACGACCAGTTGACAAGGCTTTGGTCGCATCTGCCGTGCTCAGATAGGCGCTCGGCATAGTACAGATATAAGCACAGGTCATGGGCGTTGGTATGGCAAAAAAAGTCAAGAAGCGAGAATATTAAATGTTGATATAAAATATTTAAAATTGCCAGAGCGCGTTTGATAATGACCAAGAATGCCATGCAAGAGAAAACTCAAGCCAAGGTAAAAGGAGATTTAGAAGACAAATACTGCGCCATACCCAGAAGCCAAGGACTTAGCAGGGGTAAGGGGCTATGAGTGTGTGCAACACTGAGCCACACCGATGCCGAGGGCTTGTATACACGAGGCAGGTTCAACTGTTGGGTCATTCTGTCTGCAAAAGTCGTTCGTTAGCCAGATGTCTGGGAAAGTGAAGCGACCAAGATGCGTGGGAAAGTTGGATAGATCAGAAGTCCGCTAAGATCATCGAGACTCGTGAGAGTCTCTGACATAAGAGGTACCAGAAAAATAGTAATTGACAAAATTCATCATAAAGAAAGGTGATAGGGATATGTCAGGGAAAGTTGAGTCTTACCAGTTGGCATGCTGACAGCGCCTGGAGCTGCACACGAGCGGCTTTGCACTCTGATATAGAGCGCTCGCACACTCAGCGAGCTAACAAGCACTGCCGAAAGGTGTCGTATTCTGTACACAAAGTGCGATGAACATGTTGCGTTTGGTTGCAAAGAGAAGGTCGCTGCAAAGCAAGTGAAGCGCAGAAGTTTTCGCTAGAGAGACAACGGAAGAAGCTCGGGATGAGCCGCCCACGAAAAAGCCTTGGCATTTTCCGACGCCGAAATTGATTCTCAGCTTTGCAGACCTGGTGAAGACTTCGAGAACGACGAACGAGCATCCGACGACCCTTCAACCGACAACTTCTACTCCACACCGACATTCAAAATGGGCCGTCTTCATTCCAAGGGAAAGGGTATCTCCTCCAGCGCCATCCCCTACTCGCGCGCTCCTCCCGCATGGCTCAAGACCACTCCCGAGCAGGTCGTTGACCAGATCTGCAAGCTCGCCCGTAAGGGTGCCACCCCTTCGCAGATTGGTGTCGTCCTCCGTGACTCCCACGGTGTCGCCCAGGTCAAGGTTGTCACTGGTACGTTCCGCCCGTCGCATCGAGAGTCGAGTGCAGTCAGAGACTAACAAATCACGCAGGTAACAAGATTCTGAGAATCCTCAAGTCCAGCGGTACGGTCCACCCCGTGTGAAAGAAAGATAAAGATGGAAGAAGCGCAAGAAATTGCGACGAACCATATCTTCAAAACACATCAACTCTGCCTCTGTTTGGTCTTTGACTGACGGAGTGACTACAATAGGCCTTGCCCCTGAGATCCCCGAGGACCTCTACATGCTCGTCAAGAAGGTTCGTCTTGCACCCTTGCCACAACTTCTCCGTCCGGCTGGCTGACACAATTCTCGCAGGCTGTTGCCGTCCGCAAGCACCTCGAGCGCAACCGCAAGGACAAGGACTCCAAGTTCCGCCTGATTCTCATCGAGTCCCGTATCCACCGTCTGGCCCGTTACTACAAGACCGTCGGTGTCCTTCCCCCCACCTGGAAGTACGAGTCCTCGACCGCCTCCACCATGGTCGCATAAGCGGCTTTTGACTGAGAAACGTCGAACGGAGGAACAAGCATCGATACCACATGGCGTTCACAAGGGCATGTGTATTTGGAAGGTCGCCAGGGTTTTCACTAGCTCGTTGCACAAGGATGAAAAAGTAAATGAACGACAAGGGAGCCACGTTTTGGACCCTTCACCAACAAATCATGTGTCTGATGCCATTTTATCTTCGTCTTCTCTTCTGTAAACACGTCCGATGTGATGGTGCTACTCCCATCTCGACAATTGTAATGAACCTTACGAACTCCTTCGCTATGCATAACCCATAAAGTCCCATGTTCCTTTCCCATGCCCAAGTAATGACGATTAACCCTCAAGCTCGGCGCTGCGCTTCAAGAGAAACTCGCCCATCCACTTCAATGGCTTCTCGGGCCTGTAGACAGCGAGATACTTCATGCCCTCCATGAAGTACATGGCGACATCGTTCAAGTAGATTCTGGTAGGTGCGCCGTGTTGATGGGCCTTCTCGGGAGGCAGCGAAACAGCTGGAGGGATCGAGGATGGTCTGGTTGGCGCAGGCGAAGGGGATGGTGCCGAAACAGGCAGAGAAGCGGCGGGTGGTGCGATTGGCGCAGAGGCAGTAGCAGGCAATGGCGATGCTGAAGGAGCTTGTGCGACTGGTGGAGGTGCGACTTGACTGGCTGGCGCATCGTTTGAGTGGCCGTTGATGATGCCTTCCATGCTTGACGAGCCAGACTCGAGGTTGGGGGCTTCGGTGGTAAAGGGCTGGTTGATAGGCAGGCTTTCATCGCCCTGGGCGGCTCCTGCGACTTGTTCTGGAGCAGAAGGGATGCTGTGTACAGAAGGCTGTTGCTGGTTAGCGGCGCATTCAAACTTGTCTGTCAACAAGTCTTACCTCTGCCACCTCCTCCTTCATCTCGATATCGTTGTTGGATGGCACAGCCATACCATTGGGTAGTTCGGCCATGTCGATGTCTTGTCCTTGAGCCTAGGTCGTTTGCGAGGGCTGAGTAGATGCTTGATGCTTGCATATAGCAGTAGAGTCGCTTCACCTGCGCACGGACCACATGCCCGTGCACGGTCCACGCGCATTGATATAGACATCGTCCAGGCTGGCTGCGTTCTTCTCTCCTCGTTCCATCAACTTCCAACTCATCAGTCGGCCGTGTGTGCTTGATACATGCCTCAGCCACCTCCAATGGCGAGGTATCGCTCGTGTCCGGAAGATCCAAGGTAGGTCGTGAAGACTAATATCAAGAAGTACAGGAAGGTACCGTCCATTTTTGATCCAGACCATGTGGTTCTTTGATACTCAGAGCCACTTCGCCCGTGAAGACACAGGGCCCCGCTTCTCATGCGGTGCATAGCATGTGCGCGGTCGTAGAAGGTTACGTGCTCATGAGGTCAATGCCACCTTCCAGAGAGCGTGTTGCAGATGCATGCTTGATATGCCTTGACGGAAAGTCAGCCAGATCCTTTACTCCCAGCCAGCACAAGACATACCTCGCAAAGCATTGCACGCGTTTCTTTGCGTCGAGTGTGCCTCAGAAGAATATTGTATCAGTCCGGTCTCCTCGGTACCCAACCTGCAGAGACGCTTTGAATTCACCCCTTCAGCAAAAAGAAGAACACCAGTAAGAGATTCGAATTCACACGCCAAGTACCCTGTGTTCGACAGCTGCAAAGATTCGGCCTATCATAACCATCGTTGACCCCGACGACCTGAATCCGCGGCTGACCGTGAGCATCCGCACCATTCGGCTTGTCTTGGACTTACCTCTTCACTTGACAACACGAACGACGCAGCCAAACGTCTCAGACTTCTCTCACTTCTGTGCTTTCTTTTGCTACTTGCTCGCTTTCCACTCTTCTGTTCCTCCATCCTTCTTTCCCGAACATCAACACATCCAAGGCAAGACAGCCCAGCACTCTTCAACTCCTTCAACCTCTACTATCTTCAGCAAACACGCACACAATGCCTCCTAAGGGATCCGTAAGTCATCTTCTACACTTCTCTCAGTCGACTCTTTGCCTTCTCCTACACATCCTCCCTGAACACGCGCCTCGGGTCGGTGTGTCGTCGCGCACCGGGCACACAAGATCTCCCTTCGCTCCCTGCCTTTCCTTATCCTCCCCTTCCCCTTCTTTACCTTTTCCCCTGAGCTTACACCCCGGGCCCATGTGAGATCGCTCATCGGGTACACGAGATCTCTCTGGGTCCCTGTGAGCTCGACTTCTACCTCTGCATTTCTATGCTATCTTTCTGCTGCTCCCGTCGATCCGGGATAACCTCGATCTTCTTCGTTCACTTCTTCTACCTTTAATCATCCACTCTTCACTACCTATCTCTCTTTTCTCACCTCTTACTTCTTACTTCTTACTTCTTACTTTTTACTTCCCACTCCTTGTCTTCTACTTCCCACTCCACTTGCTCCACTCTTTGACTTTGCTTTCCACACTTCAACATTTGCCTTTCGTCATCTATCTTCTATACTCTCTTACTTATGCGTTCATCACAGAAGAAGACTGTGGTTCCTGCCACTCCCAAGGCCGAGTCGGATGAGGAGGTTCCTCCCACCCCCACCACTGAGACCAAGAAGACACCCAGAAAGAGAGCTCCCGCCAAGCAGTTCACCCAGCTCCCTGGTACTCTTGGTGCCGGTCCCGTTGACGTCAGCTACGAGAACGAAACCATCCATGGCAAGGTAAACGAGCTCAGGTTCATGCTGTAACAATTGTGACTGACAACACGCAGGCTCTGGCCAAGGGCGCCGGTTTTGGTCAGAACATCAAGCTCGTTGCTCCTCAGCAATTCGAGCTTGTCGGCTCGTTCATGCTTGAGAATGGTCTCCAGGCCATTGTCATCAAGCCTAGCCCACCCTTCCCATTCTTGAAGCTTCCTCGCATCGTCCGTACCAAGATCTTCCAGATGATCTTGACCCCTACTACCAACAAGGGCAAGATCGAGATCACTACTGAGGGCAAGAGTGGCGGAGCCAAGGCCAAGGATTACGTCAAGGAGTTCAAGCACAGAACCGCCATCGCTACCCTCAACAAGCAGGTGAGCATATTCCGTCCACAGTCCTTGTTTACCACACATACTGACCGCAATAATCTAGCTTGCCAGTGAGGCCCGTATGATCCTGTACGGTTACAGACTGCGCTTCGACAACACTACCACTCTCCTCAACTTTCTCAGCATGGTCGGAGACGAGGCCCGCAAGGCAATGAGTACTATCACCATCACCAGCTACGTCAAGGCTACTGCTATGCCCTGCATGAACTTGCTTGCAGAGTGTCGCAACCTTACCAGAATCAACATCCTCAACGGTGTTGGCGCCAACTCCACTCCCCAAAAGACTGCTAAGTCCTTCTTCACCGAGGCCAACCGCCTTCTTCAGACTCTCGTCAATACTGCTGGCGGCGACAAGGATGCCGCTTTCAGCGTCATCATCTTTGGTAAGGGTTGCCTGACCACCAAGGAGGAAGATGAGATCGTTGCCTGGGATGATGACGAGTCGGACGACTTCGTCAAGCAGATCAAGGACAAGCTGAAGTAAGCGCCACCTTCCATGCTCTGAGCACAGCCCAGCACACTTTCCCACACTCCACACTCCACCTGCACTCCTTCTTGTTGCTGTTTTTGTTTCGTTTCGCCCTTGCTATCCAGTCGCAGAACGGAGCTTGGGCGCATATTCGAGCAGAACATTTCACAGCACACACAAGAAGCAGATCGGTCAAACATGAGATGTTTATCCAAAGATCTTTGCAGGAAACGGAGCAATAACGGCCTTTTTAACAAGTTTTCCTTTTCATGTTTTCCATCAAGCAGTCATCGGTTCGGCAAATTCACGTTTTCCTATGTCATCAGAACAACAGCCCCAAGATACATAATTATTCCCCGAAATCGAACATCATCCCATCAATTTTTTTCTTTGTCCTTCTGCTAAGTCTTTTCTTTTTCTTGTGTTGTAGTGAAAGTAGTGATTTACCCACCTGGGCTTGTATCTGTGGCAGTGCTGGCCTTGTTGGTCATTGCTGCAAGGAAGTCATGGCTTCGAGGATGGATGTTGATGTGCCTCCTCCTCCCCCCGTCCACCAGCGTATTCTTGCTTTGCGTACCATGGGTTGAGTACTTGCTTGCAGCACCTGCAACGAAGAGTGAGGCCCAGTGGGTGAAGATGAGAGTGCATCACGGAAGGATCATATCAATCATGGTATCCAAATGGTAGTAAACAATGAATCGTCGTAATTAAATGTTTCTTCATATGCAATGATCGAGTCACACGTTAGCTGCAGATCAACTTGTTTTGCATGGCTTATTCTCGCGCCATGGTCCGTCAGACATCTGGTTGTTGCAGAATACGGAACCACCAAGAGATCGACGAGCTCCAGCAGGCGATGATTTCTTTCTAGGTATTCCTCATTCAAAGGATATAATTCGGATCAAGCAGATCGTTTCTAGCTCTCAAGCGACAGAACTGTCATTTGCTTCCTTTCTGCTCAAAAATGTCGCGGTTGACCTTTAGAGAAACACAACTCTACCGGGGTCGGTATGGACAACCATCAAAAGTCACGAACAAGAAAAATATTATCAGTTTAACCAGTATTGTGGAGAAGAGAGCCACTCTCTTTCCGTGCTATAGAAAGGCATGAACATATACCTATGCTATACCATACC
>Ga0058697_10000721_pt1 | contig 13467 bp, 8 predicted proteins | sample AgamicAsMae_FD_66619 | JGI IMG/M metagenome (GOLD analysis project Ga0058697, IMG submission 66619) | Agave microbial communities from Guanajuato, Mexico - As.Ma.e | ecosystem: Host-associated > Plants > Phyllosphere > Phylloplane/Leaf | place: Guanajuato, Mexico | collected 2012-06-04
GAAGTGCCGTCTTCGCGGTTGCCGACTTTGTCGTGAAGGGCGTCCAGGCTCTCTTGGAGAGACTCAAGGACTTCGACCTTGTGGGAGTTCGATCCGGCAATGACAGCGTCGCGAAGAGTTTCGAACTCGGCCTTCATAGCCTCCAGTATGTCCTCATTGGTCTCGTCCAGAATACTACGGCTAGCAGTCTGGTTCTTGAGCTCCAGGAATCCGGCTTCGAGAGCCACGAGGATTTCAGAAGTACTCGAAGGGCGACCTTCTTCGCCATCACGGGAACCAAGACCGCTGACTGCCTCATGCAAATGCTCGAACTCAGCTTTGATGTAGTCAATCATCTCGTTGCGACCGTTGGATGGACCTTCAGCACAGTAGCCTTGGACATCACCGCGAAGTTGTTCAAGACCACTTCTGACGACATCAACAATCTCATCCTTGCCAGTGACATCCTGAGCACGGTCGACGTACGACTCAACCTCATGGCGCAAAGACTCGAGACCATCCTTAATGGCATCCAGGACTTGCTCAGTATCACGACCGTTGGCAGCAGAGTACTGCTTGAATTCGGTCTTCATCTCTTCTATGAGGTTGCGCAGTTGGTCCAAAACTTGCTCGCCGAAGCTGCCGAAAGGAAGAGTTGATCCATCAAGACTGGCCTTGACGGCATCGAAGAGATCGTCTCTGCTGATGTCGAACTCGCGAGGAGCGTTGGGTCCATGGTTCTCCAGACCTTCCCTAACTGCTCCAAGAACAATTGCATGAGTGGCAGCATTGTCTGGACCAGCAGACTTTAGTTCTTCAATGGATTGACGGATTGATGCCAGCAAGTCTTCCTTGAAAGAGACCATTTCATCGGTCGATCTGGGAGGGTTGAACTCTTGGAGAGCACGTTGCATGGCAGATTCGACCTCCTCGATGTTGGCACCAGAGGCCGCAGAGGGCTCCTTGTTTGATTGGTAGTCGTGCAAGCCTTCCTTCAGAACAGAAAGAATCTCATCACGTTCAAGACCGAATTGCTGGAGCTCGATCTCCGGTCTGAACTCTTCGATGGCATCCTTGACTGCCTCGAGGATGCTTGCCCTATCGAGGCCTTCTGATTGAGGCTGAGCCTGAACAAGGGCCGTGCTGTGCTCGGTGATGGCACTCTTAACGATGTCGTACATGTCTTTGTTCTTGTTTTCGTCTTGATGATTAGACATGATGAGTTGTTGTGAGTTCTGCTGGATGATGTGCTCCATGTGCTCTTTCAACTGAGACAGACCTTGGTTGACAATCTCTTCGACATCAGTCTTGATCTGTGAACCGTCTTCGGCAACTCTGGCAGTAGCATTGGCCTGGTCGAGCTGGCGACCGAGCTCACGACCCATGCCCAAGACTTCACCACGAAGGTTCTGAAGGAGTGCCTTTATCTCGTTACTCAAGCCACCGCTCTGAGAGGTGCTGTCCTTGATCTTGTGAAGAAGTCTGAGGATGTCAGCGCTCATGGCATCGATAGCCTTTGACTTTTGTTCGTCATCTTGAGCGTCGGATGAATGACGGACGAGAGCATGACTACCAGACTTTTCCTTGATGAAGTCAGAAAGGTCGGCCACCTTTTGAGCGGTTTCGATAGCCTGGACGTTATCCCTGCTGTGTTTGTCGAGCAGTTCTGACAAGGTCGATAGAAGACGGTCCTGGCCATCCTTGGTAACCATCTCGCGAATGATCTTCTCCAGCATAGCAACACTAGCGGCACCATCCATGGAGAAAGGGTTAGGACTACCAGGATCAAGGAAACTGCCGTGACTGTTGGAGCGAGGAAGTGAACCAAATGGTCTTCCACCAGCGGGTGGTGAGGTCAGACCTTTGTTCTCGAGAAGGCCTAGACCAAAGGCAGATGATCTGCCACCAAAGACAGAGCCGGCGTCAGAAGCACTCACGTTGGAGAGCAAGTCGCGCAGGTTCCTACGGATTTCTTCGTCACGGCTATCAGCAGCCTGCTTCAGACCAATCAAGTCAGCAGCGTTGTCCTTGCTGCGACGGTTCAGCTGGGCCATCTCCTTTTGCATGCCCGACGTGATGCTCGTAATATTCGTAAGTTGTGCCATCATCTCGTTCAACGTCTTGGGTTCGCGAGAGGAAGTGGAATTCGTGATGTCGTTGAATGAAGACTCGGCGTCGCGGGCGGCCATGGTTTGTAGAGCGAGCATGGTGGCCGAGGGAGGAGTGTTCTCGCCGAGGATAGCTCTGGGACGAGAGGCTGGGCGAAGGTTGGGCGCATCTCTGAGGGCATTTCTGTCGGCAGGTGTGGGGGTGGAGTGATCCTGAGGAGGACTGGAGAAGTAGTCGGCCTCGGTAGGGCGAGTAGGTGAGCCTTGAGAATTGGCAGTAGATCTAGAGGTGGGTCTCTCGGGAGAAGTGTTGCGCATACCATCAAGGTAACTGCGCAAGTCACGGACACTTCCTGTCTGGAGAGATTGTAGGCGGCGATGGTGGGCGCCCTTGATCAACGACTTGTCGGGAGAAGTAGAAGGTGGAGGGTTTGTGGTGTAGGCGCTGGCGGGCATGCTCTCGCGGGCACGCTCGGTCAGTCTCTGGGCGGTGGCCTGGATGTTAGCCGAAGCAGTGGACCGTGTGGCCAGGCCAGGCGAGTTAGGTGGAATAGGCAATGGTGGAGGAGCTCTGTCTGGGTCTGAGCTGTCCCACCTGAGTTTGGAGAGATGGCGAGTCAGTCCCATGGTCACATCTTGGGTGGTCAGGGCAGTGTTTCAGGACTTACATGGGCACCGACTGGCGTCCAGAGTCGATCGACTCGCGATCGCTGTAGGTGGGCATACTGAGGAATGTGGATGCGCTGTGATGCGGTGATGATAGGAGGAGCAAGTAGGAGTGAGGTGCTCAAGAATGCACGCTAGACTGAGGAGAGCGTCACAACAACAATTGCATTGTACGCGGCGTGGGTATCTCGTGGAATTCGCAAAAAGCACAAAATCAGGTCGTCTGGATAATAGTGCAGTACAGATGAGAAATTGAGAACAGGAAACGGTTGGAGAGAGCCGTTGTGGTGAGTTAACGCAGGGCAGATGTGTACATGTTTAAGCGCGGCCGACGGTCTGTTTACCAAAGACAACATATGCAGCCTCTCTGCGTTGCTACGGGCATCGTTAATCCCGGGGCGGAGGCTATCCACTCGCTTCACCGCTTGCCCGATGCTTGGCGTTTCGAGAGTGATAGCGAAGCGCACGGAGATTGCCGACGTGCACCCGCACCCACGCTACGAAATTCACTCGACGCTGCCGACTCAAGATTTCGCTGGCCAGACGATTTTGACCGACAAGACATACTAACCGTCCCAACCCAGCAGCCATGAAGTGTACGTCCAGCGCAATCTCTTGCAGTCTCGTTCGCCATATCGACATGGAGAGTCTCGACTGCGCTCAGCAACAACTGCTGACAGTGTCCGTCTAGTCCTTAAGGTCGGCCGTGTTGCCATCATCAGCCGTGGCAGATATGCAGGCAAGAAGGTACGACACACTTTTCCTCGCGCGGATCGATATTGGAGATGGAACGACACACTTGCGCAATCAGAGAGCGTCGCACATGCACACAGAAAGAGCTAGGATCCGATATGGGACGTCAATCATCAAAACGCAAACATCTTCGACCATCGAACCGCAATCCGCACATGCACCACCGAACATTCCACTTACACTCTCTCGCTTTAGGTCGTCATCATCCAGCCCGTTGACCAGGGCACCAAGTCCCACCCCTTCCCTCACGCCCTTGTCGCCGGCATTGAGCGCTACCCTCAGCAAGTCACCCGCCGCATGTCCAAGGGTCGCCAGGCCAAGCGCTCAAAGGTCAAGCCTTTCATCAAGGTCGTCAACTACAACCACATCATGCCCACTCGCTACACTCTTGAGCTCGAGGGCCTGAAGGGTGCCGTCACCAACGACACCTTCAAGGAGGTTTCGCAAAGAGAGGATGCCAAGAAGAACATCAAGAAGGCCCTCGAGGAGCGTTACCAGAGCGGCAAGAACAAGTGGTTCTTCACCCCTCTCAGTATGATGACACTCCTGTCCTTGTCGCACCCGGACACCCAGACTAACATATATTCCTCACAGGATTCTAAACGACTCGTCAACGCGCGGTGCACTTCTTGGTTGGGGGAGTCTTCAAAAATTACTTCATGGACACGGGGGACTCAAGACTTAGCTGTCTTTTAACGCATGATCATGGGACATAGCGAGTCAAAATACCAACGTCTCGAACCAAAAAAGGAAAAGTTCAAAAAAATTCTTCCGACCCTCTGTTCACTGTCCAGAAGCAACAAGTGCAAGGATCCTTGGTACAAACAAAGTTCGGGAGCGATACCACCGAACGACAAGACATCGACACCACCGAACCTGCGACGAACTGCACTGCAAGGCTACCCTACACCGAATGAGACATGCGCGAGTATGGGCGATATCCCGTGGAATATCGGTCGACGACACATTCTGTTTTACGACTGTGTTCTGCGCTCGACGTTAGCCTTGTCTCTTTACACCCGAAATGCAACGAAAAGTCATGCCACCAATACTTGTTTTTATATGGTTATCCATGCTCACGCAGATCCATCATGTGTCCTCTCCAAGACTTGGCCTTTGCTTTGAAATCTAGACCGTCTCTGTGACATATAATCCTGGTTTATGTAGGTCGCCGTCTTTCTTGAACTGACTGGTACCTAGACATTGCCCTTGGTTGCTCGATCTCAAGCCAGCACTTCCTTGACTCATGACAAAACAAATGGCAGATGATGCTTTCCTCTCACTCAACATCATCATCATCCACCAAACATCTTGTGTGCCACCTTATTGCCTCTCTCGAACGCTCAACAGAGGACCGAATTGTACATGTTCTAGATCTCTTTTCACTCGGCCCTGAGCTCTTCCGAAGTATGCGACTCTGTACATTGATCAAGGAGCTTTTTGAACCAAGTTGCAGTTTGAGCTGATATATCAAAAACTATGTGCCAAAGAAGATGTCACACACCAATCAGTTTCCTACCGTCACACAGCTCTCTGTTATACTGCTCTCGGCTGCTAACTCATGATCCCTGGTCCCATCAATTCCATCACTCAATCAAGGTATCCAAGCAACCCAGCACCCAACCCCAATGCAACCGGCGCCAACCCCCAATGCACCCACTCCATCCCCTTCCTTTGCTTCCTCGCAATCCATCCATCACCAAGAGCAGTAGCAACCACCGCCAAAGTTGTCAAACCCAAAGTCTTGACATTGCCGTATCGCCAAACGGCAACCATAGACAGCCCAAGCGAAACTTCTCTGAAGCCGTACAGAGGGATGAGTAAATCGACTAGCTCCTGAGCTTCAGGTGTGGCAGGGGTGTCGAGGCCAAAGGCTCCGATCACAGAGCGAGGGCTGAATATTGCGCCGGAGCCGCCTAGGATGAGGAGGTGGCCGATGACGCCGGCGGTGTTGATGAGGTATGGGGATTGTGAGAGAGACATAGTTGAAAATGGGTTGGGTGGTGATTTGTACTGTGTTGGATCTCTGAGATTGAGGAATCAATAGAAGACTGTATTCTTGCAATATGACCTTTATCAGATCTTCGTGATTGAAGCTCTTTATATACCATTTCTCACGCGGTGTTAAGTTGGACCGTCAGCCAAAACGCCGGTGTCCTAAATCCGATATGTATCTTATGACCCTACTAAACCCGACATGTGTCCTGTGATACGCTGCATACCGCAAGGCTGACACTCCTCCTTCAGAAGTTTGTTTGGGAAGGAGCGTGAGAGTCTGGTATGTGCTGATTGTTAAGCAAAGCCACGACTTTTGACAGCACAAGCTTCATTCCTTACAGCTTCCATCCCAAACCTTACACCATTCACGGCCAACATCATCGAAATTCAAGACACGATGCCAAAGTCAAAAAAGCCTCTCTCGACTAGAGATGTGCCTGCTCAGTTCCTCGAAGCTTCATTCCTTGTAGGCCATGTCCCACAAATGGCATTGCAGTCCGACCCACGAGTTTCCTACTCCCTCTACATCCCACCAGAGCCATATAAATTGCTTGCCGCGAATCCAGACGAGGATAATGCGAAACAACTACCACTTCTAGTAAACATCCATGGAACCAGACGAAATCTCTCCGCCATCTATGGCGATCTGAAGACCTTTGCCGACTCAATACCGTGTGCAGTCTTGCAGCCATTGTTTCCAGCCGGCATCGAAGGGCCCAACGATCTAGACTCGTACAAGAAACTCACATCCAAGAGTCTCAACTCAAATCTTAGATTACTGTCAATTCTCGATGAAGTTGGCGCACGCTGGCCAAACATTAACACGGAAAAGATCTTCCTCATGGGCTTCTCTGGCGGTGGGCAGTTCACCCAACGCTTCCTGTACATCCATCCTGATCGTCTTTCTGCCGTCAGTATAGGAGCTCCTGGAAAAGTCACACTACTTGATGAGCAACAAACCTGGCCCAAAGGAACCAAAGATGTTCAGAATGTGTTTAGTCGGTCAATCGACTTGAGTCTGATTGCAGCTGTTGACATCCACATGGTTGTCGGAAGCAAAGACACAGGAGCTCATGGTGGCAACGAGTTCAAGCAATGGCAAGAAGAGATGAAGAAGAAGAAGAAGAAGACTTCCAAGGCCAAAGATACTGACTCGGATCAAGAAGCTGCTCTGGCCGCGAACATTGATGCCTCTGAGACTGGTAAAGGAAGACTCGGCACTCTGCAGAATATTCAGAACTTATGGAAAGACCAAGGTATAGACGCTCATCTTGACATTGTTGATGGAGTGGGTCACTCAGCCGATGGCGTTCGAAGCTGCGTTCTGGATTTCTTTAGACCTCTCATGCAACAGATCAACAAGACCTGATTGATGTTTTCGAGATGGTCGACTGGATACTACTGGCTCTTGTGACATCGATCACTCGTTGCATAAAAACTCGCTGCAGCCGATCAGCCACGAGCATATCTGTCTCGTCTACATCTTGATCTGCGTCCGGCAAGATACGACCAATATTACAGGCTGAGATGGCTTTCCGTCAGTTGTAGCCCATCCTGACTCTGGCCTTCTCCATGTTCGAAGGCTGCCTGCATCTGCTCGGAGGTAGGAACCGTAGTCAATAACATGGCACTGGAGTGAGCAGATTGTGGTGATCTTGCCGAAGAAAAGGCTGTCAGGTTGAGCGATTCTGAAAAGCAGGCGAAGGAAGGAGTGGTCAAGGACTGCAGCGTTTTCTGGCAAGAACGTCGCCAGCTCAAAAAGTCTTCATCAGAGAGTCCAGAATCCTCAAATGCATGAAACACGGACATATCGCTGGGTTCCTGTAGGCAGCAATAAATTCTCATCAAGGCCTTCGACGAGCTCGGAGTCTCCAACACACTACATGATATGTACCAACTTGAACAACAATACCGCTCTGGAGCTATCTCGTGGCACTGAATTTGCACCCTCGCTTCCAAAAAGTACACAATTTGACATCAATCATCACCCCCTCGCACAAGTCTCGAGATTCTCGAAGGAACGCATCGAAAAAATTCAATAACGTGAAAAATCAAAAGGACGATTTTAGAAAAGAAAAAAAACATATCTCTACAAAGTGCCCCCTCCCCCTCGAGAGATCTCAAGAATCCTTATGCACGCAAACAGGAAAAGAAAACAACCAAGACACCATGGGTTGGATTCGAACCAACGACCTCCCGATCCTTGAACGAGTGTGTTGCGACAAAGCGAGCGAAGTTCAAGTGAATGAAAGGTAAAGGATCGGGTGTGCTGACCACTGCACCACCACGGCTATTTTTCTTGGTTAAAGAGACATGAATGTTTGGGGTATATATTGGTTGGTAAAAGAGTGGGAAAGATATGGGAAGCAGAGGTTGTATGAGGGGGTTTGTAGATGGTCACGAGAGGCTTCTACTACTTCAAACATCGGTAATACTCATCAAACACGGATGCAACTTGGCAGGACAAAACAAGGCAAGCTATAGTTCTTACAGCTTGTTTCTTTTTTCCGTCGTTTTGTCAAAGTCCAGGTACACGCGAGAAGACATAAATTTGGAAAACTTGTTGGAATTCATCGTTAAAAAGTATCGAAGAAGCATATGCTTCTCGCTCTTTTCCATTGCTTCTATGAGTTACACTTCTTCCATGTCCGCTGCTATCCATGATTTAGAATAAACTGTGCTTACTCCAGCAGACTAGCCTGGTTGGTGTAAAGTACATCAACGACACTGCTCAACTTGTCAATAGTGTTGATAGCAGCATCGTACTGAGCATCACGCTCAGGCTCGTCAAAGATCTCGAGACATCCCTGTCCCTGATCGAGAACACCGATGATCACACGGTCCAGAATCATCTGGCTCAGCTTGTGCTCGACTTGATGGACATCCAGACCAACCATCTTGGCAATGTGTGCAATCTCGACACGACTGAAGGGCTCAATGACCTTGATCAGATTTTGCTCGAGCATGTTGTCGTACAGGCGACGGAGGTGAGTGGCGATGAAGCGGTCAGAGGCGAGTTGGTGGCGGTAGTCGGCGAGGGCGGTTTCGTACTCTTCGAGCGAGCGGTCGTTGTGGGCTTTGGCGACTTGCTTCATGGCGTCCAGACCTTTGCCGCCGTACTTGAGGGCGTGCTTTGATTGCATGAGGTTGTTGACGTCGTCGCTAGCGTTGAGCATGATCTTGCACAGGAGCATGTACATGAGGCCGGCGGTGGCCTTTTCGGACTCGTCCTGGGCGTGGTAGCCATCGAGGGCTTCGATGAAGTATGAGTAGGCGGTGTTGAAGTCGCCGTCCTCGGCGTGCAGCATGCCGCTCTGCATGTCGAGGTTGGCTTGCAACAATGGCGGGCAGTAGACGGAGGCGGCAGATGTGCGGGCGGAGGTGAGGGCGGCGCGGCCTTTGGGGACATTTCCGAGGGCGTGGTAGACTCTTGATTCGAGCAGTTGGACTTCGACCAGGACCAGCTTGTCGTCGAGACGCTTCAACTCCTTGAGCAGGCGGTTGATGAGGGTAAGAGATTCGTAGTAGCTCTGCTTCTGGATGTAGAGCGAGACCAGCCGTGTCTCGAGGTTCTGGCGAAGGAAGCCACGGCGTTCCTGGACGGCCCAGTCGATGCATGACTTTGTGACGGAGATTTGTGTTTCGAGCGAGTCGGGGATAGGTGTGAAGAGGTCGAGCAGTTGGCGCACTGAGAGACGGACAGGTTAGGGAGTGAGTAGAGATGATGACGAGCGGACAATACACACCCAGCTTTGCAGTCTTTGGCTTTGCCAGTGATGACAGGACAGACTTTGTATTCTGAACAAGTTCGGCCAGATCGTTGGTGCGGCGTTGGTCGCGGTACAGCTCACCAAGACCCATCAAGGCATTCTCATAGTCGCGAGCGGCGGCCTCAGACTTGGCAGGACCTTGTTCCACTATGCTCTTGAAAGTCTCCTCGGCCTGCTTGGGGTGATCCTTTGCCTGCTTCTTTGCTTCGGCGATGCGGGCGGCGTTGTCTTGTTGCGCCATGACGATATGAGGCGAGAGTGTCTCGAGTGAGGTGTTGTAGAGAGGATGGGAGCGAACGCTAGAGATGGAGCGATGCGCGAGACGAAGAAAGAGACGGTGTGGAACGAAATGCGACGATGCGAGGGTTGGATGTTTGGATGATTGAGCTGCTGCTTCGGACGTGGATGGCGCATGCCCGAGAGACGGAGCTCTCGCTCGTCCATGCCATCAGCCAAGCCTTCCATCTCCGTCAAACACTTTCACCATATCTCAATGTTAAACATTTATATAATTCCTGTATCTTTTGATTCTCTATCAACTTTTATTCCGTTGGTCTATGCTTAAGAGTAGCTGTCTGATTGTGTTTGAATATTTCTTGCTCTTGCTTCTGCTTTATATCCCAAATTCAATGTTCCTCATAATGCCATCAAGCACAACTCCTCAATGTATACTGTTTTTCGAAGGATGCCCTCAAAGCCTGCACTATTCAAGCTCTCAGTCTATACGTCCTTTGCCTTGCTCTGTCTCTTTGCTTTACTGGTTTGAATGTCTATCGGCGAACCAGCCAGTTTCGTGCAAGTTATGTGCAGTATAATATCCACAAATTCCAAGCCCTCAGTTCTCTTGTTCCATGTCCATGGAGCGGATGCCCTTCGGAACAGTAAAGACGTGTACTGTATAACGCTTGACCATGAATTGTTTTCTTGCAGTTTTATGGCAGTAGGGTGTTGCCAAAGGATGTCAAGCGCCAGATGAAGCCTTGAAGAGTGCATCCGAAAGGTTTGTGTCGGTCTGCTAACGCAGCATCATCTTCTTCTGATAAGCTCATGCAGCAGGAAGCGCTGTCGATGGCGCCGTCACAGGAGCAGTCGCCGCAGATGTCGCCGCCCTCTCATCCTCCTCTTTCTGCGCCTTCATGTTCAGCCAACTCAGATAAGTCTGCCATCCAATAGCAATCACGCCTGCAAACACGCTCCTGTACTGCGGAGCAACGAATGTAAAGCTGAAAGCTGTGACAGCCGGCCACAGCTTCCAACTGTTCCTCCAACTAACAGGCACCGTATCAATAACTCTTTGCTTCGTCTGCTCGAGACTCTGTCCAGACAGTAGACTCTGCATGCCGAAAAAGTATGTGTTGAAGCACGGTGTGAAGAAAGTCTGGTTGATGACAATCTTTGTCGCAATCGACGCTGTATGCCACTTGTAGTTGAAGTGGTTGCCCAGGAACATGAACCACTTGTAGTTTGGTATAGATGATATGCCACCAATAACCAGTGCTCGTAGTCCTCGAGATGGATCGTAAGGCTCCTCGCTGGCCACTTTTTGAGCCGATAGATCGCCCAGGAAGTAGATGATCAGTGTCGTGGACAGTTGTGTCATGTATGGCGAGCGGTGTTGCATGCGACCATATGCCCTGAACGGCTCTTTCAATGGCTCAATCCATGCCATTCCGGGTCCAGGGATTGTTGTTGGCCGTGATGGCACATCTTTGGCTTTGTCTTGAGGTTTCGTCGAGTTGGGTCGTCGCTGGCCGTTCAATCGTAGTCGGAACAGCAGTCTGTTGCTTCGCCCGGCGAGATTGTAGGAGTTCATGGTGGGCGGTCTTGTCTAGAAGACATTGTCGTCTGGTGAAGAGAGGGAGCAACATTGTTGAGCGAGCTCGGTAATCGGCTCGGGGCCGCGACATCTCGGAGCCGTATGGCGTGCCCCCGTCATCTCGTCGGCGGCAGGATGTGGCATCGGTCTGTCGACGTGATAGTGGTATACAGAACACACAAATGAACAGCAAAGAAGTCGCTCTGCATTCTACAAAGACGGATGCTGGTCAACAGACACGGCGCGGAAACTCTTACATCAGACCATCGGCTGTTGCATGACATACCGAGCTTCAAGCCGAACGCCTTATCGTCGGAGCAAGGGAAGATTAGGATACTGTCTAGAAGAAACCAAATATTGAGAGAGATCAGTCAAATGAGCAGGTAGAGAGGCAAAGTATCTATGATCAAGGTAATCAAACATGTCACGAGACAAGAAGGTGGAAAGAAGTGTGGAAGTTGAAAGCAAGGGTGCCGGCCGGTCACCAATGCTGTTTGCATTTCATTATGTTACAATCAATGCTCGAGTCTCTGTGCACACTTTCGTGCACTCCCATGATAGTAAAACCCCGAATCCCATGTCATTCCCTTGCTTGATAAAATTGAAAACTCAGTAGAAGAAAGTCAGAAACCAACGCCGGCCATCCCATCGATGTCTCTCATATCATCCATCGTCAAGCTTCTCGTTGATGGTATATGATGCTGATGATAGAGAGTGCATCAGAAGTCGTCATGATGGAAGCGCTTAAGAGCGCTCACCACGGAGGCGGCGGGCGAGCTGGATGTCCTTGCTCTGGATGGTGACACGCTTGGCGTGGATGGCGCAGAGGTTGGTGTCCTCGAAGAGAGAGACGAGGTAGGCCTCAACGGACTCCTGAAGAGCACCGATGGCGGAGGACTGGAAGCGGAGGTCCGACTTGAAGTCCTGAGCGATCTCACGAACAAGACGCTGGAAAGGCAGCTTGCGGATGAGGAGCTCGGTCGACTTCTGGTAGCGACGGATCTCACGGAGAGCGACGGTACCGGGCTTGTAGCGGTGAGGCTTCTTGACACCACCAGTTGAGGGGGCGGACTTGCGAGCAGCCTTGGAGGCGAGCTGCTTGCGAGGGGCCTTGCCACCAGTGGACTTGCCTGTGAATGAATGTAAGCGACTGATGATGGTAGATGATCAAGTGGAGTGATGATTGTTGATGGAAGATGCGGTGGCGTCAAGGCCAAAGACGCGTCGAAACGCGCCCGGGCAGTGAGAGCGACGCGCAGTCGAAGGCGGCGATGATGATAATGATGAAGAGTGATGTGCAAGTGATTACTTACGGGCAGTTTGCTTAGTGCGAGCCATTGTAGATGACTTGTGTTGTTGAGATGGTTTTGTTGTAGTGGATAGAAGAAGAGATGGTTGTTGGATGATGAGGAGAGAGGATAAGTGTGGGCGGGGGGAGAGGATTTATAAGTGAGAGTGGGCGGCGTTGATTGCGCGGGTTGGACGCTCCTGCCAAAATCTCAGATCTTGGGGCTTGTTTGAAAGTGACAGAATCAAGCACATGCAACTGCCTTCTTTCTGGCTGCTTGCTTTGGTGACGGGGATGCGTCTCTTCGACACCGCTGCTGGTCCGTGCTCAGATCCTTGGATCTAACTGGCTCGCAAGCGAGTGCACTGGCCATCATCTGAATGATCTTGCGCTAATCAGCTTTCGTAAGGAAGGAACGACCAGATCACGCAGGACGTGCCAATGATCCATCGCGCTTTCCTTTGACGCGTCGCAGCCCATAAACAGCTCCTTCCCTCTCCACGAATTACGTTCTCATTCACACTTCCATCTCCACCCAGCGACTTCATCACACTCAAGACCTCGTGTCTATACAACAAATCTTCAACTTTACCTTCAAACAACTTCTATCACAATGTCTGGTCGTAAGTCTTATCCCGCTTCACAGCTACTCACCTCTTCCTCCAATCATCAGTCAGCTAACGCATCTCCTCTATAGGTGGCAAGGGTGGCAAGGGTCTCGGAAAGGGTGGTGCCAAGCGTCACCGCAAGATTTTGCGCGACAACATCCAGGGTATCACAAAGCCCGCTATCCGCCGTCTCGCTCGTCGTGGTGGTGTCAAGCGTATTTCTGCCATGATCTACGAGGAGACCCGTGGTGTTCTCAAGACCTTCCTCGAGGGTGTCATCCGCGACGCTGTCACCTACACTGAGCACGCCAAGCGCAAGACCGTCACCTCCCTCGACGTCGTCTACGCTCTCAAGCGTCAAGGCCGCACCCTTTACGGTTTCGGTGGTTAAGCAGTTCATCCCACTGCTTCGACAACAATCAACCTTCTTCACAACAACAATCATCACGACACAACATCAGATATCCACCCACATGGCGAG
>Ga0058697_10000724_pt1 | contig 13441 bp, 11 predicted proteins | sample AgamicAsMae_FD_66619 | JGI IMG/M metagenome (GOLD analysis project Ga0058697, IMG submission 66619) | Agave microbial communities from Guanajuato, Mexico - As.Ma.e | ecosystem: Host-associated > Plants > Phyllosphere > Phylloplane/Leaf | place: Guanajuato, Mexico | collected 2012-06-04
GATTTCTGTCATGCAGCCACACCTTATACAGATTCGTGCCACCGGAATATTTATCCTGCTGCTGCCCATCGACACCAAACCTGGTCGGTGGAATGCCAGGCATGCGGCCGGTCTCAATCTCGATCTGATCCGACGTGTCTGGTCTATGCCACAGTGTCGACCGTCGAGTATCTGCATACGCATACCTTGTCTCTCGCATCATGCTGCACTGCGTCGCACCGGATGAGCGAAGATGCGAATGCATAGAACCCCCTCGGGCTTGTGTGGATGCGGAACCAGATACCTAGATTGTTAGCTTGTCATTCCATCAACCAGTGGCTGCTCGTTGTCTGGTGTTGCAGCGGAACTTTCCTCCGTAAAACGATCAGAAAAGAGTTTCTACACGCCGTATGCATGCCAAAGAAGCGGTAGCATTCCACGAGATCTAAGTCCTCAGCGTAGTCTTGCGCAACATGAATGGACGCTTGCGCAACTCTTCATTTTGGCGATTACATTACCTATTCCAAACTCGGCCGAGTTTGAGTTGGAACTTCCATTTCTTCTCGAACGATGACTGACCCAAGGTACACAGGCGTGCGGATCTGTCAAGCCATCTCACAACCGCCTCAAACCCAGGACCGGATTCGACTACTGCAGGAACAGTCTGGGAGCGAGTGCCACTTCGTACCACCGAGTAGTGTTACGCCGAATGCGTCATGTGTTTATGGCGTACTAACAACTCTTCTCCAAGCAATACACTCTCCGAGGCCGACATACAAGGCGTGAGCATCTCAGATCCAGATAGTCACTTCGGGCCATTTCAGGGAGAGTAAGCGAAGACGATAACAATGGAGTTAGGAATGGAAAATCAGGTATCGTTGTCTGTGCTAATCATGAACAAAGGTCAGTCTTTTCATCCTCCAATATCTCCCAGGCAGCTTGCTGACACAGCTGCGCAACAACATCGCTTTCTCTCGTCCCCTTCCTCTATCAACTTTTTGTTCTCGTCAGAGCATTGTTATGTGCAGATTTTGCTCGATCGTTATGCTGTGGTGTCGGAGCCCGGCCTCGAGATCAAGAGCACGTGAACTCCGAAGTGTCGACTCGGTCTCGATGGTAGACCACGAATGAACGACACGAGTAGTTTACTGGGTCTTCTTGGGAACACCCTGCTGCTGAGCACCACCGTAGCGGTTGATGTCAGTCAGGTCAGCGGCCTGCTTGATAATACTCTTGAGACCACCCCAGCCCTGTCTGATGGCAGGAGGCAGGTCCTGGCGGTTGGCAATAGCGTCACCGCGAGCGCTCAGCTGGTTGACGGCGGACTGCACGAAGGTGCTTTGGTGGAAGCGAGCTCTGAGGAAGACAGTGTAGACAACAAGCAGGATCCAAGAGCCCTTCTGGAAGAGAAGACCAGAGAAGAACAGACGGAACCAGAGAGCGATCTCGAGAATAGCGACAAGGGTCATGGACGAATCGTAGTAGTTCTTAACGAAGTTGCCAATGGTCTCGGCGAGGCCAGACGACTTGGGCTTCTCGCCAGCAGCGACAGCGGGTTGGGGCTGGATGGTGGGCAGAAGGTTTGATCTGGTGTACGTAGCAACGTGGAAGATGGAGTAGACGGCGAAAGGCAGAACGGCAAGAGGGATCTGGCGAGACCAGAGCCAGATCAGAGCCATGGCTAAACATGTCAGAATTGAGGGTCGAGATCGTGCGCAGCTCGTTCAGAAACTTACCCAAGTATTGGACGTTCTCATCACCAATGATTTGGAAGGCACCGCCCTGAGCCTTGCCGGCACGAGCACGAGCGCGGAAGCTCTTAAAGACGACGATACCGTAGGTGGCAGCGGCGGCAACGAAAGCGGTGCGGTACGAGAAGATGGCCCACTTGGAGTTTGCGTGGAAGGTCAGGTACGAAAGAGCGTAGCGGACCGAAGACAGCAGGAGGGTGACATGGCCAGCGAACCATGCGAACTGCAGTGTCTGCACGAGCTGGAGCAAGCGCTCCTGGAGAGGGAGGGTTGCGGGAGGAGGAGGAGCCATTGTTGTAGGAGAGCTTGAGCAAATTGTGTCAGTGTTGATGCTGAGGGGAGGAGTGCAAGAAGGAAGTGAAGGGGAGTGACAGCAGAATGACAGGTGTTGGCCCAGTGGGGTCGTCTGCTCCGCCGTGGCTGGCGCGCACAAACTCACGCGAGCTAGCAAGCTGGGGAATCGGCACGTCACTCACGCTGCTGGTGCACTTGTTGCAACTGGGGATGCTATCCTGTAATGGTCTTGAATGTGATAGGTGATGGCAGAGTGTAGAATAGACAGTTGGTAGCAAAGAGGAACAGACTGCGGTCTTGCTTATGGTTGAGAGAAGACACGAGGCAGGTGCGACCTCTCAATCAGGGAAGCTACGGTGACGTATACGCTAGTCATTCGTCTTCGCGTCCAAGCCACTGCACATGCGTCCCGAGTCTCTGCATTGCGTCGAAACCTGCCGTGCATTGAATCATGCGAGCATTGTTCGAGAGACATGCTTTCTTGCGGACATTTTGTAATGATCCTCTCCAACTCATTCTTTGTGCAGTCTGTGATGAAGACCAAACAGAGCACACTGATGCGTCTCCATGCAAAGTGTATAGTCAAACCTCAAGCACAAGTCCATCTGAAGAATAAATCCATGCTGTTTGTCTTTTTCTCGCTTTTTGTTGACTAAAGGTACATACTGAAAAGCAATTAAGTAAATTGACATGGGGGAAACGCAACGGGAAACAAACAAAAAGCGCTGAGGTATCACAACTTTGGACCCAACTTGTGCAAAGGCAGTCCTGCCTACCCTTGCCTCGCTGCTCAGCAATTGATGGTGATGATGGAGATTAACCACAATAGTAATCTGGACCTCTTCCAAGTCCTCAATCCTTGACAACACCAAGCTTAGCCGCGGATCGAGAAGCCCTTTCTCTTGCCCTTCTCTTCGACCGGTCGGCCGGTCTCGATGCGGCCCTTCTTCTCCTCGAGCTCGTTCTTCTGCTTGTCTAGCTGTTCCCTCATCTCGCGATGGCGGGCGTACAGCTCCTCCTCGCTCTGTTTGAGCTTGTGTTCTTTCTCTTGGACCTTCTGCTGGAAGACTTGCTTCATCTCGCGCTCCATCTTCTCCAGCTTTTGCTCGTGCAGCGAACGCTCCTCCTCCTGCTTGGCTGCAGGGTTGATCTCCTTGAACACAGAAGGGTCCTGCTGCATGCCCATCGACTCGAGCTTGTCGGAACGGTAGTTCTCGTAGAGCGTGTTGTTGGTGTGTTCCTTGAGCTCCTCCATGTGTGTTCGGATGAGCATCTGGCGGAGTTTGGCAAAGTCGCAGTGATCCTCGTTGTCGACCTCGATGATACCCCAAGGGTACTTGCGGCCACGCACTTTGCGACCTTCGGGAGTGCTGACCTCGGCGTTGGCACCAACAACGGCGAAGGGAACCTTTGACATGATCTCCTGGTTCTCGGCAATGGTCTCTTCGTCGTCCAGCTCGTAGCGAGGGCCCTCGAAAATCTGGATGCCCTGGTGTTTGATATCTGAGAGAATCTGTTGTTCGTGTCAGAACCCCATCTTGCACAACTGTGGTATCGATGAACTTACTCTTGCCTTGAAGGAGACGACCTCCTCATCTGTGAGCGTGTCGGCCTTGGCAATGACGGGAATCAGGTTGACCTTGGTGTGCAGCCTGCGCATGACCTCGATGTCGAGAGGCTTAAGCGAGTGACCGGTAGGCTGAATGAAGTACACACAGGCATGGATGCGGTTGTCGACAATGTTCATGCGGTTGACCTTGTTCTCGGCATCGAGATAGGCATCGAAACGCTGCTCGATGTTCTCGACGATAGGGCGCCAGGACTCGTTGTTGTTGACAAAGTCACCAAAGCCAGGAGTATCAATGACGTTCAGTCTCAAACGTACACCGTTCTCCTCAATGTCTGCACTGATGGATTGGATGGCAACAGTGGTGGGTGCGAAGTCGAGGCTGGGTTGTTTCTGCTCCTTGGGTGGATAAAGGGAAGTGTTGAACAATGTGTTGACGAGGGTCGACTTTCCAAGACCAGATTCACCTGAATGCCGTAATCAGAAGCTGTGCGTGTGCACGAATACACTGATGGTAGACTTACCGACGACCATGACGTTGAAACTGAATCCTTTTCTAACACTCTTGCGGTGCCATTGGTTTGGCAGGTTGGCGAATCCGACGAAACCGGTCAACTTCCTGCGCACGATGTTCTTCATGTCGCTTGCTGCGGCGGCGGCAGCCTTGGGGTCTCTGTGAGAGACAGTCTGGATCTGAGGCGATATGGAGCCCATCAGAGGAGAGGTAGGGCTATTGTCGGAAGGGATCTGGGGAGGAACTGGCGATGCGCGGACCGGAGGAGGTGTGGGAGAGACGCCGTTGGAAGCTGTATCGACGAGCTTTGCATCAGCATCATTCATGGACGACGTGTCGGCATTGGCAGTTGGGTCTGCGTTCGCAGGCTCTGTCTGGAGAGGCGATGCGCCTTCTTCGGTGGTAGCGCTCATGGCGACGAGACGAGAGGTGATGCAGCTCGCGATGCAGTAAGAGGCAATGGGGGATGGTGGATTGGGAGAGCTGGCTTACCCATGGCGGGTGGATTTCGAGTTACTGCGAGAGTCGACGTTCGTTCCTTCTTCTGTTGGGAGAGCACGTGTCAGCAACATGCACACGTAAACCTTCGTTTGCGCTGAGCAAGTTTGCGGTGGCAGGAGCGTTCACGGTGGTGGTGGGCCGACGCAAGTCAACAGCTCGCCTGCCGGTGGCATTGGCACTTCGCAAACTCGCCTCAATGGTTCCACATACCCTTTAATTGTTGCAGATGATATAACAAGTGTTGTCCGAGAAGCGATAGACGAGGGTGAGAGTCACGGCAGTGTCAAAGCTACAAGATGGAGGTCTGAATTGTGGAGGAAAGGGACAGCCAACTGCAGCAGCCAAACCGCCGCGGAAAGGGGTCTGTGGGCGCGTGCGTCGAAAGAGGATGGAGAAAGCACCCGCAGATCCGTTGCGCTGCTCACATCTCGTCTATCAGATAGAAAGCAGCATCCTTCGACAGGCTCCTCTCTCGTCAAGACTTAATTATTGATTGGTATAAGAATGCGACCCCATGTTTATTTTGTCCAGATGCACGGCAGCTTTCTTTGGCAGTCAACAACCATTTGTCCAGATCAGGGAAAGCGTCATGCCGGCCCTGGAGAGTCAGCACGACCACCCTGGACACATCTCGAGCTTATTCCACGTACGAGTGGTAACATGATCCTCCCGCGCCAACACATCTCCACTTGTGCCTCTATCAGTCTTGCTAGGGTACATATCCAAAAACTCCTGACGCCACGCTAAGTTCAGATCCCGTCACCTTTCGTTACCCCAGATTCGTGAGCACTGCATTGAGCTGCGTCTTGTCATACTTGACGTACTTGCCCCTACCCTTGTCAATCTCATGGTATCTGTCCCAATGACGACCGTAGAGAGGCTCAATGAATCTTTGGACATCCCGTGCGAGTGAGGTTTTGACCTCTTTCTCCATCTTGTAGGTCTTGTGTTTAGCGACCATCTCGTCGAATGATGCATTGAACCCACGGAACTTCTCCTTCAGCGAGTCTTTCTCTTTCGAGGACAAAGCCTTGACGAACGCTGCCGAGTCGACTGCGGTGCCGGTACTGGGAGGACGAGGACCGCGGTTGGTGTACTGTACGTCAAGTAGATAAGCTGATACCTCGTTCCAGGTAGTCATATAATGCTTAGTCGCTTTGACACGCCAGGCTTCAATCTTAGGCTGTGCGGGCTCCAACAGCGGACCGAGTTCAGAGCTTCGAATCATACGATCAATGATGGCAATGTTGTTCGCGAGGAACACACCTTGTACGCCTTTTCCTTTCTGCAAAGCTTGGGATCGTGCTTCAAGATTGGATAAAAGGGTGTGTATGGTGTCTGCTGCGTAGTCTGCGAATAGTTTGCGACCGTCTGCACCAACATCGAAAGATTTGAGAGTGGGTATAGAAGTGCTGGACGAGGCAGGTCCTGGCGCAGACCAACCACCCTTCCCGAGAGATGTCAAGATGGACGACAAGGGTACCAGGAAGCCAGTCATGGCCTGCAATCGAGTCATCATCTCCGAGGTCAAGGGGATTGCAGAACCATCGGCAGGGAGCTGCATCATCTGCTGCACTCGGTTCCGCACGTCTGTCAAAAGTGCTGAGAGAGACGATTTGGCGGTTTCTCGTATGGGCTTGAGAGCATCAGCTATCTCACTCTTTAGTTGTCCTGTCTTGCCTTCAACCTCAAGAGCTGTGTTTGATACAACTTCGATGATCTCGTACGCTAGGAAGCAATCACTTGTAATGTTATCCTTGATGTGACGGTCGAGATCTCTCAAAGTGGCAGCAAAGGCTTTCAAGGCACCCTGGCAGGTCATTGACAGAACCAGACTCCACTCTTCTCGATCGAAGACGGGACAGATATTGTCGTACTCAGCGATAAACATGCCTTTGATCCCGGCAGCATACATACCGATCGCATTGTCACCTTTCTTATATATAGTGGCAGTGCTAGGGTTCTGCTTTCGGGCAGTTGCTAGACAGGCAGCGGCCATATTTTGTAGACTCGAAGTAATGTATTGGCCTCGTACTTCAGCGTAGATCTTGGCTGTTGGTGTACCCCTCGAGTCGCCCTGCGCAAGCTCAGACGCTGACGAAGATGCGTGCGCGTTGATGGTGCGGAGTTGAGTTGTCTTGTTTGACGAGATACGAGGAAAGTCGATATTCTTGGTGATGAAGTGGAGAGGCTCGACCGGGGCTACGCCGTCGCGGAGAGTGCCCTGGAAGACGTCTTCAAGCTGTCGACTTCCCACGCTCAACAGGCTGTTGAGCTCAGAGATGGCTTGCTGATTCGAACGGAGATTTGACTGCTTCAGATCACCCAAAGCCTGGCGAGTGCGATCGATAGATGATATGTACTCGGTCAAGCCGACAGACTGAGGATTGGACCGCAAGACCTGCTCCTCCCTGTTGCGCATGTCCAGGGGCTCACGGATCCTGTCGATGGCCATGATGACGCGATCAATGTTTGCATTGGTCGTCTGCAGTTTTTGTGTGTTTCCATAGATGGGCCCAATAGCCTCTTCCACTGTCTTTCCACTCGTCTCGAGACGGCTCATGGAAGCTTGGATCTTCTTGGTCAAGCTCTTCATCTTGGTCAAGTTGGCGTAGAGCACCTCGACCTCGGCGCTCTCCTCAGCGAAAGCGGCCCTCTTTGGACCCGCCATGCTGGAGTCGTATGAATGTGGTTACAGATTCAGAAGTCGGGCGATATCAATACATGCTGGAGGGCAAAGGTCTAACGCGGGTAACGGATACCAGATAGCGATGCAAGCCAAACACCGGAGAGCTCCAGGCTGTTGGCAACAAGGGGGGGTCCGGGCATGCAGCCAAGAGGAGACACAGAGGTTTGGCCTGACTCGCGATCGTGGAGAGGGCGCACGTGGCGCCTCAGTCGGCAGGATCGCGCGATGCAGATGCGTCTTCCTGTTCCTGAAAAACGCATATCGTAGCCATGACGAGCCACTTCTGAATCCACAGAACCGGATCTTGCTGCACAAAAGCCTCATCGTGGCAGTGCTATTTGTTGCGCCCTGCCCCGAGTCTTGATATCTTTCCATCCTCTGTTCACACATGCTTTTCTAAAACCCCATCTTTACTGACGACAATGCTACTTCACCTACGTTACCAATGCTCAGATCAAGTACTTTCCACTTCAACATAAAGGCTCGCGCGGCCTGGTGAGTTTTCATAGCTGGCCAAACAGTCCACATACATAGATATACTAAGACATAGTCTAGTCGCCGGCAGCTCCACCAAGCATCGCCAAGCTCCAGCCGCTCACACAGAAGCACAGCTCGTGCTGTTGCTGCCATTGTAGTTGGCGCAGGCACCTATGCTTTAACTTCCTCTCATCAACGTGTCTTTGCGGACAGCTCTGGTGAACCAGAATCCGAGGACTGGTTCTCATGGCCAGTCATTATCAAGAAGATTGGCCCTCAAGATCAAAACGCACAATCTGGACTTTACAGCACTGGAAATGATACCAATCAACCTCGACCGGGTCAGCAAGCACCGCCTTCCCAAACGAAAGGCCACAGGGCGTCGGACATTAGTGAGGCTTTGGAAGCCTCTGACGTTTCAGCATGGCATACTATGGTTGGAAGCTTCGAAACGGCTAAAGACAGTATCGCCAATTTCGAAATTTCCAAGCTCGGAGAGAAAATTGCTGGTACGATTGTCCCTCGGTGGGCCAAAGTCATACCGGGCTACATAGCAAAATTACAGAACGAACTATCGATGGCCCCTGGCTCTCTGGCGGAAGAAATCTGGTACGAAGCAAACGATCCTGAAATCAACCCTGAGATCATATGGGATGCTCGGGTCCGAGTATCAGACGAGATCTGTAGAGAAGAGCGTGCTTTTTTGCGCAATCGGAAAGTGCATACGACTGCCGCTCTAGCCAGATACCTTGGTGTCCCCGAGGACGAGATACATCCAGCTGACGTACCGACTATCGCCATGTGTGGATCTGGCGGCGGCCTTCGAGCTCTCGTCGCAGGAACTTCCTCGTACCTCTCTGCACAGGAGGCAGGACTTTTCGACTGCGTAACATACACAGCAGGGGTCAGTGGTTCTTGCTGGCTACAGACTCTCTTTTACTCGTCCGTCGGCCAACAAAGTCACGAACGTATGATCAACCATCTCAAAAGCCGTCTCAATGTCCATATCGCATACCCTCCGGCAGCACTCTCGTTACTGAGTAGCGCACCAACCAGCAAGTACCTCCTCAGCGGAATAGTGGAGAAGATGAAGGGCGTGCCGGATGCTGCCTTTGGTCTTGTGGATGTATACGGACTACTTCTGGGTGCTCGTCTGCTGGTTCCTAGAGGCGAGCTAGGCATTTCAGATCACGATTTCAAAATCTCGAATCAGCGGCAACATACTGACTCTGGTGCTTATCCGTTACCCATCTATACAGCTGTGCGCCATGAGATTCCTGACTTGGTTCAGTCGCATGATCGTGCCATGAACTTACAGGACGAGACCTCTAAAGCAATCGCCAGAGCAGAGTCATGGTTTCAATGGTTCGAGTGGACACCATACGAGTTCTTTTGCGAGGAGCTCGGAGCCGGGATTCCAACCTGGGCGATTGGTCGCAAATTCGACGGAGGCTACAGCGTTTGGAGAGACAACGGTCTTGCACTGCCTGAGCTTCGAGTTCCCCTCCTGATGGGTATCTGGGGTAGTGCGTTCTGTGCAACGCTGTCTCATTACTACAAGGAAGTGCGACCCCTGGTCCGTAGTCTAGCAGGATTCAGCGGCATCGACCAGCTGATCGCTGAGAAGGATGACGACCTTACAAAAGTTCATCCTTTCGAGCCAGCATCTATACCGAACTTTGCTACAAATATGGCAAGTCTCCTGCCTCAATCGTGTCCCCAGAGCGTCCACCACGTAACAACGCTGCAACTCATGGATGCCGGAATGAGCAACAACCTCCCGATCTATCCGCTCCTACGCCCAGGGAGGGATATCGATGTTCTGATCGCATTCGACGCTTCCGCAGATGTCAGGAAAGACAATTGGATCAAAGTGACTGACGGCTATGTCAAGCAACGCGGAATCAAAGGCTGGCCAGTTGGTGCAGGATGGCCGAGCGAGGAAATCAGTGAGGAGCAAACACTGAAGGAACTCGAACAAGCACAGGCTACCACTGAGCAAGAAGCCACTGACAGGATCGAGCGTGCAAGACATGCAGAAGCTTCCAGTCCGGTCATGGCAGGCGAAAAGGTCCCAGCCAAACCCAGTGAGTTAGGTTACTGCACTGTCTGGGTGGGCACGACAGAGGAGCGCGAGAATGACACAGAGCCACCATTGTCGAAACAAGTCGAGGAGGATTGGGAGCTCATGAGGCCAGATGCTGGTATTGCCGTCATCTACTTCCCGTTCCTCAAAAACGACAAGGTCCCAGGGGTTGATCCACAGACATCAGACTTCATGAGCACGTGGAATTTTGTCTATACGACCGAAGAAATCGACAAGGTTGTGTCACTGGCTCGAGCGAACTTTGAAGAAGGCAAGGAGCAAACGAGACGCACAATCCGAGCAGTCTGGGAGCGCAAGAGGAAACATCGCTTAGAGCGCGAGGCGGAAGCACAGGAGTTCCGGAGACAGACGAGGATGAGAAAGGCCAACAAGATCCGACAGTATGGTGATCATGGCGATCAATTCAGCTGAGGCTGGAAGAGAAGGTGGAGTTCAAGGAGTGAGCGGGGATCCTACTTTCGATTATTATAATACCCAGCGTGACAGCGCGCACCATCATTAGACAATAAACACTAATTCGAGAGTATCGATATATAAGACAGCACCAATCTCGAAAGATATCTATCTACCACGTGCAAGTCGAGTGCTTTGTGGTTTTGTGACAGCTGCACAAGTCAGCTTGGATGAATCTTGGCATACATCACGTGGCCGAAGCGCGTCGCGTTCAATCTCTGGCTGCTGGTTGATCTGCCTCTATCCATCAACATAATTATCGACGTTGACTACAATACCAACAATCGCAACAAATCGACACATCCTTTGCAACTGCTGAAGTGTAGCATCTCTAGTCCGACTCTATCCCTGGGGACCTGCTCTTCTGTTTTCACTGTCTCCGGCTCTATCCCAACACTGTTTGCGTGACTGAGCCTTTGACAGTGCGGACTGCAGACTCGGACCTTGTGTGAATGAGTCTTTCTAGCCCTGCAAACAGCGCGGCACAATACGAGTCTTCGCACCATCGAGTCAAGGCTGCTCTGCATCCAACAACGCGAAAAGCCTGGGCGGGTGGGAACTGCGCTGCTTCTAAGCACGCAGGGAAACGGTAAGCTTGACTGACTGATTAGACATCAACATGGCTTGCGACGACGACAGCCTGCAACTTGAAGCCGATACGGGCGATGTGTTGCTGAGGCCTGGCGCACGTCTCGAGTGGATCGTAGGAGGTCACCAGGTGGGCGCTCAGTGGAAGGACAAAGAGCTTGAAATCATGCACCATCTTGGAGGACCATCACCTATACACGGCAATGACGGTTCTCTACGTCTCTGGTTCGCGCTCGATGAAGACGAGAATGAGATGCTTGTCGTTCTGACAATGTCAGTCAAGTCGCGTTCTAAATCAAAGGCACGTCCACGCAGCTTCTTCCTCGTCGTACCTGCCGAAGACTTGTGCATAACTAGTGCAATGCATGATTTTCACCCCATGTCTCCTGAACTTGTGCCCGAAGCTCTGTTCGAGCGCTCCGCCGACACTGTCTCGGCCAATGCGACTCGCATCCTCCATGTATCCTTCGCCCTTGGCCACAAGCGCACATGCGGAGTTGTCATGAACAGCCGGCCTTATTCAGGCAAGATGCGTGGTACTCCTCTTGCACTGCTGGACGGTCTCAAGTCTTTATCAGAAGCAAGGCAGTTTGATCTGTATCTAAAGTTTAGCTCTTACGCTCAAGTTGGGCTCCAACGCCTCTCTCGAGTTATGGATAGGAAAGTAGCTTTCTTCACGCCAAAGCTCGATTTGCGCGGAATGTATGGGAGTGGATGGGATGGTGCTTTTGACGTGTGGGAGGCTCAAGGGTGGCATCATGCTCAGAGTGTTCTGTCGAGGAAGAGAAAAGCATGCTCCCCTCCACTATCAGAAGAACAAACCGAAGTGCTACCAGTATACAACCATCCACCAGCATATACAAACCCCTCGTCATTGCCACAAATACCGCAAACACCTCCTGCAAAGCAACTCGGACCAGACTTATGCCATGCTTCCTCTCCTAGCAGTATCGTCTGCGAGAGTATCGCACCCGGTATCTCAGCTACTCCGTACTCACCCTATCCCATCATTCTTTCTGGCCCTGCATCCCAGCAGTCACCGAATTCTGTTGCACACCCGCTATTGCCAACGTTATATCCTGCAGTTGACCCCACGTCGCTGACTCAACTGTACGATAACGAGATGGGCATGTGGCTACTCACAGCCTGGAACCTCGTCCCAAATGTCCACTTTGCACTCATTCACGAGTTACTCGCCGTAGCCGCTGCTGCCAACAACAAAGATGAACTTGGTTATCGCGCGGCTCGGGTCGTGTGTGCCAAAAAGTTGGCTTGTCTTGTGGCAGATCAAACACAGCAGACCGAGTTCACAAGCAATGTGAATGACAAAACACAGCGTGAGAAATTGCGTAACAAGATTTTGGCTTCTGAGCCTGATGGTTGCATCTCTTGGTTGTTCATGCTACGGCCTGCGGGAGATGTGGGATTCATGGAATTGCTTGGGAAACTGGAGGTTAGGAAAAGAATCGCGCTTTCCGCTTCTGCTGATGATCACGATGACGCGTTTAGGAACGCGATGGTCATCAGGGCTGCGATTGTCTTGCAAGCATTGAGTATAGAAGGCGCACAGGGTTGAGAACGACGACATTTCGAGGCTCGCTCAACTGTCAGCTAGCCTGGGTGCTCAGACATGGTATTGGAGTACGAGAGTGGCTGAGGTGATCGATACTGAGCATCAGGAATCTGGGACACTTTCGTCCGCCATGGCCAATAGGCGTTTTTAACTGACAAATGCCCCGATGGCGGTTGTCTTGACAGCTTGGAACTTTGATAAATCAAGTTTATACACTCTTGCGGTCTGGTTGTGTTCGTTATGAAGGTTCAAGTATGACGCGGACGGCGCCCGATGTGGCTTGATCGCCGAGTAAATCACCACAAATTGTGGCTGGAATCCCTCGGAGCAACCGTTTACAGTCTTCCACCCTCTATTCGGAGTCGATTTATACCTTTTTGGACGGTCAGCACTCACGACTCTGACTTTGAAATTACCCCTCAAGTGGTATGCTTATCTGTGATCGGAATTCGATTCTGGCTTGGAAAGTAGGTGTGGGCACGTCATGGAGACTCTTAACAGCAACGGTAGAGAGATGGAATGATTATAAAGGGAGAGCATCAGGATGACAGGGATGTTTCACTTGCACTAGGAGCATCTACCCTATTTGCACATTCGTCTCCATACATTCATCGATCCTCACTTGGCTAGAAAGAGTAATACCTGATTGGAGCTTAACAACATGCATCTATCTCTACGCGAGAATGCCTCGCAAGTCAAGAACCATTTGACAGCGGTGCTTGGTGAAATTCTGGGCACTGCTATGTTCTTGTTCATTGTTCGTTTCACCCATCTTCCATGCTCCTTACTTTTACGAACAATCGACTAATATCTGCGACAATAGGCGGAAGGCGCAGCAAAGACAGCCAACCTCGCCAGGACCGCATCGCAAAGCAACACAAATGCTCCCCTGGACTCTCAGACAATCATGATGATTGCAACCTCATTTGGCTTGGCTCTTCTTGTGAC
>Ga0058697_10000725_pt1 | contig 13434 bp, 8 predicted proteins | sample AgamicAsMae_FD_66619 | JGI IMG/M metagenome (GOLD analysis project Ga0058697, IMG submission 66619) | Agave microbial communities from Guanajuato, Mexico - As.Ma.e | ecosystem: Host-associated > Plants > Phyllosphere > Phylloplane/Leaf | place: Guanajuato, Mexico | collected 2012-06-04
GCGTTATGGAGCTGCCACCGCTACAAAAAGGAAACGTTATGATCGACCCGCTGCCCATCAGCAAAGAGAAGGAGGCCGTACTCACAAGGACACGTCCATCGTGGCTCCCGCCAAAAAGTCAAAAAGAGGAGAAGAAGCATATCAAAGAGTGGGAGAGGATGATGGCCGCAGCCGAGGCAGCCGAGAAGAAGCGGCTTGCAAAGGAAGCCGAACAACAGCAACAACGCAAGCACGTCGAATCCAACATTGCTCGTATCTGGGAACAGCACGTCATTCCCAACTGGGACGATGTGGTCAAAGAGCCCAGAACCCGCGAGCTTTGGTGGCGCGGCGTCACACCTAGAGACAGAGGCACTGTTTGGAGCAAAGCTGTTGGTAATGAGCTGTCGCTGACCGAAGCCTCGTACGCGAATGCTCTCAAGCGCGCTCGTGTACTGCAATCCTCGGTCAACAACCTTCCGGAAGAAGAACGTTCCAAGCACGCTGACGCAGGTTGGTTGGCAGCCATCTCACGCGATGTCTCTACTGTCTTTCCTGAGCTTGGTATCTTTGGTCCTGGTGCACCTCTCCACTCGACCCTGGAAGACGTACTGCTCGCCTACTCCGCCTACCGCAGTGATGTCGGCTATGTCTACGGAGTTCACAAGATTGCTGGTCTACTCGTGCTGAACATGAGTGCATCGGCTGCTTTTATCGCCCTTGCCAATATGCTGAACCGACCGCTGGCTCTCGCCTTCTTGATCAACGACCAAGCGACTATGTCACGTATCTATTCGACTGTTCTCTCTACGCTCAAGTATAAGATGCCTCGTCTACACGAACACCTGACAAACCCCGAGACTGGTTTCAAGGGTCCCGAGGAGTGGTTGCATCCTTTCCTTGCCACCCTCGGTACACAGCTGCTCAGCCCGGACTCCTGCAGTCGTCTCTGGGACATTGCCGTTTTCGAAGGCGATAAGACATTTGTTCGTGCAGCAGTTGGTGTGCTGGCATTGCTTGAGAGCAGGCTTTACGGACCCAGAGAGGAGCTTCTATCTCTTATTGGCTGGGGTGCTCGTCCACTAGACTTTGAGGAAGAACAAGTCATTGTGGCTATCCGTGAAGCCGGCAAAATCTCTCCCCACAGCTCGACTCCCGATCTCAATGGCAACAAGCGATAGTGCGCTGATGTTTCCATCAAGAGACGAAGATTTTCCACACGAATGAGGAGGCTGGTTCTTTCCCTACGGTAATGTGTCTACGAAATAGCAAAAAGTGGTGTTGTCTGGTTTCCTGTTGTTCTCTTTGCGTTGCTGTCGGTATTTTTTGCTTCTTTCAGCTTCATGTCTATTCTTTATCTCTTCCCCAATCCTTCTCCACAACCACTTCGCAAGAAATGGGTTGAAGAGAAGATCACCAACCTACCTTTACTCCATTTTTCCTTTGTTGCTCATCACCATCACCAATCATCATCGTCGTCATCATTACTGCAGCATCGTCACTTGTCTCTTTGTTTTGTTGGTACTCCTAAACGGTTGCTGTGTGGGTGGGGATCCGAAGAGTTGCGGATCCTTCTGACTGGTTTTCCTTTCTCGGTTGCGGATAACTTGTAATGGACAGGTGCGAGAGAACTAGAGAGAGGAAGGAACTGTTCATAGCTTCTTTCCGCCTGCAAAGGCAAATGAGATATTATTTTCTGAAGAGAAATCCGTATTCGATCGCTCATGTTTGTGAGAATGTAGAAGCTATTCTTTGACTACACACTTGCGATAAGAAGGAATACATATGCACTGCCTGTCACAGTTTGGAGACAGAGACGCTTGACAATACCTTCAAGGCGTTATCTCGCACCTCTTGGGTGATCGCCTCAGCACTCATGATTGTCTTCACAAGGCCGATGCCCGTACCGGCATAAGTCGTCAATCTCGCCCTATCGCCCTCCCAGCCCTTATCTCCCGATGCGACCGCCTCGTCATACAGCTTCTTGTTGTCCTCGAATGTCACGCCAGCCTCGTGATCTCGATAACTTGCATTCAAAACACCTCGGCCACCGTAGCCAGCAGGCCATTCTGTAGTGCCGCGAAGTTGATCGTACACCGATGAGCGAATCGTAGTGGTCCCTCCATCAGAAGCACGAAGCACTGCATGTCGGTATCCAGCTGCGATGGTTGCTTCGTTTGCAGCGAGATATCTCGTGCCCAGACATACACCTTGAGCGCCCAAACACAGTGCGGCTGCTGCACCTCTGCCCTCGCTGATTCCACCTGCTGCCACGAAAAATGGTAAAGGTGTTGAGGAAGAGGATCTGCAGTGTTCTGTCACCGCATCGATAGTTTCGGGGATCAGAGAGGTGATGCCGGCGCCTTGAGCTGCACCGTGGCCGCCAGCATCAGTGCCTTGGACTACCAGGACATCGGGACTTGCGAGTTTGACGGCTTCGAGGGCTTCACGGACGCTGGTTACTTGGATCCAGATCTTTGTCTTTTTGCTTGTAGCTTCGCGAACACCCTCCGTCCAGTCTTTGAGCTGAGTCGGATTTCTTGGAGCAAACAGCCATACTGCTGCAGGTATGTTTTCTGGTTTCCTGAGTATGGCTAAAGTGTCTGCCAAGGGAGCGCCCCAGATGAGGAAGCCAACGCCTATGGGCAAGACGCCAGTGTTTGTGGATAAGTTGGCTTTGGTTATAATGTCACGGGCTTGGGAGAGTTCGGAGGATAGGGTGCTGATGTCGCTGCCTGCGCCTATGAAGCCGAGTCCACCGGCTATGGAGACGGCGGCTGCGAGTGTTGCGTTGGCTATCAGGCGCATTGGAGCACAGCTGATTAGTGGAGCTTTAGTCCATGAATATGTGGCAGTCAGAGATGAGGCCATGTCGGCAGTAGAGCAGATGTGTTCGATCTGTGAATGAGCTCGAGTACAGTACAAGTTTAGTTCTTACGCTCTTGCAGTTATATGTGTTTCTTAAATCTATCTGTCTCTCGACCGTGCCTCGGGAATGTCGTTGCTTCTCCGCAAAGGTGATACAATCGGCGAGAGCGGGAAAGGCACACCCGCAAGACCCGCCGGGGGACGGAGGTTTGACCGCCCGGCATTATATTCACCTTCGTCAATGCTGAGCTTCACTTGGTTGTCGACTGAGCGACTGAGAGAGTATCAATAATTATCACGATAAAATACTCCGTCACCCACCGCGTGAGCATACTTAATCTCGACATTGTATATCGATACACGCGACAAAGAAACCCCCTTCTTGAAGAGCCGATATATTCTTTTCCCCTTCGATAGCAGCTTCCGAGTGCTACCATGAACGCTCCCGACAGGTATGCGCCGCTCTTTCCTTTCGTTCGCTCCTTCCCTGGTTGTTGAAGTCTACTCTGGATCGCTGGTCGGACGCGACTTCCAAGGCTGCTTTCCTTCACTTCTCCGTGGTTGCCTTTCGCAGATCTATAAAATGGCTCTCTCACAAACACCACTCCCCTCTGTCGCAACTGCGATCGCGACCTCCCAGTTGATCGCGACTCTTGATGTTTATACACACACACACACACACACAAACCACTCTGTCACTTTTCACTGCACTTCACTTCCACGTCGCGATGGCTCCAGACAACTACCACTTCAAGGGCACCCCCTGCACCACCCTCTCAGTCCACAGAGCATCCCACGACAACGTCGCTAACGATGTCCCCACAAGATTCGAGCTCTTCCTCCTCGGCGACGGCGAGAAGAAAGTAACCTGGGCCCCCGAAACCCGTAAGCTGCTTCCTCACTTCTTTACCTCTTCTTCAACCTCCCTCTCTAATCGTCTCTCGATCACCCAGGTGTCCCCGACGCAGCAGTCTTCACCTTCAACAAGGAAGACCACACCCTCGCCAACCTCCTCCGCGCCAAACTCGCAAAGTCACCCAACATCCTCTTCTCCGCCTACAAAGTCCCTCACCCTCTGTTCGCTACCTTTGAACTGCGCGTCCAGACCGACGGATCCCTCACACCCAAAGACGCCATCATTAGAGCTTGCGGAGACTTGATCCAAGAGCTGCAGAGACTGGATCAGGAGTTCACCAAGGAATGGGAACTCAAGAAGATCGCTGGTCAGGGCCGTGATGGACTTTGAGGATCTGGACATCAGCAAAAAGATGGAATGGAGAAAATGAAGCGCTGAAAGCATGACAACATCGGAGTTTCGGGCGTTTTCTTTTGCTGTAACAAAATCCAAGGACAATGGAAGGGGAAAGCACATTACAATGCATGGCACGGGAGAGGAGCCATTCGAGTCGATGAAGGTATTATTCTAAACCTTTGCTCACATTACAAAAAGATACCCACGACACAAATAACAAGAAGACTTGCAACGATAGTTATAACTTTCTACTTCTGTCTGTGTCGATCGAGAAACTCCTTCCGCGGTAAACAATGGCCGAAGCAAATCGCTGATCATATCTAGAAGCGGGAGCTCGTGACAGAAACACGTTGGCTAGGTGAGCCATGTTTTATCATGTCCTTGTATCTATTCTTTCTGCTCCTATGTTGGAAAATGCGGTAGAAAGACAAGAGCAACATGCAGCAAGAAACAACAACGCTTTGTGGAGCAGAGCAGTAGCTACTCCCTTCTTCCGTTCAAGAACAATAAACTTGTTCTGGTTGAGTCATTCGCAGCATGTCCCTCCCATGAATTGCTATTTTCGCCAACAGAAGAGAGAGATGAGGTACGTTGGGACCATCCCTACTCCGAATCCGAAGTCCAGAAAGGAGTCCAGCTGGTCTGAGTCCAGTCAGAGTCATTTCCGCTGTCCTCGCTGTCATCTCGCTTTGGGCCAACAGGTGGCTTTGCCTCCTTGCGAGCCTCTTCAAGAACCTTTGCCTTCTTTCTGGCTCTCTTGGCCGCCTTCTTTGCGTCTGCCTTTGCCTCAGCTGTGGCGTCGTCCACAGCCTGCTCTGATTCTGCCTGGTCCGAGGTGTCCTCGAGCTTGACGCCGCCAGTCTCGCCGATGTCGTTGACTGTCAGGTTGGTGTCCTTGCCATGCTTGGTATCTTTCTTCTTGCCGATGACCTCAAACGCACTGAGTTGATTGTTGGAGCCATTCGACAGTAGTTCTTTCTTGGCTCCCAAAGAACCATCGCCGTTCCAGGTGTAATTGGGCTCAGGAAGATCACGCGTGATGGGGTGACGTTGCTGGTGTCTAGTTGCCTGTTCAGCAGTGATACCGCTGCATGTCGTCAATATCAAGTTGTGCAAATTCAGCTTCTGCAACACTCACTCCATAGCTCGCAGTTCATCGAGGACTTTGGGAGCGAGACGCTTGATTTCCTTCTTGCGAAGACCGGTGTTGAGGGCCTTGATCCATTCTTTGACTAGATCCACATCGAGATCTTCGGCGTCTGGAAGGTTGGGTTCGTGGTTCAGGTGGGTGGCGATGGTTTCGGGGGCGATACTGTCATTGGAGCCGACGAAGTAAGGAGAAGCCATGTTGGAGACTTTCTGGTATTGTTAAGATGGCTGTTACCAAGAGCAAGTGGTATCACTTACTTGATAAGCAGCCGAAGGAGTACGAAGACGAGAGCGTGAAGGACGTTGGAAGCGTGTGGAGAAGATATCCATGGTTTGATGGAAAGCTGCTGTGTGTTGGGTGAAGAAGGAAAGTGTGAAAGGAACTCGTGGTTTCCAGATCTATGTGGTGTTGCCTAGATCAGAAAGCGCGACGAGTTGGGAGCAACCAAGGTCACTGAGGCAGGTGCCAGTTGTTTGATATGCCGTTTGCTCCTTCCCAACTGCCTCGGATGAAAGAACTGGATTGTCAACGAGAAGGCGGTCATCAAAGACATCTATGCGTGTCAGAGCGCCATGCTCAAACGGACGTCTTCCGCAAATCGTCGAGACAATCTTGGACAGACTTTGTGATGAGAAGTCTCTCATGTAACAACAAAGACGAGATGAGATGCTCATGAAATGTTCCAACTACCAAAGCCAAACAGTGAAAGGAAGCAGCATCATGTCTATATAGTGTAGAAAAGTTGATCCCCTCACATCCCTTCTATAAGTCCACACGGTAGTCTGGCTGAAGGGAGATCCCCGATCCTCTGTACAGGACGTAATTTACCGCCAATTGCAATGATCGTATACGCCGGGAGTAGTAGCGTCGGCAACCGCTATTTTTGCTCCAGGGTTCGATCCTTGGAGACGACCATTGTTCCTTTTGCACAATTGGATAGAAGGCTCTTGATTTTATGTTCCAGAAGGTCTTGGTAGCTCTTTCCTTTCTATGGTCCTATGCCTTTCCATTAGACTTCTTTCCCCCAACAGGTCGAATCATGACCATGAATTCATGCGGCGGATCGTCCTTCGCGGTCGGCGCGTACTTGACGACGTCGAAATCCATGTTCTCCCTATCCTCATACCCATACTTTGCATACAACGGTCTTCCCGCCTTGGTGGCTTCCAGATAAGCCTGTATACCACAGCGATCCGCAATTGCCATTCCTTCGTCCAAAAGTAAAGATCCCACACCCCTGCGCTGGTATTCGGGATCGATAGCCAAGACCCTGAGATACAGATATGGTTCCAATCCGAGATACTTCTTCTTACTGACTGTCATTGCGGCGTCCATTGCATCCAGCAGAGCGCCGTTGGCAGAGGGAGAATGAGTGTTTGCTCCTTTCTCAGCAGCCTCCTTGTCATACTGCTCTTGCGTGCGAGCGACAGGCTGAAGAACCCAGATGGCAATCCCCACCACCTTTTTGGCATTCTTCTTTTCCTCTTCACTCAACTCAACCTCTGCCTTGTGTTCCCAAGCCTCTGGAAACACAAGGTCAGAAGTATCGGCAGGAGCATCAGTATCGAAGGCCACGAAACAGCGTTGACCCGGTTGGTCGTCCGAAGTGCTCATTTTGGTCTTCAGGCCTTCGAGGTTCTCGGTGAAACTATGGATGAGATCTGCTTCGGTCTGGCCATTGGGAAAGATGTGAGGGCGTAGGCCGGCAGAGAATGCGCCGCGGAAGATGCGTTCGCGAGCGGGCAGATCTGATGGCCGTACCTCACGGATTTGGATTGGCATTTTGGCGGATTGCGTATTGGCAAGTTGTTCTCTTGGTGTTTCGTATCGTTGTTTGTCGAGGATTGTCTGTCAAGTTTCCCAAGATGCAAGATTCAGAGTATGTTTTCTCTGATATTTTTTTGTGTTTGTGCAACGACCAAGGTTCTCGAGATTCAACGTAACGTCAGGGTTGGTCTCAGTTTCGACGATTCAAAGAATTACCAGGTGTTGGAAGATTGAAGAAGAGTCCTTAAAGACTAGCACGACCGAAGCGTAGTATTTATCTCGATGTCAAGGTCCAAGAGAATGTCACGGTAACAGCAGCTGCATGAGTCAGAAAAGGCAGAAATATTGTTGCCTTGATAACAGTCAGAGACGTGGGGGATGAGGTTGCCCGCTCCGTCGCGCTTACACCTGCCGCATACGGCGGTTGGTCACTATTTAGCACAAATGCCACCTTCCCAATGCGTGCACCGCTATGCAGAATGTCACCGCAGACCTGCACAGCTCTTGTGATAGTCTATAGGTCAGTATCAGGGAAAGTCAGGGACAAAAGGAGAATTGATAATGATTTCATGTGGAAAAATGATGTTTATTCATCGCTGTTCGAATTTTGCCTGTATAGTACAAAGAACTGTTTATGAGGTCAAAGGTCTTCATGCCAAAAGATAGGACAGGAAGACCATCGATCATGATTTCAAGGATAATAAAAGATCCCTAAGAGAAAGAAAAGGTTGGTACAATGTGAAGATTCCACCAAAGAAACCATCTCAGAAACGAAAATGCCAAAACTCCTCGCCAATAGAATCAAATGTTCGTCAAGAACAACAACAACGCCGCATCTTCTTAACAAGATGACGGACGATCGCCCTCAACTCATGTGATCATGTTTCGACCTCCGAGAGAGGTGGGATGTAAACCCCTCAGGAAACATAATGAGCGAGGATTGAACGTAAAAAGGAGCCGGTCCGATATAATTTATGGTAACAATGGTGAAATGAAGTATGCAGAAAGGACGATGTTAATGCATGAAGAATGATTTGTGGAGTGAACGCGCTATCAATAATGCGTGCGAGCATCCCTTATACAGAGGTGTGGTTTGGGGCGTCCAATATATCCTGGTCTGGGCTTGACGGATGTTGGTGTCCTAGGCGGCTGTTGGTCGCGGAGATAATCAGGTTGGAAATAGTTGTTACGCAGCTCTCGTGACAACCAGACGATGTGCCATCCCTCAGGATGAACCTGATCACGTAGCCAAGGAGGTATCCAGACTGTTCTTCTTCCACTCGAATCTACCTAAGATTCTTGGGAAAGGATGACAAAGTGCTGTTCCCAGATCCATCCAAGTGAGTTTGTTGGGTCGTCTTGGTTCTTTGCAAGCCAAAGCTCGCCCTTCTGCGCTACGACGTCAAACACTTCACCTTCAACGTAGGTCAAGTACGGATAGCCTGCTTCACGTCTGGCTCGGTCGATATTGAACTCAAAAAGACTAGCGGCCACAAACATTACGGGCGTGTCGATTGGTGCATGCTGTGGTGACATTGGGCCGGGACTGACAGGGATATCAGACATAGGCATGGCCGAGTTGAACATTCCAGAAAAGCGAGGTTCTTGTTGCTGCTGTTGAGAGCTCACCGCGGAGCCAGGGCGTACACTAGGACTGCGCTTCGTAGTGTCCAAGCTCATACGCGAAGACATGCTCTTTAGGTCTGCAGGACGTTGTGCGGTCGATGGTCTGTTGGCAGAGAATGAAGCTTTGGGTACGATGCTGGGCATACGCGATGGAGGAAGACTGTTGTTCTGGCTTGCACCCACACTAGGAGCGCGGCCACGAGTAGAGAGAGATGAACTAGATCGCATTCTACCGTAATAGCCGGGCTGGCCCGAATCAGGCAGTACCGGAGATGCCGCTGCTGAGTTGAAAGACTTGTTGAAGTCACTGGGAGTAAAAAGCGGCTGATTCTCGCTGCCGATGGACATGGTCCTATGACCGCTGGGCAAGATCGAGGGGCGTCGTGTAGAAGCTTGAGAAGAAACGGTTTCGTCGCCAACCAGAGTGGTCTGAGGTGAAAGGAAGTTGAACGTGTCGGCAAGCAATGCACCGTTACAAACGCCAAGAGACAGCACTTGCGAGTGAACAAACTCGTACTCTTCGGCAAAGGCTGGCTCGATCTCGGTATAACGAGCGTATGCAAAGTCAACAACTGGTGCGAGCTTCTCCTTCCAGAGCCACCACCATTGAGATTGGAGGTAGACGTGGGTGTTCAGACAAGCTCTGACCAACTCCGACTGCAGCGTGTAGAGTCGAGGAAGATCGAGTTTGAGTTGCTCGTTGAGCGCCTCGTAGACCTCTGCGGCATCGGCGGTTTTGGCATCGGGTTTCTGACCCTTTTGCTGCATCGCCTGAAGTCGGGCGTAATCTGCGACGCGCTTCTTGCGCTTTGCTATCAAGTGTTGAGGGCCAGCGTAGAGCTTGAGACATTCGAGCATTGGATTGACGACGTGTGCTTGGATGCGGGCTTTGTGGTCCGGAAGAGCAACGGTACAGAGCTCGTTGATGGCGAGGATGAATTTTCGGAACTTACTCTCAATCTCGGGACAATTGTTCGGCTCACACTCTATGTATTTCTGCAGTGCATCGGCAAATCTCATAAAGTGGGCGACAGGCTTCTCGAGCTCTTCCAGGGTGTGCTGTATGTCTCGCATGCAGATCTGCAGCTTCAGATAGTGCCCATTAAGCGCTTGAACTGCCTGGTCGAATTCTGGATCCTTGTAGGCTTCCTCTGCTCCAACACGATCCTTGACGGTGTCTTTCTTTGCGAGGAAGACAGCAAGAGCACTGCGGGCGTTGGACTTGGCACGCTTTCTGTGAACCTCTTGCACAAACTCCGAACGCTTCTTGGACTCGTTGATTCTCTTGCAAACTGCAAGAATGCCTTCGAGCGAGTGGCTCAGCGCCTTGCGGTCGGGATGATTCTCGGGCGTGTGTCTGACCAAGTCTCCAAGTAAGAGACCATACTTAAGGATGCGTTGTGTGGGCTTCACCAACAATGAGTCCAGGTTCCAGGCACCTGTGATGTCGCTTGCCATGTTTTGACACTCGGTAAGCCAGGATTGTACGATGGGATCCGTTTGTATTCTTTTCAGACAGTTGTTGGCATTCTCATGGTTCTTCAGATAGACCTCGTAGACGTGCTCCATGCGAGCCATATGCTTGGCAAAGACGGCACCAATCTGTGTGAATCGGTCTTTGTCATCGTCTATGATGACACTGGATGAATTGCCGTCGCTGTTCGAGGTCGAGAAGCTGCCCCTCTTAGGTTGCCAGCGAGAAGACTTGGGTGGCACATAGATAGGCGCTGCAGCCTTGCGCAACGCATCATAGAATTCGAGTGAGAACTTCTCAACTTGATCGACGTTGCCAAAGAGAGTTTTTCTGTCTTCTAAAGATATGATGTCGCCGACGGTCGCCTTGTATATGTCCTCGATGATTTTCATGTCTTGATGATGCGAGTATTCAGTGTCTATGATCTCTTGGACAATGTGCCTGCGCTTGGTGAGGCGCTCAGTCTCGGGGTTGGGAGTAGGCGGCATTGTTGAAGGTGGTGGGCCATAGTCGACAGATGGTCGCACGGAGGAAGATTGGAATGAAGACATCGACTGTGAAGGAGGTAATGGGACCATCTCAGGCTTCATTGACTCCATCGATGGGCGTGCGGGCGTTGAGAAATTTCTATGGCGTTCATCTTGTGTCCTTGATCGCGTTGATACCGGACTTGTTGGGTGACTGGTGAATGTGGGCCCTGGGGAAGCGTCTGTGAGGATAACCTCGAACGGCAACTCTTGTCTGCTTGCAAACGGAGGTGGGGGAGGCGAGTGTTCCGGCAACGGTGGCTGTGGTCTTGTAGTGTCCGCGGAGGAGTTCGACATGGTGAGTCCAAGCCCAGTGCCCATAGAGATTTCCGGAAGCCGAAGTCTGTCAGAAGATCTGCTGCTACGAGACGAAGGCAATGCCTGACTCAGTGAGCTCATCGACAGCTGTCCAGTGCTTGATCGGGGCGAGTAACCATAGTCCTTTGGTGGAGGTGGGGGACGGTAATCGTCGTTATCGTCGTCGTCGGTTGCACCAGGTGCAGTATCTGGCAAGACTGGTGTCACAGTGCCCGAGTATTCAGAGGCAGGAGTGCCCAGATCATACTGAGATGCAGGAGTGTTGACCATGATACTAGAAGGCGAGAAAGACTGCAGGTAAGAATTGTCGTTAAGGGCATCCTGAGAGGCTCTAGGCAAGCTTGCAGCAGATCGTCTATATGTGGTGCTGTAGACAATCGCAGTGCCGCAAGTCTCCTCCTCCGGTGTCTCCATGTTGATGCGATCAGAAGGATTGTATGACGTTGGGGAAAGGTAGCCGCTTGTCGATTTCCTCGGTTGGGGTGAACCGGCTTGTTCTCGCAGGATGCTGTCAAGAAGGAATCCCACGGAGTCTGCATCGTTGGCTTCAGCCTTGGACAGGCTGGGAGAAAGTGGAACGACGTGTTGCTGGAAGTCGTGGAGCATCTGAGGCGACACAGAGCCAACCTCCTGATACTGGCTAGTGATACGGTTCACAGCCTCACGAGCTTGGCCATCCTCATTCCAGTCTGGCAGGATGGCTAACGCCGAAGCTCGACCTGCACGCTTTGACTGGCGTGGCGTTTTGTCTTCATCCGGAATGAGGTTTGCTGAGGTTGAAGCCCTGACGAAGTCGGATTTTCTGGGCGTCTCAGGCTCCGCTTCTTCCAGGGGTGCAACATGTGGTAATTGTCCAAGCCAAGGAGAAGTAAGTCCGACCTGAGCGACATCACTGGCAAAGCTGTCCTCGTCCGAGTCAATACGGTGGGGCACAGGGGCTTGCTGACCTGGTGGTGATGGAGAGGATTCTGACTGTCCAGAAGCCTGGTAGGGTGCGGGGGAAGACGGCAAATCAGAAGACCAATCCTCGGCCTTTTGTGCCGGTACAGCATCGTCTTGAGGCGCAATTTGAATCGAAGCACGATCTCCGTCTTCCGAAGGTGTGAACGAAGAGCCCTCTTCAAAGTCAGTATGAGAAGCACTCGACAAGCTTCTCTCCCGCATCTTCATAACATGGCTGAGGAGCGTGCCAGGTGCCATTTCTTCAGCTGAAGACTCGTCGCAACTGTCCGCCACTGTCTCGTCCTCCTCTTCATAGATAGCGTGATCAGCGCCATGACTCGGCGGGCTGGAATCCAATCCAGAATGCGCAGGACCTTCGGGGGTACTGACAAGCTTGGTAGAGAGTGGTGAATCCTCGTAATCGATAAAGGATCCAGGTATATTGCGGGGAGTGATTGGTGACAATGGACCGGAGGCCTCCAAAAGATCCGTGTCGGTGTTGTCGACTTCGGTCTGTTCCGTGTCGGTGTACTCTGCATCTGTGTGTTCGAACGAAGAGTCCATGTCGTGGCCATTGCCGCTCTGGTCTTCTCGATCATCACTGGCCGCGTCATTGACATTGCTTCCACGTCTCGAATCGCTACCACTCAGACTGCTCCTTCCGGGAGCCTCAGCTGACTTGTCGCTAAATGCACGTTGAATCTTCTCCTTTCGCGCAGCAAGGTTGATGTTGTCCAGCTCTGGGATCTTCTTCTTTCGGAATCGTCCAGGGTCATTGTTCTGCGAGGCAAGTGAGGATTCAAACCGTTGGCCAGATCGGGCACGTGAAGCAGCTGTAGAAGCGGAGGAAATGGGAGGCCTAGGGCGTGAACTTCTTAGCGGAGGAGACTTTAGAGGAGAGGGTGCAGTTATGAAGGCTTGGAGACTGTTGCCCACAAGAGTGAATTGCTGATGCAAAGAGGGATCGTACCGTGTGTTGCCGAGTGTGGGCAGACCTAGGGGGCTCGAGCCGAAAGATGGAGCACGTTGAGACGACGTGTGGCGGGATCGAGGCGAGGTGGGAGCAGGGAAGTGGTTGATCGACTGGCCCATCTGCGAAATGTGGCGTGAAGTGGTTGGAGAAAGAGGCTCCACGCTGACAGCACGTCTGGAGCTGCTGACAGGAATTCGCGAGGGGCTGACCAACGAAGTCGAGGCATTGCGAGGGAGCGAGTTGTACGGGATGGACTGGATCGACAGAGCAGAGCCAGCTTCAGGACCGACGAAGTCACTGCGCACTCGCCTGTGACCGGTACTGGGGCGTGAGCGACCTGAGTGCAGAGGAGCAGGTAGGTGGTATTCGACACTGGAGTGCGATCGCTTGTGGATGTTGGACGAAGGTGCCGAGGAGGAGCTCAAACTACCATCAGACCCTCGACGGGGTGCCAGAGAGAAGAAGCTGTCATGAGCCGGGTCATGAGGAGCATGTTTGCGGGAACGGAGTTGGTCAGAAGAAAGTGAAGCGGGTGGGCGGATCTTGGTGCGGCGGGTG
>Ga0058697_10000728_pt1 | contig 13423 bp, 7 predicted proteins | sample AgamicAsMae_FD_66619 | JGI IMG/M metagenome (GOLD analysis project Ga0058697, IMG submission 66619) | Agave microbial communities from Guanajuato, Mexico - As.Ma.e | ecosystem: Host-associated > Plants > Phyllosphere > Phylloplane/Leaf | place: Guanajuato, Mexico | collected 2012-06-04
CGCCAGCGTCAAGAACACGCCGCTATCCAGAAGCAGCAAATGCTACTGAAGCAGCAACAACAACACCAGATGCAGCAACAGCAACAACAGCAGCAACAACAGCAGCAGCAACAGCAACAGCAGCAGCAGCAGGGCGGATACGGCGGATACGGTAGCGGATTTGGAAACTCTTACTACGGAGCACGTGGTGGCTGGGGTGGAAACTACGGCGGTCACTAAACCAAGGCGTTTGATTCATGAGCGGCAGGTTCGCCGTTCCGGAGGGGAACATTGTACTCTACGACAAGATTTTTCTTTCTGTTCTATGGCCTGTCCATCTCTCGTCTATCGCACTTAAGCGATTATGCGGCATTATCGGAAAAGAATTGAAATTTCTGGCACGATTGGCTTTGATGATCTACTTACTCGTTCGTCTTATTCTACTCTCTTCTTCACATTGTACGTTACCAGTGCCTATGCTCGTGATAGCCTGTAGCTTCCTTAAGTGATTCGTTGGTGTTAGTTCCTGGTTGTGCAAGAGTGTTGAAGATTGATATGACGGCCAAAAGGGGCCTTGCAGCTTGGTGGGGCTCTTGAAACTTGTAAGCTGTCGCATGCTCGATGGCTATAACATTCACCAAGCACACTGCAACATCGATTGACCGACTGCACATCCCGTCATGGCTCGAACGTCGGTCAAAAAGGCCACCAAGCCCCTGCAAGACCCAAGACTACCGCCGCCGCCGTTTCTGAAAGCGCCTACAGCTCTGGAACCTTTCGTCGAAAGCCTGGACAAGAACCACGTCTACATTGTTCATGTCGACCGGTTCCCTGCAGGGTTCAAAAAGCGCATCTTCACCGTTCCCGTCTTATTGAATGTCGCTATCGCCGCGTTACTGGTGTGGCGTATATATGCCATCCTCCCTACCTATCTGGCCATCTTCACCTCGGTCATTGGCCTCGACTCGCCCGCGACGATCGATACGGCTAGCAAGACCAAGTCGCACCTGGCATGGGTCCTGACGAAACGTGTGGCCATGTTCATGTTCGACTTTGTCCTCGGCCGCTTCATCCTGCCATGGCCCGTCACCTTCTTCCTCGAGGCTCCCGCCAACCCGTGCTACTGGCGCATCAAGATTGGCTTCCGTGACCAGGAAGTCGCTGTACGCATCAGCCGTGACTGGGGCAGTGAGGAGCTCCTGGCAGGTGTCAAGACCGGAGGAGACAGCCCTTTCTTCACGACACGCATCCTACCGGCCATTGAACGCAATTTCATGCGCCAAAAGACAGCATACCTCATGATGGGCAAAGATTGGGACTTGGACTTTGGCGCCATGGTCTACGCCCACCGCCTGGTCGACGACAAGAAGAACAGCCTCGAGGACTTTGAAAAGAGTGTACTTGCGTACAGTGAACACCACGGATGGTTGTACTGGCCAGTGCACAAGTTGGATGAAGAGGGCTCGGAAGAGGAAAACAGGAAAAAGATCGTCGCGCTCAAGGACCGTCTGACCGTTATGGGCAAGGAGAGCCTGTTCTTCCGCTGGATCGAAATTGTCCAGTACGAAAGCAGTCGTCCCGGAGGCTTCACCCAAGAACGCCAGGTTGAAACATACAAAAAGGTGCAGCAAGAGTTTGAGAAGCACGGTGTCGATTTCAGAGAGCTGCTCGAGAAGGTTGGTGGCTTGGACGGCATGCCCGGTCTTCCTGGCTCACAAGTTCCGCTATGAGATGCGATCGAGACAGCAGCGACAACGTCAATATGCGAGCACACGGAACACGAAGATGCGTAAAACCCTCTATAATTATATACACTAGGAAGCAAATCGCAGCAATGGTATCGAACTCGTGCTCATCATGCGTCTAGTACTTAAAGACTCTCTCTGCCAGCAACTTGGAAGAGAGTGCTTCCACTGCCAGGCTTACTGACGACAATGGCGTCCTGCAACTTGGCGGCGTCCATGTCAGGGAATCGCTTGTTGTAATACTTGTCCTCCCATGCCTTCTTGACAGCCTCGACCTTGTCCTGGGGCACGAGATGCACACTGCAGCCTCCCCAACCAGCGCCCGTCAATCTACTGCCATATGCACCAGCCGAACGAGCAAGCTTGCAGAGCTCGTCGAGCTCGGGACACGAGCATTCGTAGATGTCGCGGCATGATTCTTGGGTATCATTTAGTAGGTTTCCTAGACTCTTGAGAAGCTCCTCGCTCTCCTTGTCATCAGATGGGGTAGGCGATTGCAGCAGGTCCATAAACTTGAGCACGCGCACAGCTTCACCAAAGACGTGCAACGCTCTTTGTCTAAGTTTGAAGCTGTCGGCGCGTACGGGGAACTTGGTCATGTATCTCTTCTCCAGCTCGTCGATCGAAGTGCCAATGAGCTCCGAAATCTGCTGACGGGTATATCCTTCTTCTTGCGGCAGGTAATTGTCGACAATGTGAACAAGCTGATCAAGCTGAGATCTGAAGTCCTTGACATCGTCTCCGACGGCACCCTTCTTCTTGAAGTAGCTGTCGTGGAAAGAGCGCAGACTGAAGCCTAGTGGGGATGAATCATCGGGCAGGTCTTTCAAACCACAGATGCTGGCCAGGACACGAGCAGCAAGAGTGCATTCGACGACGCGGAGGTTGTAGCAGACGGGAGCGGTGACGTGCTTGTCGGCGGCAACAAAGGATTGAGCAATGACAAAGGTCAAAGGAGTGTGTGTCTGGGGGAACTCGATGGTGCGGGCAGAGAGTTCTGGCTGGAAGGCGACGTACAGGGCAGAGCCTCTCTGAGAGAAAACCGAAGCGGCCTGGTCCATACCTCCAGAATTGACACCGACAGCTCTCTCGGAAACAACAGCCAGCTCGACGAGCTCCTTCTTGTCGACCGTCTCTTGACCGTGGGCTCTCATGACGGCCAAAGCGCTGGCACAGACAAAGGCAGCACTGCTAGACAGACCACCTCCAGCAGGGACAGTGCCGTCGGCCAGGATGTCGATGTTCAATTGACCAATTCCCGAGACGGCGTGCTTCTTGAGCAGTTGGGTGGCACCGCGAAGGCCGGACTTGAAGTAGTTGGTCCATTCGTGAGATGTAGGGTCAATGTCGACTTCTCCGTCTTTGGCAATGGTGAAGGAGCGGGTAGCGAACTTGTCCGACTGGACGTTTTGGATGCGGACGGTGGGCGAGCCGTTGGCGGGAGAGACGGCGACAGCAAGCAGGACGTCGGCCGTGACAGCCATAGGGATGACCTCGTACAGCGAGTAGTCAATGTGCTCGCCAATCAGGTTGACGCGACCAGGACTGCGTGAGACGAACTCGGCGGGGCGGCCGTATGCTTCCTTGAACGACGACAGCAGGTTGCTCCATCTCTTGCGCTGGCCTTCGAGGGCATCCTGAGGATAGATGTCGTCTAGCGACTGTGTGACGGGGACGTTGCCGGTCATGGTTGTTGAAGTGAAGGTGTTGTGAAAAGGTCAGACGAGCAATCAACAGAGGTGTCCGCGTCGGAGAATATATACTGACCATTGCACGCCCTAATTATCCAGCCTGGGGTCTGTTGGACCTCTCACCGCGGGGTCCTTTCCTCCATTTCACTCAACCCTCACACGGCCTGCAACGTTTTGTCGCTCCTTCACATTCACTCACAGCTTCTTCATGTGATCTGACATCTGGCCAAAGCCTGATATCTGCATCGGTGTCTCCTAATGCTTCAGCTCTCAACCCAATACAGTCTTCGAGGTGCCGGGAGAATGCTTTCCCCATGAACCTTAGCTCTTCGAGTATGCGTCTGTGCTCGACATCCCACTTCCTCGAACTTCCAATCCTTGGCAGCAGTGTGCCTCTCCTCCACATCATGATCAACCAAGCTCTGCCCCTTTATCTATGACATTTCGTTCCGAGTCCAGGTCATAGATGGACAGAACTACGACCTCCGATGTTTTCACTGGAAGGATTTGGAACAGCCAAGGATATGCAAAGTCTCACACTTTTTGGTCTAGGATGAGCCTAAAGAGAGCGACAAGTTCATACGTTCTTGGAGAAACGAGTCTGGCAAAAGACGATGCCAATGCCACAATCTAGTCGCAACGCAGGATACTCTTCAAGAAGACGTCTGACAAGTGCTGCTCTCGATCGAAGCAGGTCAAAAGAGGCAGCCGTAGAGAACCATCATGTTTCTGATCCCCAGAACACATCCAACGAGAGTCCACTGTCCTAGCAACCCAGAACCTGCTCGGCAGAACATTCTTATTGGATCACACAGAGAAGTCGTGGTATCGCCTCCTCTCACGTGCTGAAGTTTGTAAGTCCTACAATACACTCCCCCTTCCCACCAGGGAGGTATAGAGCTTAGTACTCGCTATAAAAATGCACAATGGTTTCTCAATCGAGGACATAACCAAAGAGAGCCCGGACGATATCGTATCTCAATGGACACTGTCTTGTTGCTCGAAAGTACTGTGCATTTTTATAGCGATATGTGTTACACACTTTTGCACATGGGGAGACTACTTCCCGGAGGACGACACCCCCTGATTTGACTGCTTGGTGGCAGAAGAGGCCTCAGCACCTCCCACTTCGTAACCCATGGTCTACTCTACTCCTATACTCCTCTCCCGCGAAGCTACAGGTTGCAATGGTCGGTATCAAAATGCACAGTGTTTTTGAGATATGGATCGTATCCATTGGGATACGGTGTTCTCCAGGCTCTCTTCGGATGCGTCCCTAATCTCGAAATCACTGTGCGTTTGTACAGCTTCACGCGTCACAACCCTTTGCACATGAGGAGGCAGTATCCCGGTAATCGACCCTGAAGATCTTCATGGCTTGGTCTTCCAAATCTCCTCAGTTCTTTCACATCCTGCTCATAAACTTCCACCATCCTTCATTGCATTTTCGCGTCTTATTATCATTCTCCGTTCTTTGTCGAGTATCACTGTTACTTTGTGATGCTTAGCGCCTCTCCTTTCCACATCTTCTTCGATCCTTTGTGCGCGATCTGGCGCTGCATTGTTTCCTCTACAGCCCCTGAAAGAAAACTCGATGCATCAAAAACGCCAGTCTTTGTCCAAACAGACAACGGTATGTCTTTGTTTTCGATTCCAGTACTTAATGCACCTGCGATCTACTCTCTTTCCTCTCTTCAGACCAAAACAAAAAACAAAACAGCAACCCACCCCCCAAACCAAAACCCAAAAACCAAACAATTACAGAACGACTGGATCGTCTGCAAGAAAAACACCAAAATGCTTATTCTCAACATTCTGCCGATCATTTTTATGATCTACAACATCCTTAACATTGTGTACACTCTGCTAATTACAGTTCCTAGTGCCATCTTCCGCCCTATCAGGCCTTACACCAAGCCTTTCTTGAAGAAGCACCCTAAGATGACATACTCTCTCATTCTCTTCGCTCTGGCTTTGTCTGTCTACGGCATCTCATGCAAATTCTCCAACCCCTTCCTGCTCACATTCGTCTTGCTCGCCGTGTTTCGTTACCTCCGCTTCATTGTGAACATCCTCGCATACAGCACGCTCAAGGGTTACCCTGTGCGAAACAACCCTACTTTCACGTCAAGCGACGTGTCCGTCGTCGTTCCTACTGTCTTTGCTGACAAGGACGAGGTCATGGCCTGTCTCAAACGTGTCCGTGTCTGCAGCCCCCGTCAGATCATCGTCGTCACCAGGGAGGACCTCGTCCCTTCGGTTTATGCCGCTTGTGCCGAGGTCACTGCTGCTGCCACGGAGGAAAAGGAAAAATTGAACGCGGTTCAGGTAATTGGAGTTTCGCAGCTCAACAAGAGGACACAGATGGTTGCAGCTCTTCAACAGGCTGTGACTGGTTCCATTGTTGCCTTCGCTGACGATGATGTCTTCTGGCCTGGTGACGACTTCATCACTGCCATGTTGGCCTGCTTTGAAAACCCTGAGGTTGGTGCTTGCGGTCCTTCTCAAAGAGTCTGTCGCTCGACTGGTGCGAAGGAATCTACAGGTTTCGTGAACTTTCTAGGAATTTGCTACCTTGAGCGCCGCAACTTCAACACTGGTGCTACAAACCTCATCGACGGTGCCGTTTCTACTCTCTCTGGTCGTACTAGCTTCTACCGTGCCTCACTCATTCAGAACGACGAGTTCTACGACTACTTCATGAACGCCCTCAACCACGATGATGACAAGAACCTCACAAGATGGGTCTATGATCAGGGCCTCCAAATCACTCTAAATTTCTCGCCAAAGGCCCGTATTATGACCACTCTGGAGACAACTCCTTACAAATTCATCCGTCAGTGCATGCGTTGGGCTCGTGGTCACTGGCGTGGCAATTTCCGTGTTATGCAAACTACTACTTACTGGTATGACACCCACCCATGGAGTCTCTACGCCATCTACATCGGCCAGTTCCAGACTCCTGCCTTCCTTATTGACGGTTCGCTTTTCGCCCTCCTCTACTTCGGCTTGTCTGACTACGACACTTTCCACCGTACCTATTCTCTTTGTCTCCTTGGTTGCTGGATCTTCTTCACCAAGATTGTCAAGATTATCCCCCACTTCCTCGAGTTCCCCCAGGACATGGTGTTCATTCCCGCTATGCTGATTTTCTCATATTGGCACGGAGTGATGAATGTGTATGCTCTTATCACTAGAGAAAACAAGGGCTGGGGTCGTTAAACGCGCTACTACACACAAACTTTCCTTACATTGCCTTACGACTACATGATACCCTATTGCACAACGAATTAGAACTGGTTTCTTTTGGCGTTCTTGGGTATAAAGACTTGTTCGCGGCTCCAGCATTTGGATAATACAGCCGCAACAGCTAATGGTGCTTTTTTAGGATGGTTTTGGATTGCTCAGCATAGATTGAAATAAACCCTTTTTTTCTCTCCATGACTTTATGATATACCTACCCTTCACGTGATGTTGACTCAACTTTGTGCTCTCTCATCTCCCAAGTGCCACGCTTGCAGCTATAGAAATGCACGGTAGTCTTGAGAAACACGTGTGTGTCCATTGAGACACGACACATCTAGAGCTCTCTTTGTATGTCTCATGTGCACGCAAGACGCTGTGCATTTCTATAGATATTAGATGGTAACAGAGTCCAAGGAGAGACGGCAACATCATGACTCTCAGTGGATATCTAATATCGACTGAAAGTACTGTGCATTTCTATAGCTTTCTCATAGTAACACAGTCCAAGGAGAGACACGAGAATCATGACTCTCAGTGGATGCCTCATATCTATTCACAAAACTGTGCATTTCTATAGTTTTCTCATAGTACCAGAGTCCAAGGAGAGACTACAACATGGACGCTTTTCTGATACTAAAGACATTGTGCCACTGTGTTTGTATAGCTATTCGCGTGGCATGTCTTTGCACATGGGTAGGATATTCGCTTTCTCCTCACGTGAAACAAGTCCTGGTTCTGTCTGGACATAACCATATTGCAAAGGTACTAATGTTTCAGAGCATTATGCTGACAACATTGTCATCACTCTGTTTTTGTGGACGATGCCTTTGTGCTGCTAGAATTCGCTCATATGCAGGACAAAGAGCTTCATGGCTCGTATTTCTGCTTAACCTTGTAAGTGGTTTAGAGACGACAATGGTTGCAATCTCAAGATTCTTTTAGATGTGTTTCAGCTAGTTGATGTTTTCTTGTTTTCTGACAAAGTTTGCCCAGGATTTGATGATTCTTAAGGTGTCTTGCAAGAAAAACAAACACAAGACTATGCCATGCTGAAGCTTTGTTGTATACGTCCGTATTTGTGTTGTTTCTTTGTCAATTCGCCCCAGAGATCAGGTCACTATCATTGAGATCTACGCACCGTGGCAGGGTCGGTATCGACTGATCTGGCAGGAGCTTTGATGAAGGCCAAAAAAGCATATTCGTGTTCGATCATGTCTTTACCCACTACCGTGCATGAATATATTCGGAACGCTGAGACGCGACTTGGTTGTCTGCGGAGTCCGGAAGCACGTCAATACCGGAGCCATGGTATGTATCTAGTCGGGACAGAGACGCCCCCTTGGTGCGGGACGCGCTCACCAATCAACCTAAGCGGCCATGAGCGGTGTGTTCAACAAGTGCGGTGAGAGTCCGAAAGCTGGTAAGCATTTCCAATAATCAGGTGCCCCAGTGATTTTGATTGGAGTGTCTTCATGCGCTGTCGGAGGGGCGCGCAGCCCTCAATTCGTTTGGTTGGCCATGACCGGTCCAGGGTTGGTGAGAGACTCAAGAAACATATGGGTGGACTTCCGAGCTACTTGCATGTCCTGCTAAGGTAAATGCTTTGTTGCAGAGACAAGACACGCATGGACAGGCCACCTCTCCAGATTGCACATCGCTTGGAGCCGTCGTCTGTATGACTTAAAGACTGAGTCGGCACCCGGGACCCAGGAATTGTCTTGCCTACCTCTTTGTCTGACTAGTGCTGCTCCTGGCCGAAAAGAGCATCTCTTGCAATAAATAGCCACCTCTGGCCCGTATCTGATCTTCGCTCTATGCCTGTCAACTGACTCCGGTTGACAGAGAACATCCTGCACACATATCGGGTACTGGCATTGGAAGCGGCATATCATATTGGCTGGATCTAAGCGAGGGGTTCACGAACGCCAAATGTCTTCACACTCGTTGGCCGTTCAAGTTCTACACTGGATCACACCTATCGCGATCGGCGCAACCTACGGCATTGCGCGGCTCATTGCATTCTGTGCACTCCAGAAACCAGCAAGATGCTCTCGTGGTTCCGCTAAAACTAAACAGATTGTGTCTGCAGTACTGTCGGCAGCCGTTTCGCTGCTATTCGTACGTAACCTCGCGTCCTTCTCTCAACTCGACTGACATCCTCAAGATTGTGCAAGCTTTGGAGTACGCCTTGCAGCAATTTCAAGAATCGGAGCAGCAAGATGTGACGCAAGACATCCAAGTGAGCACTCGATGAAAATGGGGCCAATTCTGCAATCTAATTCGTTCAACCAGGTTTACGTTGGAGGATCGATATTCGTCTGGGGAACTGTGACAATCAATCTGCTAGGGAAGTCAAAGCATATCTGGTATCCTTATCTCGCAGCTTGGATCATAGGTACTTTGCTCGAAACTTGTGTTTTTCTGGTCAAGGGTCTCTCTGGACCAGGCAAGTTCTACTTGGGGTTTGGTGCTATTCTACAAATCTGTCGTATTGCGTGCCTGTCTGTCCTCGCTGGAAGTGTTCTTTGCTTCTCCGTCTGTCGCAAGCTAGCCCGACTCCGAGCAGGCGAAGAACATCGGCCGTTGCTCGGTTCTCATGGCAGAATACACGAGGACTACTCTCCCGTTGACTCCGCAGATGAAGACGATGATTCGCTTAATGCTCAAGATGAAGGTGAATGCTCTGATCAGACGAAAGAGCTGAAAGAGAAGCACAAAAAGCGCTTGCAGGAGTCTGGAAGTTGGATGGCATATCTGAAGGATTTCAAGCTGCTTGCAAAGCTTGCATTGCCTTCAGAAGATCGATCTGCAAAGATTTGTCTCGCCATCTTGGTTGTTGTGATACTTGCTGACAGAGCTTTGAATCTCCTGGTTCCAAGACAGCTGGGCATAATCACCGACAAGCTCTCTTCAGTACACGAGACCGGTAAGAAGACATATGGTCGGAGCAAGATCTAAGCTAATAAGACCCAGGCGAAATTCCTTTCAAAGAGATCGGACTGTGGATGCTCTACGTGTGGCTCGGTTCCTACGCTGGCCTTCATGCAATCACTCAATTTTGTCAGCTCCCTATTGAGCAGTACGCCTATCGAAAGATTGGAACGACAGCGTTCGGTCACATCATGAATCTGTCCATGGATTTTCACAGTAACAAGCACTCAGGGGAGTTGATGGCAGCCATCGGACAAGGTCAGCACCTGTATCGTCTCTGTGACTTCATCTTTCTCGATGTGGGTCCAATGATTTTCGATCTCATCATCGCCATGGTTTACGTTACCCTGCTTTTCGACGCAAGCATTACTTTGATCATGATTTTGGTCGGGGTTGGCTATACATGTATCGGAACCAAATCGACATCTTGGGCTGTGCAACGTCGTAGACGATACAACCAGGCCCAGCGTAACGAGTCCAAGGTTCAAAACGAAAGTATCGGGAACTGGCAGACGGTTGCACACTTCAACATGACCGACCATGAATGTGCCCAGTACTCCAAGGCAGTCGATGAGCACAATGTTGCAAGAGGTCGTTACTACATGGCGCACTTTGCAGGATATGCCGCGCAGAATCTTGTTCTGCTGCTTGGACAACTCTCTGCTGCTTTGCTTGCTGCATATCGCGTGTCTCGTGGTGCAGCGCCAGTGGGCAACTTTATCACTCTGGTGACTTATTGGCGTACGATCGAAGCACCACTTACCAGTGTCGCATTTTCTGTCAGACAACTGTCTCAGATGCTCATCGACTCGGAGCGACTCTTGGAACTCTTGCGTACCCAACCGAGTGTTGTTGATCGCCCTGAAGCGAAACCTCTGCGCTTTACTGAGGGCAGAGTCGACTTCGACAGGATCGGGTTCTCGTATGATGCGCGCAAAGCCTCTCTCGATAATGTCTCCTTTGTTGCGGAAGCCGGCAAGACTATTGCACTTGTTGGTGAGACGGGAGGTGGAAAGTCGACGATCCTCAAACTTCTCTTCCGGTACTACGATGTGTCAAACGGCAGCATCAAAATCGACGGACAAGACATCAGGAATGTCACTATAAACAGTCTTCGTGCAGCTTTTGGAGTGGTGCCACAAGACCCGTCTTTGTTCAACACCAGCATCATGGAGAACGTCCGATATGCTCGACTGGAAGCAACCGACGAGGAGGTTAAAGAGGCTTGCCGCGCAGCAGCAGTTCACGATCGCATCATCTCATTTCCCGATGGTTATCAATCCACAGTCGGCGAGCGCGGTGTGAAACTGAGCGGTGGTGAGCTTCAACGCATCGCTATAGCCCGGGCAATACTGCGCGACCCGCATATTGTGCTGTTGGACGAAGCAACAAGCATGGTCGATGCCGAAACGGAGGCCGCAATTCAAAAAGCTTTCAAAAGACTGGCTACGGGAAGAACGACATTTGTCGTGGCTCACCGACTGTCGACAATCCAGGATGCAGACCTCATCCTCGTTGTACAGAATGGTCAGATTGTGGAAAGGGGCACGCACGAGCAGCTTTACGCCCTCAATGGTAAGTACACCAGACTTTGGTCGAAACAACTGTCGAAGCAGGCGGTACAGGTATGATCTGATAATACAGGGTGGGCTGTTGGTCACGAATCGCTCATCTGTTGGGTTGGATGGTATCTTATCACAGCGAGCGCGAGATACCCGGTGGTTGAAAGAGGTGTGTGTGGGGGCTCATTCTCGGTTTTGGTTTGTTCAATAATAAAAAGTTCACGAAGATGATGAGAAGAATGACGGCCAAAGTTTCTGGCAAGGCAGGAGCCCCAACCAGAGTATTTTTTTTGTGTATTTGAGGAGATAGGCAAAAAAGAATGAGCATCCCAGCAATCAAGCGAGCCAAAGGAGACTCGACAGAACAAAAAGGTCAAGCAAGACAACGAGAGTAGCGATGCTATGCTGATCGCACAATGCGTCCGTCCCTGCTCGGCCAATCTCTTGCAAACGTAGGAGAGCAAGAAACAAGAAGGATGATGACAGTGAAGGCGATGAATGTGCAACACTATCAGAAGAACCGCTCGCCGCCGAAGCGAATAAAGCCGCAGCCTAGACGCCATGCGAAGAAAAATGTATACCAAGTCCGCGACCCCAAACCTAGAGATAGTCTAGAGGTGTAAAAAGAGCCCCGTCAAAAGAAAAAGGAAAGGAAATCTAGCTGCGCACATTAAAGTTGCGCTGTTGATAAGGGAAAGCTGTGCTGTCTGTGCCAGGCTCGACAGACAAGAAGGAAATATGAACAGTTGAAAAAAGACGCTAAACGAAGAAATGATTTTTTTGTAGGCAATGTAGGCGTGCGATGAAAAACTTTTTTGGTGGTCCGGGGTACGCTCAAGGCGCGGCAAAAAGCAGGTAACTTTTCGAATAAGTGTCAAACCAGGAAGATAACGCAAGAATGCCAGTATCAGACAGGTCGCTTAAGGATTATAATGCGAAACTCGGTAATCGTGGGATCCAATCAACTAACCGACGACAGTCTGGGCTGGGTATCCGGAAGCACCCATGAAAGGCATGTACTGGCGCGCACATGTCATACAGTTGCAGCCGGGAGGATGAGAGCCTCCCCAGGTAGGCTGGTTCCATGGAGAATAATAAGACGAAGTCAAGGCAGGTGGTAGCGGCAAGGCACAACCAGCGTAGGCAGTAGATCTTCGAGCCTGCTCCAGGGCAGCAAGGCTGTTCGAATGATCGAGCTCATCTAATGTCGGGTAGCGGTGCTGAGTGTTGTAGAAAGCCTCGACCGAATTTGCACGCTCGGTAGGGTTCCACGGATCAGCCGAGGTATAAGGAGTGCCGGAGTAGGTAGAGGAAGGTCTCGATGACTGAGGTGTGAAGTCGGCGAAGCTGCCCTTGTACTGTGGCTGGAAAGGAGAACGCGAGGCGCGAGGTGACTGGCGCTGGACGTTTGTGCTTAGCGGAGACAGACGAGTAGTGCGCGAACGGCTGACGGCCTGGGCGTCGTAGTCATTCCAAGCACGCAACCAGGTAGCCAGACCAGCCGGGTCAGTAGGATCACAGTGCAGGTCGAAGGAGATGAGGGCAAGCCATTCCATCTCGAGGTTGTTCAGCTCAGACACCTTGATGCCAGTGACATCGGACCAGGAGCGGTTGATGAAGGTGTTGTCGTCGAGGAATTTACTGCCTAGAATCAGAGCTACGGCGAGCAGGCGGTAAATGTGGTTCTCGGACGAAGAGGTGGTCCTGGGAGGATAGTCTCGCAGGCGAACGGTCAAGTAGTGCAGACTGAGAAGAATGGTTGCCGAGGGTAGTCTAGTGGCCGACAGGACTTGCGAGACCCATTTGCGGAACGAGGGCTGGATTGGAACACTAGGCTGGATGCTTCGACAGATGTCAATATCTGCAAGGCAGATTGGGGACAGATGGAGAGCATACATTCCCGACGCCGACTCGGCCACAAAGTTGGTCATGCGTTCCATTTCGTAGTCGAGCTTGGCCGATACTCCGCCGGTTGCCTTGTCTTCCTTTTGTGTCGATTGCTGTGCCTGTTGCTGCTGCTGCTGTTGTTGCTGTTGTTGAGCGGCTTGAGTGCGCTGTTCCTGCTGTAGGCGGAGGCGGTAGTCATCCTCGATGGCCAAACGCTCCTGAAGTCTCAAGGGAGGCAGGATGGGGGCGGTGGCAGAATCGTAGTAGCTGTTGATGGGAGGAAGGATCGGGTTGCGCTGGAAAGCAGGCTGCTGGTATCCTCTTGGGTAGTCGTAGGCAGCATCCTGACGAGGGTCGCAGGAGCGGTACGAGTCTTGAGGGT
>Ga0058697_10000730_pt1 | contig 13405 bp, 14 predicted proteins | sample AgamicAsMae_FD_66619 | JGI IMG/M metagenome (GOLD analysis project Ga0058697, IMG submission 66619) | Agave microbial communities from Guanajuato, Mexico - As.Ma.e | ecosystem: Host-associated > Plants > Phyllosphere > Phylloplane/Leaf | place: Guanajuato, Mexico | collected 2012-06-04
ATATATTTTAATATGTTTTTATATGTTTCTTATATCCTCCTCGTGTGCTAAACTCTATAACTCCAGTCCTCTACGTTTCTCTTTCCTACGAAGTTGTAGAACATAATAGTCGCTATAAAGAGGCTCTAGCGATCTCTGGATCAAAGACTGATTCAGAAAAGAACCTAGAGAAATACTGTATCTCGATGGATACGATGCAGTCCCTCGAGAACATTGTGCACTTTGATGGGTATGCGCGTTACAAACCTTTGCACACGGGGAGGATGTTTTTATATGTTTCCAGGCATTAGCTTTCCTTCGTGCATATGGTTTGACAATGATTCGAGTGGGCTTGAAATCGCGGGAGGTCGAGAAGATGATCACAAAAGTGTGACTCGAAGTACAAAAGCTGTCTCGTAACACGTTGTTAGGAATTGGATGTTTCTTTCGTCATGACTTGATATTATGTAGATCAAATCCATTATAACATCCTATTTCTGCATTCACCCTTGCTCATCACATAGATAGCACAGCCGATAGGAGGCATATCAAGATGGACAACCAGCTCGTCATTTCCACTTCAATATGGCCTGCCTGGCTTGCAGAGGTCGTGGCAACCGCACTCTCACCAGAAGTGCTAGTTCCAGTCAATCTGCTCGTAGTGGCAGTACTTAACAGCGACCTTGAACCGCTCGTCGTGATCGAGCCACTCGTCTTACTCGAGCCAGATACAGACTCTACCGTTGAAGCTGAAGTTGAAGTAGCGATTCCCTGCCAGATGTAGTCACCAAGTCCCTCTGTCGTCGTACTTTCTCCAGATTTGACGATCACAACACTGCCACTGGTCTCCAAACTCAAAGTCTCACCATTGACAGTGATTGCTCCACCAGGGTAAAGTGTCTGCGAAGCAACCACGATACCAGAGCTCAGTGGCGTAAAGGAAAGCTGTTGAGAGTCTGCTGAGAGGACTGCAGCCCCTGATATCTGTGCCAGAGTGGTTGTTTGACCATTGACAACGATGTTGTCTGTCTCTGATGAGGGAAGACTGTATGTTGTACCACTCACTGTTATGGCAGAGCCACCCGGAACAAGTGTTTGCGAAGCGACGACAAGCGGAGTCACGGAAGCAGCGGCAGCATTGAAAGTCTGAGATCCGACCGTGAGAGGCGCCACAGTGGGACTTTGGTATTCGGTCGGTCTTCCGTCAATGAACACAGTGTTTCCAGATGTGGCCAAGGAATAAGTCGTTCCCGAGACCTCAACAGCGGTGCCTCCAGGGCTCAATATTTGAGAGGCCAAGATGTAACCACCTGCAATGAACGGAGTAGCAGTGGCCCCGCCAAAGACTACAGGAGAAGGAGTATCCACAGCGTTTGCGATAGAAGTGGGTCCATTGGGAGCAGCAGTCTTGATCGCAGCTGGTGCTCCATCAACAAATACAGTATTGCCAGATGCAGCCAGAGAATAGGTCGTTCCTGACACTTCTATTGCAGTACCTCCCGGGCTCAAAACTTGACTGGATACAATGTAACCACCACCTAGGAACGACGCAGCAGTAAGACTGCCTAGCAAGACAGGAGCAGGAGTACTTGCAGCATCCGCATATGATGTGGCTCCGTTAGTCACAACATTCGCTCCAGAGCTTGGCAGAGAATAGGTGACTCCAGACACCTCTATTGCCGAGCTCTCAGGATAGAGCGTTTGACCAGCGACGACATAGTAAGCTCCAGAAGACGCAGGAACTGCTGTCACGTCGCCAATGGCTACTGTTGCTGGCTGAGCTGAACTCGCTTGAACGACAGACACTGGTGTTGCTTCGCCGTTAACAACAATACTCTCTCCAGACGGCGCCAGCGAGTATGTGGTGCCAGATATCTCGATAGCAGATCCACCGCGACTGAGTGTCTGATCCGCGACAACGTAGGCTCCAGATGACACCGGTCTGCCCGACAAATCACCTAGTACAATTGGCACAGCTGACTCAGTAGGTGACGCTATGGTAGTGATCTGGACACTCTGTCCGTTCACAACAGCAACACCGCCAGATGTCGGCAGAGAATACGTTGTACCAGTGATCTCAGCAGCAAAGCCAGGTAACAAGGTTTGGCTACCTACGATGTAACCTCCAGAGGTCGCAGGAGATGCAGTGATCTCGCCTATCACAACTGGTGCAGCGTTCTGGGAAGTCTCGACAGGCGATGTGCCGGTCACAGTCGCTTGTGTCATCTGTACTGGATTTGTCGTAGGTTGGCCTCCACTAGATATTATTCCATCTGAGGTTTGTACTGGAGAAGTCGGAGAATCCACGGCAGTGTTTTGTGTGGTTGGTTGGGGTGGTTCGTCCGAAGTGAGCGTGGGCTGTGGGACGGGTTCGCTTGGAGGGATCTCGGAAGCTGTTGGAGCATCAGTTTGACCTTGCGATGGCGATCCAGGCTCTTCAGACACTTTTGGTGGGGCGGTGGGAGGCGAAGGTTCTGGCTGAGGTGTGGGTTGACCAGAAGGCTGTCCAAAAGTCTGATCGGCGGGTTGATCAGATGGCTGAGCAGATGGTTGTTGACCCGATGGAGTCTGAGTAGCTTTGGTAGTAACAATGGCTGCCGGTGTGCTAACAGGGCCGGTTGGAGTAGGCTGATTAGCCGGAACCGCCGATGTTGTAGTAGCCTTGTCGACATACAGCCCATTCGTAGTACTTGTTACAGCACTCGAAGTCGTCAAGAAGCTTACTTGTACATGAACGCCCGGTGCTCCGGCGCCCCAAGCAGGAGAGCATCTTCCAATCTCCGGTACTGCAGAGAGAGCCACCTCATCCTTAGCCAGATACGTGATAAACGCATCTTCTAATTTCGAGGACGTGAAATCCTTGTACCACTCGCCTGATGTGGTAGAGACGACACTGATGTACGGGGTCGACAGCAAGAAATAGGTGTATTGTATGTAGTCGGACACACGACCAAGAGGCTCGTACGCCGCACCTCCAAACCATTGGCGTGCCTCTGAGTACACGTCGTATGTTGTGACCGAGCTAGAGAGTCCAGTACCTTGTCCTATACATGTTCCTGCATTGTTGACTGTGCCAGAGAACACGAAAACATAGCCGAATCCGATGAATGGCGTTGGTGCTGCTCTGGAGTGTGAATCAGTACACTTGCAGTCTACGCCACAAACTCAACGACCTACACGGTAGTATAGCCAAAGTCTTCTTGGGTTTCTGTGAGCACAATAGTCTGATCGTATTTCTGACCAAGGGCTGGCGGTTCGTTCAAAGCTGTGGGGATCCCTGGAATTGATATACGTGGACCTCCGCCTGCATTGTAGCTACCGGTCACCTCAGCAGCAGATGAGTTGGTTATTGTGACTGTAGCCGTTGGGATGACTGTGTTGTTGTATCTCAAGAACTCTGTGACGATGGTCTGTTGAACGGCCTGGATGGTGGTATCGGTATACCACCAATTCAACGCCGCTGCCGGGGCATAAGCTTGACAACAAAATGCACCAGAGACGGAAGGATCGGTAGGCGTCTTGGTCGTGACTGACGAATTCGTGTATTGTGTCGATGTTACTTGCCTCGGAACCATTGCAGCAGGTGCAGTCGACAAGCACGAAGCAAGAGATAGAGCATACAACACTTTCCCCATGGCTGTTGATACGACAAGAAGCTTCCTGGCATTACTCCAGAGGTCACTTGGATATAAGCTGTACTTCTGAGAGAATCGCCTGCTGCAGCTCAGCCTCACAGCAAAACAACACCCATGTCCTCGAAGGATTATTGAATGGCTGGCACATTTTACAGACTCCTCTCGACTGCGGATTCGTGCGACCGTCCACAACGAGTATAAGATGGCTTATCGGAAGACGACAGCGGCTCAAGTTGCTTTGCATCACAATCTCTCCGAGCTCGCCAGGCACACACCATGCTTCGACAGCCTATGAAGCACAATTTCTCCGAACTTGGGACCTAAAGATAGATGAAACTTGACGTGGCTGAATAAGGTCGACAGGAGAGCATCCAATGATGTTCAATCACGAGGGGATCATTTCTCTGACATGCAGGGACGTCGACCGGTCAAGCCACCAGGGCGTGGTTTCGGCAAAGTAATCCAAGTTGGCATGGCCGAATCCTTATGCTGACTACCACCCGCTCTAGGGATATGCACTCAGATGCGAGTTTCCGGTCACGCGTGAAATAACAATGCTGTTGGTGCTCGTAGAGAGGGACTCTGTTGGGCTGCTGGCAGTATCATTTGCCAAGCCATGCAATTAGCGGTGATGATGACGCCAAGATATACTCGGTGGTGGTGTCACCCGGCTCTATGGATTATATCTATCTACCTGACCAGCATGTAGCCAGAACAATACACTTATGCGAATGTAGACTGTGGTCACATTTCCAGGCGTCAAAATGGTCCAAAGTGTGCGTGACAGTGCGTGTGGGCGTATCGCAGGTAAAATATTGTCGAAGATGGTGAGAGTAAACCGAAGCCCTGGTCTCAGTGCACTTAGCATTATTATTACTGACCGTCCACATACATGCATACACCGGTTGATCATAGAACAATAATGATAGGAACAATTTATGCATGATCGCTATTCAAGTAGTAATGCAATAAGACCCAGGGTAACTTGTCCGAGAATCGTGACCGAAAATCTGCTTCCGCCACGGTAATGCATATATTATGTATGATCAATCAACCACCACGCTCGCCAAATTCCTTGGCCCAATCTTCAAACTCTTTGAGGCCAGAGGCAGAGACACTTGGTCGGATGTTGACCAGACTGGCCTTAAAGTCTGTGACATCAATCGGCCTGATATCGTTCGGTGACATGAATAGCAGTTTCTCTCCTAGAGAGCGCAGAGGCCCCATTGCGGCGTCTTTCGCCAAAGCTGTGATATCACTACCCGAGAAACCTGGTTTACAAAGTTAGCATCAACACTCTATGATATCCGAAGTGGTCGACATACCTTCAGTCAGATACACCAGCTCATCCAAATCCTCATCGCTGATATTATGCTTTTGCGCTGCCATCAGCGTTGTGAGCTGCAGCTTGCGTACATAGTCCTCGGGTAGTGGGATATACTGTCTTCTCACGAAGCGTCTCCTCGCTGCTTCATCAATTGCCCAGGGCAAGTTTGTAGCTGCAAGCACCAAGACTCTACTTGCATCGCCTCGCTCTTTGTCTTTCTCACTTGTCTCTTTTCCTGCAGCTGCTTTTGCCAAATCGCTCCATTGGATCAAAAACTCGGTCTTGATGCGACGAGTGGCTTCATGCTCGCTCGACCCACCGCGCGCTGAGAGTAGCGAGTCAATCTCGTCAACGAAGATGATTGACGGTGCTAGAGCCTTTGCGATAGAGAATAGCGCGCGTACAAGCTTCTCGCTCTCGCCAAGGTACTTGCTCGTCAAACTGCTAGCGGAAATGGCGAAGAATGTACTTTTACTCTCTGTCGCGACTGCTCTGGCCAACATGGTTTTTCCTGTTCCTGGCGGTCCAAAGAGTAGCATGCCACGAGCCGGCTCACGAAGTCCCATGAAAAGGTCCGGACGTAGGAATGGATAGACCACTGTCTCTTTTAGAGCGCTCTTCGCAATTTCCAGACCTGCAACGTCACCCCAGTGAACCTCGTCACCCTGGATCACGATCTCGTTGAAGATTTGTTTGGCGGCCGCTTCGTCCACACCGCGTGGTAAGTTGTTGAGTAGGTTCTTCACGCGCGTGTCCCACTCGGACAATTCGTCTTGCGGCTCGACCGAGGCTTCAGGATGTTCAGTTACAGATTCAGTGATTGGCGTCGGAGCCTCCTCTTCTACAGTGGTGGGCTTCTTTCGTCGTACTCTAGGCGGATTCTCTCTCCCACTGCTGTGTTCATCTGCGCTATAACCAGATGAAAGATTCCTTTCGTCTAGCTGTTGCCTTACTTTCGTAGCATTGACGACACCGACTGCTTTCCTAGGGATCGGCGGTGCGACCTTTGGTTTTGATTGACTTGTCGCAACAGGCGCCGAGGACGTTATCTGGTTCTCCAGATCGTTCATAGTCTTGGGTGGTCTGGCATTTGGTGGGTTCTTGTATTTACTCGGCTGCACAGGTAGATACTCGTTGCGATAGGAAGGCAAGCTCACGGGTTCGATCCTGCGAACGGGTGATTGTCTGCGAGCCTTAGGCGTGTTGGCGGCGAAGGCGGCATTCGGTCGTTGACGGGGCGAGGTTATTGGTGAAGGTGGACCAAGGTGCTCGGAACTGCTGCCATATGCTTTAGATGGTTGTACTGGGTTTAGTAGAGAATGGTCTGGATACGGTGGGCCCTGAGACTCAGAATGGGATCCGTTCGTAGTGGATGGCTGGACAAAATAGTCTGGTGGACTCGGTGGTTGGACGTGCTTCTGAGGAGGCCTCGGTTGTTCTTGAGAAGAACGAACACTAGATGAATGAACTGGCACTGGAGGGGCAGAGGCTGTGTGATTAGGCGCATTAGGTCGGGAAGAATTGGGGTCGACAAGAGTTCTCGTGTAAGGATCCCAGACGGTAGCAGAGTTAGCAGGACCATCCAGATATCCATTGGCTTGTTCCGCGCTGCCAACACTGGCACCCCTCTGAGTGATGCCCCATGCTTGGGTGGCGGCCTTGGAAGCAGCTGCGGGCTTTCTGAAGGTAGCAGTCGACAGTTTGCCGGATGAACCTGTTCTCTCTTTCCCACCAGCACGCAAAGTCCTCAGCATGCCTCCTCTCTTCTCGGGACTAGGTGTGCGCGAGCTCCTTCGCTGGTCAGTCGACGACTGAGGTGCCAGCATTGATGATGAAGATGGAGGAAATGCAGATACAGCAGGCTGCAAGGGCGATCTGCGAGAACGAGGAACATCAGTTCCGGAGCTTGCTTTTGAAGTATAAGATGGTCGTTTGTTGCGGACTGGAAGAGAGGGAGGCGTAGGGCGTGAAATGTCCGAGTAGTCCACCGGAGGGATGTTGCTTCCATTCAGGCCGGTGTTGTTGTTGTGGTCTGCGCTTTCCTGGAGTGGGATGCTTGTGCTGGACGCGGTTGCCTTTGCTTGTGTTTCCTTTTCCGTAGCTTCCTCCCGACTCTGTCGAAGTGCCTCGAGTAGATCCACGCGCTCTTTGCATTGCATCTCCATCTGCCTCAGTGACTCCTGCAGGGCTTTCTCCGTCTCGGAACGTGGTCGCCATCCGGTGGGCATGCGATATGCGTTGTGGTAGTATATTTGGTCCAGGGCATTGCGCCATGATCGGAGAGCCTCACTCTCGTTGTTCTGAATTACCATCAGCCGCTGTAACTGACCGCTGTCAACACCTAACCTACCTGACCCTCAAAATACACAGCAGTCGAGCATGTCAAGTAACAATCGTCATATGTCTTCTGCATAGAAGCTGCTGGCTTCCCGCGGCCCAGCATTGTATAGGTGCAATCGAAAGTTTCTGCATGCAAAAGCGAAGGGGTAGGTGTATGTTGATGATCTGGTTAACCTCTGGATCAGATACGCCTGAGTTGATTCAGACTTCTTGTCCCTATGTCCAAGCCTCTCTCTTTGCGCGGCCTCTCCAAATGAGCGGTAGCATGACGTATTTGCTCGAGAGGTCTGTGCGCGGACTGATCACGATCCATCCCGACACGGGAGGGCAGATCATCTCAGAAAATAGCATCCCCAAAATGCTTCGAGAAGAATACGAAGAAGACTTGCATTTCACAATTACAAGGGATATATATTTGTTATACAGACTCCGAACCAAATCGCTCCATCGTGAGAATCGCTGTCGAGAGGAACTTCTTCAAAAACACGACATGGCTTTTGCTTCATTTACTTTCTGCGTGTCATAATCTTGGTGATGGCATGCCTTATGACAACACCAGCCTTCTCGGTCTCCTTCTTCGACAGACCGGTGGTAACACATACCTTGACCGCAGATTGAGGCTGCCAGCCTTCGTCGCGAGGTGTACCGCCTAGTGGTGGGGGCATACTCTTCAGTCGCGTGATCAGGACACCGTTAGCAAGACACTGTTTGATTCAAGTCAGTATAAAGACACAACGCGCGAATTAGTTGTAAATCTGGCTTACCTCTTCAACAACATCCTGCATGATGGCATCTTGCTCGGGAGCACTCAGTTGCCTGCTCTCGACCACTTCTTCCTTCAGTACGAGCATCAGAACAGGATTGTCAGCAGCACTGGTGCAAGTGACCCAATCACTGCGGGGATCCAGTTGAGCACGCATAGCGCGGATGTTCTCTCTTAGTGCGACGAGGAGTTCGGGTTGTTCTTGCAACATCCTGGTGGTTGCGCTGGCAGTTGTGGCAAGCATAGCAGGGAGAGCGGCCGAGAAAGTGTACGCGTTACCAGAGAGACGTTGATGTTCGACGATTTCCTCGCTACCAGCACAGAAGCCACCGCCACCACATAGGGAACCAGCGAGCGAGCCGATGATCATGTCGACCTGGCTGGCATCCACGTTCTGTTGCTCCGTGACACCGCCACCCGTGCGACCCAGTACACCGTATGACCATGTCTCGTCCAGGATGATGCGGAATTTGTACTTTTGCTTGAGTTCGATGAGCTTGGGAAGGTTGACGAGATCGCCAACGTTCTCAAACAAACCTTCGGTAATGATGAACCGGCGAGTCAGTGGTTTGCGGGCATTCTCTTTGACCAGTTTTGCGAGGACGCGCTCGAGGTCTTCCATGTCGTTGTGCTCGAACCATCGGACTGTACTGCGCGAGATTTGAATACCCTTACGCGTAGCAAAGTTCACAGCCTTGTCTGCGACAATAATATCGCCGCGCTTGGAGAAAGCAGGAATGACCGAGGAGATAGTACTGAAGGACTGAGCATAGACGATAGCGGCAGGGGCACCTAGATGAGCGGCAATGTCGGCTTCGAGGGTTTGGTGAACATCTTGAGTGCCGTAGAAACCAGGGGGACCACAAGGACCGACACCGTAAGCGCGCAGAGTCTTGACGGCAGCCTCCTTGATGGCTTCAGAGTTGATGAAGTTGAAGTGGTTGTAGGTGGCAAGGTTTGTTACGGTTCGGCCGTTCGCTAGCTTTGACTTGGGCGCTGAAGGACTGTATTGTGTATCAGCGTGTTGTTCTATCTCCCTGTAGGGTCAAGTTGTGTTGCGCACCCAACGATGACAGGTCTTTTCTCGTTCTCGGCCTCTTCGAAAGCTGTGACGGGCGCTGCCAATGGTTCGGGGGTCCAGTCTTCGACGAGTTCATCAATCTCCTGTGTTTCGTGTCAGTGAGCCGCAGACAGTGGATGGTTGTAGTCGGAGTGTACGTCTTCGGTCAGGGGGATTTGCTTTTGCTTCTTCGTCGAGTATGCGGGCGAGACCAGATAGTAGACGGCAAAGAGAAACAAGAACAGCTCCATGGCTGAACGCACAGGATCATCTTGGTAGCTGGAGCGGATGTATCGGATGACGATCGAGGAACCGGGAATCTTCTGCACCTGGTCGAAGGCCTGATTGACGAGTTCGAGGGCGTTGCCCAAGGCATCTGGAGTGCGACTTGTTGTGTTCATCGCGGGCGCATAATCTTGTATGTAGAAAGGTCAAAGTTCAAGATGCGACGGTCATCAAAGGCGTCTCGGTCATTAGACCCCTAATTGACGCTGGCAACTTGAGCCGACTTTCTGCGCAATCTATCTCGGTCCAATCTCAAGCGCGTACCCCTGTCTAACTCTACTGATGGTTTACTGAAGGAAATGTGCGTGCAAAGAATACCAGCCTGTGGTCTAGGCATGTCATTATGCTAGCTATGTAAAAGCTCCTTGAGACAACCCCTCACCTCGTCATTGACCGTCTTTGGCCTGCCGCTGCACCAAATAATCTGAAAACTCAAAAGCACGCGAAATGAACACGAAGCGCGTCTAACGCCATGTTAACCGCCCACTTGAAACCCCTTGACCCGGCGCCCCCTCTCCTGACCATTGAGACAAAGGAAAATTTGACCAAAGAAAAAACATGCGGGTATCGGTACTTGGGTGTGCCCCAGTAGGTCGTGAAATCCAAACATCTGTCTAGATATCGTGTCGTCGTGAAAGGAATGTTTGCTAGGGATGGGCTTCCTGGAGAAGGGCTCCAAGTTCCAGAGTGCCACCGCTGGTGAGTCTCGCTACTTCAGGGCTGGAACCTGGTTGCAAGAGGCCGTCGAAATTGAGCTTTCGGTGTGGCTCGCGCGCCGATAAAGGACTTTTGTTGGCAGACCAGTTGACTTGTGCGGGACTCGGCGTAACGTTGCAGAAGTCGGCGAAATTGAAGTTGTTGGAAGGCGTGTTCAGTGCAAAGCCGAAGAGACCATTGCTTCCTCCAGGAGTCTGCATCATGGATGATGGTAAAGGGGTTGTTTTGGAAGGTGGTGTGGTTGGGACAATGACTCGTGAACTGACACCGTTCGCTGGAGTAGGAGAGTTGTTGAAACCGAACAGACCGCAACCATTGTCACCGTCTTTGGATGTGCGGGAGAAGCGGTGTTGAGGGGGTGGCGTCTTAGGAGGTGATGAGCGAATGTTGTAGAGGTCGCTATCGACATGGAACGAGTGTACAGGGAGATCGGTGTCGTCGTCTTCGGACAGTTCGGGAGAGGGAGCATCGTCGATGAGGCTGGAGCCTTCGGAGATGAAGGACAGTTTCGGAACATGGAGGGTTGAAGGAAAGACAGCGGTTCTGTTGTGGTAGACAGGAGAGGATTCCGGAAGCCTGTGTGACTTCTTCCACGATTGAACGGCGAGAGCGCTACGAGTCTTGCGACCAGTCTGGCTGCTCGAAGCAGGATATTTGTGGACGTCGGCGAACCTCGGGCGTTTGCTGCTGTGGGTGCTGCCATGGAGACTGCTGTGAGAACTGCCTAGCCGAGGCATATCGTCGGAGAAGATGGGGGCAGTCATGGGCGACGAGGCCATGCCGGGGATGGAGTGGAAGCGGCTTGAGACGCTGGACGAGGTGTCGGAGTAGCTATCGTTGATGCTCGAGGCGGTCCGTTTACGTTTGAGTTGTTGGTCGATGTGAGGCTCGATGGAGTCGATACTGAGGTTCTCCCAGCCATGCTTGATCTTCACGTTGGCCAGTGCCAGTCTGTCTTGCAATGCTCTGGTCATCTGTGACAGACAAGGTGTTAGTGACGTAGATAAACAAGCCGGTCAACATTGGAGCTCTCATACCTTTGACAGCTCGAGCCGGCGCATCACTCTGTTGGCGACATCAGTGCCGGTAGCGTCGGCTTCTGCCATGGCGCTTGAGAGTATGAGATGTTGATGGAGAAGATGCGCTGGTGGGTGGTGAGGAGTATGGGTTTAAGGAGAAAATCCGACAGTTTGGTCAAAGGAGAAAAGCGTGGTCAAAGAGCAATTATGCACGAGGATTCGAGCATAGAGTGGTGGAATGCATTCGGCATGGCCATGTTGCTGGGGCAGTTATACGCTAAGGCTTAAGCGCTGTCAGGTTTGCAAAAGTCTGGGACGGAGTCGAGGGGCATTTTGACTGAATCACGTCGCATCTCGATCAAACACGACCAGTTTCGCTAGCCCGTTGGTTCGTCTCGTCATCAAGTCGCACCTCTCCGCAACCAGTTTGAGCCTTGTATTTGCTTCTTCCAGGTACATTCTCAAATCGGCGTATTGATGTCTCTCGTCGTCTGGCAACAGCAACAACAAAAAACAACATTGGTCAACTCTCGGCAGTCAATCTACAGAAGCAATCCCCTTGCTCTTAAACCCCCCTGATTGATTGCTTTCCAACACAATGAGGCGATATTGAAAAGTGATGAAAAGAGAGTGGATTGCAAAGTCGCTCCCTTGGCTCTCTGCCTTGGAAGAGGAGTAGCAAATTGGCATGCTGGTTCCTGAATCGCCAATGCCGACTCCGTCCACGAGCCTACTGAATATTGGCCACAGATAGCACGAATGGCAGCAACACTCGGGTTGTTCGCACATGCAGAAAAGCAGTTCTCTATAACCTGTCGCGTCTGATGCTGGAGATAGTGTGCATGTCGTCGAGCAGAGACACGGCTTATTGGATGAGCAGGCCCTCGGACGCCTAGCCAGTCACGGAACGGTCGGTATGCAGCGATCCACAAGACAAGGTTAATATGTGGCGTACCTCTTTATAGAATAGTGGCCGAGGGCACATGCAAGCCCGGGGCACGGGCGCGGCCAACACCTCGAGAGAGTCGTCATTTGTCCAAGGCTGGCAGCCAGGCTCAAGTCAAGTTCTCAACGGACACATGTAGAATTCAAGGATACAAGTCAAGCTTCCAGGCTGCCTGCGGCTCTCGTATCCTCTCCCGAACCTACAATCCTCTTCGTCCCGCCCAACCTCTGCGTCTCCCTCTGTCAAACCTGATTTGACTGTGGTGAGAATTGCTTGGCCAGTGTTTGAAGCGCGTACTCCGTACCTCTCTGCATCTGGGCCCTACTGTCTTGTCTTGCGGCAGAGTGCATATCCAGCAGCCAACCGCCGTGTCGCGCATATCAGTATCACCCGCCGTCGCAAGCTCAATCCTTCTGACATATCCCTCCGTTTGCTGCCAACGAGGCATAGCCGCGACCAGTCTATACCACCTCTCCTGTTGCGTCGTACCGGACAGCGGTACTAGACAACTTCCACCACCATGCCTTCGTTCCTGAAAGAGTTCCGCCGGAGGTCAAAGGCCAGCTTCAAGAACGAAAAGACTGCTTCTGGAAACGACGGCCATTCACATTCTAGCAGCAATGACTCGCGCTCTCAAGATGGAACCACCGTCGAACCTGTTCCTGAAATGCCTCGAAATAAATCATCCTCAACGCTGAACTCGGTCTTTGGCGGAAAGTCTCCGCCGCTTCCCTCGGGTTCTCCTCCTCTTCCTTCTCTGCAATCCGTATCGAGCTCCAACACGAACCTTGCCAGCATGAACGGTAGCAAGACTCCACCACTCGGTGTCCGACCCGGCCCGTCGAACAACAACAGCAGCCGCTACAGCATCGCTGTGAGTACACACACGACCATATCTTGGCTACAGAAGACTGACGAGAGAGCAGGGTTCAGTCAATGGCTCACCCAAACCAACCCAGTACATGTCCCCGCTAGCACCCCGTGTTATCTCGGCCTCCGAGGGATCGTGGGTCCACCAGAAAGTCCTTCTCATCTACGGCCAGGTCGGTGACCCGTCACAACCACTCGACGGCGACATTGTCGTCTGTTCGCACCAAGACTGCTTTCCCCCAATGTCATGGCCCGTCAGCGACTCGCACTTCAAAGCACTCGTCTATCTACAACCAGGTCCCAACAGACTTCGCCTAGACTTTATCCCTCGCCAGCGTAGACCTTCGCAAGGACAGATGAACGGCACTGCCCACTCTTCCTATTTCCAGATCAATTATCTTCCTATGAACTCCTCTCCGCCTCTCCACCTGGCCATCTTGGTCGCAAAAGACTCACCTCGAACA
>Ga0058697_10000735_pt1 | contig 13344 bp, 14 predicted proteins | sample AgamicAsMae_FD_66619 | JGI IMG/M metagenome (GOLD analysis project Ga0058697, IMG submission 66619) | Agave microbial communities from Guanajuato, Mexico - As.Ma.e | ecosystem: Host-associated > Plants > Phyllosphere > Phylloplane/Leaf | place: Guanajuato, Mexico | collected 2012-06-04
GAGAGGGGACGGCCGCCAAGAATACGTTAGAGTCGCAAGGGAGACGCGAGAGTTCCATGACCTGTAACGAGTCGGCTCTCGTTTGACGTGACGATAGCCAGAACTACAGATATAAGAGGAGGTTCAGGGCTCAGGATTGATTCGCAGCCTTCTAGTGGGACGGCCAGATGTTGTCGGATGACTCCTCTCCAGATCTGGCTGTCAGGAAAGGGTTCTGAAAGCAAGCGCGAAACAGGTGCAGCAGCGACACCAGGGCAGCAAGATTCGAGCCAACAGCACCCAGGCCACGCTGCGACGGACCACCACGGCGCAGTCGAGCAAGAATCATGGTCGTCTGCCATCAAAAGCATGGTCAATTCTCTCAGACCTGCCTCGACAAGGTCTCCCACCCGTCGCTCCTCCGTCAGACACCCTACCCCACCTCCCTCACACCTCTCCAGCACATCGCCGCATCCCCATTCCAACGACAATGAAGTGCCCGAGACGCCGACCCAGAGCGACAGACCTGCAAAACGCCTCAAGCTGACACTCAAGGGCCCGAAGCTGGCTGCGGTACCCGCTGACGTTGGCGACACAAACGCGACCATCCCGTCTCCGAGACCGCCTGTCAAGCTGACCCTCTCCGAACCACATGGTCCTCTGTTGCAAACTACCAACGGCGTACGTAAGACTTTGAAGGTCACCGAAGACTCGATACCCGCCAACACGTCACCTTCTACAACTCTGGCTTTGGCTCTGAATCCCGAACAAAGACAAACGCGAAAGGCTTCAGAAAGGCGTAGTCTGCGTTCTCACGATGACGGTCCACGTTTGAAGAGCGAGCTTGCTGTATACTTTCCCAACTACGAGGACATCATCTACGACTCCAACAAAGAACCTGGTAAGATCAAGTCAAGCATATCTCATGACCATTGCTGATCAGATACAGATTTCATCACTACCGACACCATCATCTATATCAGTGACGAGCCATACAAACCTACACAAGAACCGAACCCCAAGTCCGATCCTCCGGCAAGCAGTTCGAGGAGCCAACGTGCCTCGATTTCTTCCACAAAACCACCACTCAAATACAATGGCGCCCAGGTCATCGACTTTTCGTCAATCGAGAAGAGCGTCGGTCATCATCCGAGGGATCCCTTGACGGACGCTTTCTACTTCAAGTCCCATCGTCGAGCAGAGCGTAAGGAGAAGCAGCTACGCAACATCGAGAAGGAGAGGGCGATGCACGAGAAGGCTCAACTAGAGAGACTACTCGAAGCTTTGCAAGGACATGACTGGCTGCGTGTCATGGGCATCGTCAGCGTGGCCGATGCAGATGCCAAGAAGTACGAGCCCAAGCGGAAGTACTTTATCGACGAAGTCAATGCACTGCTGTTGAAGTTCAAAACGTGGAGAGACGAAGAGAAACGTATACGGTATGAGAAGGAAGCTGCTGCCATGGCGGAGAATGATGATGAAGAAGAAGAGGAAGAGGAAGAAAGTGAGAGCGAGGCGTCTTCGGCTGATCTGGATGCCTCAGCAGCCCGCCAACTACAGGTCGAAGCCTCAGGAGGTGCCAAAGGTGGGAAAGACACTAAAGCTGGCAAGCTCAAGAGCAGAACGCGGACTTCTGCTCCAGTGCCTGAGCCTGCACCTGCGCCTGCACCTTCACATCCAGCACCTATCCCGACGATATACCGAGAGCCAACGCCAGAGGGTCCTTTCGTCAGCTTCTACTCGAAACCTCATCTGCGGGCAGCAGCGTTGGGAAACACTAGACATGGGCGAACTCTAACAGCATTCGGTGTGCCGATACCCGAGACCGAAGAACAAGACTTTGCTCTGCCTGAAGACTATGTAACACCAGAAGCACTGAGAGACAATGCAAGGAAGCGCAGGAGGATGAAGCGAGAGACGGCAACGGATTCGGGCAAGGCTTGAGAGCAGAGACGGGGTGACAGATGTACAGGATGACACATTGTTAGCATACATGGAGCGGCGTTCTGGCGCATGGACATAGCGAAATACCCTGAGGGATGTTGTATTGAGGTTGCTTTATTCAGACACTGGCATTATAAAATACATTTGAGTGTTGTCTGCTCTGTCATGCGATGTTTTTGTGTCAGAAAGACATGACCAAGCAAGGTGTCGCAATCTTCCTTCACTCGAAGTTAAGACAAAGGCGTGTTCATCACAACTGAAGATCGTCTAAGTTATTCGAACAGATGATATGGCGGTGTTAATGGAGGAGAGTTTCACAGTGAGCAGGCGCTGGAAAGGCAGGCGCTGCAAAGCTTGGACCTCCGTCGCCGAATCGTCACTTCTTGAAGTGGCCGCACCGACTCTAGAGCTCGTTCACGGTCGATCCAGAGCCTCGCGCGCGCATCAAAGTCAAGCATCTCTACTCGCCCTTCCTTGTCGCCTCATCGTCTACTCGATCCTCTCACCTCTCGTCTTCTCACCCGCCGCCGAACGACTACCGCACCCACGCGCCAACATCGAACGCCGCCCCACCACGCTACCAGTCGTCCTTTGCTTGACACACGCAAGCGCGACACACGACCGGACTCAGCGAACCCACGCGACCGCATCGCGCATATCTTGTGGCATGGGAAATGCTAACTGAGCCGACACTTGGTCAAGAGGTTGCGCGCAGCTGGCGCCATGCCGGGCTACTTTGACAACGCCCTTCCAACCGAGCAATCGCTGGATCTCGGCTTCTCCGTTGTTTCGCAAAAGGTTGATCTCACCGTCGACTTCGCAAGGCGGGCCATCTCTGGCTCTACTGAAATCACCGTTCAACCCGAAGTCAAGGATCTCAAGACCATCCGCTTGAACTGTCGCCAGGCCCGTATCCTCAGTGCAACCATCGAGGGCTCCAAAGCAGAAGTTGCCTACTCGGACCCTTACCAGAAGATCAAACTTTCAGGAAGGACGACTGCCCACCAGCATGAATATCTTCGCAACAGGATCGAGGGTGCTATCAAGCAGTCGCCGGACCCTGAACTGGCCTTGGAAATCCCATTACGCGTCAAAATCAAGGAGTTGAACACCGAGTCCTCTTCGACTCTGCCCAGAGACAGCCTGAAACGACAAGGAAGCGATTATGCCGGTCAAGCTGAGACTCCAACTGGATCACATGCCCAGGAATCAGCGCTGAGATATGCTCCTTTGAAGGTCACCATTGATTTCGAGGTTACAAGTTTCCGGGACGGGCTACACTTCGTTGGCTTCTCGGACCAAGACTCACGCTATCCACATCTCTACACCAGAAATACCTTAGGACCGGGTGCTATCTGCTCCGTCTTCCCCTGCGTTGACGATGCCACAACTCGTTGCATGTGGGAGATTTCAATACGATGCCACAAGACATTAGGCGATGCCTTCAGAAAAACGCCGCAAGGGAATTCTGCTGAGGCGGACGTGGACATGACCGGGACTGACCAGAAGGACAAGAAGCCGCGGGACGAATACTTGATCAATCTCAGTGAGGAAGAAAAATCCCTGGATCTGAGCATCGTGTGCTCAGGGGAAATGACAGACGATGTATGCAGCCACAAACATATACAAATAGTGCAATACCTGACAGACTTCAGATTCTTGACCCACAGGATCCTACTTGGCGGACCGTCTCCTTTGCCTGTTTTGCTCCTGTTACCGCTCGCCATATCGGCTTCGCCATTGGTCCTTTCGAGCACGTTGATCTTACCGATTTTCGAGAAGTCGATGAGGACGACAAGCTTGGCCAAAACGCCATCAAAGTGGACGGCTTCTGTTTACCAGGCAGAGCAGAAGAGCTACGAAACACATGTATGCCAATGGCAAAGGTATGTAACTCTGTCTAGTAAACGCGCTTGAACATTTACTGACGATCTTACCAGGCGATCGACTATTTCACCGTTAACTACGGATCTTTCCCCTTCTCCAGCTACAAGCTCATCTTTGTCGATGACTTGGTTCAAGATGTGACACACACGGCTTCCCTGTCAATATGCAGCACGCGACTACTTTTCCCAGAAGACATCATTGAGCCTTTGGATGCAAACACCCGCGTACTCGTCCATGCTCTTGCAACTCAATGGGTTGGCGTGAATGTCATCCCTAAAGAAGCTCGGGATATGTGGGCTATCACTGGTATCTCTGGATTCATGCGAGACACGTTTATGAGGAAGCTCGCTGGCAACAACGAATATCGCTATCAACAAAAACTCGCCTCTGAACAAGTGTTCGAGCAAGATGTCGAACGATACAGTATTCACCAACTTGGCGCCCAGCTTGACATCGACCCTTCAGAGTACGATTTCATGACTCTCAAATCGGCAGTCGTTCTCTTCATCCTGGATCGTCGACTTACAAAAGCAAGTGGAGCTGCTGGTGTCGCGCGAATCATCACCAGGCTGTTGTTGAACGCGAAAACCGGCGATCTCCAGAATGGCGAACTCTCTACTGATTGGTTCCACCGCCTCTGTGAGAAGCTAGGTCACACGAAGCTTGATGCATTCTTCAGGCAGTGGGTATATGGCGCCGGCTGTCCGCTGTTCAAGGTGAACCAGCGATTCAACAAGAAGAAACTGGTCGTGGAGATGAATATCTACCAAACACAGCGCGAGCGAAAAATCAAGCCCGAGCTCCAACCTTCGAACTTCATGAGAGAGGCAAAAGAGCAAGTCTCGGAAGTGTGGGCTCCTGAAGTGTCGGATCCTTTCACAGGACCTATGACTATTCGTATTCACGAAGCTGATGGCACACCATACGAACATATTGTGGAGATCAAGGATACACACACCAAGATCGAGATTCCTTACAACACAAAGTACAAGCGTCTAAAACGCTCAAAGCGTGCGAAAGAGAGAGCAATGGCGACCAACGGCATGGAGCTTGGCGGAGAAGCCGAGAATGATGTGCTGCTCTACTGTCTCGGTGACGTTCTTCAATCAGAAGATGAAGTTAAAGATTGGCGTTTGGTTGACTGGGGCAAAGAAGAGGAAGACCGAATGGGCCAAGAAAGTTACGAATGGATCCGTATGGACGCCGACTTCGAGTGGATTGGCAAGATTGACTTGATCATGCCCATCTACATGTACGTCAGTCAGTTGCAACAAGACAGGGATGTCGTTGCACAATACGAGGTAAGCAGCTGCGGGCTATGTCCGAGTGGTTGACACGTCGCTAACATGTTACAGTCTCTTCAGCACGTCTTGAAACAGAATGCGCATCCTTTGATGTCTACCATCCTCGTCAGAACATTGATGGACCGCCGCTACTTCCACGGCATCCGCACGCTAGCAGCCGAAGGTCTCACGAAATGTGCTACACCCAGCTTGAATTGGGTAGGCCAGTATCATCTCGAGAGAGCCTTCCAGGAGTTCTTCTGCTTTGCCGATTCACCCATGCCTCGTGCCAATGATTTCTCGGATCGCATGAGCTATCTGCTTCAGAAAGCCATCCCAATCGCACTATCGCATGTTAAAGACGAACGTGGCAAAGTACCAATGAGTGTGAGGAGGTTCTTCGTTGACAAGCTAAAGTTCAACGATAACTCCAATAACGAGGTAAAATTAATGTTCCGATACAAGTCTACCACACACTGACAGACAAACAGTTCTCTGATTGCTACTACGTCTCTACGCTAATGCGATGTCTCGCCGAGTCTTTGGTGACCTCTGCAGCACCACAGCAGACCTTCGCTATTAACCCTGACGATGAGGACGATTTGATGCAAGAAAACATTGAAGACGAAAAGTTCCAGAAAGAAGCGATCAACGAACTCGAACGCTACCGCCGCATTGACGAGTGGATCTCTTCTTATCAGAACATCTACTCTGTCACGGCTCTTGAATGCATGCAACGACTGCTGGAGCATGGCGTGGTGAAGAACAAGAAGACAGAAATCCTGCAATACACACAATCAGGCAACGCCGATGAAGTACGTTTAGCAGCATGGGATTCTCTTGTCCGACTGAATCTTGCAAGGCGGCCGCAGATTCTCAAATATCTGCTGTACTCTCTGTGCGATGATCCTTCGCCTTACTTCAGAGACCAGCTCCTTCGAGTATTGGGCCGAGCTCTGGGAACGATCGCTCTGAAGACACAGGAAGCTGAGAAGCCGGCACCGAAGCTTATCGAGATAGGGGGTCTCGTTCTCGAGCAAGAAGAGCCCTTGGCTGTTCAACCAGTACTGCAAGATGCTCTTGGGAAGAGTCCGCCAGAACTTGCTCTGATCGCACTCAAAGCCGCCCTAGTCGATGATGGAATGTTCAAGGCAGCACTGTGGTATGTCATACAAGCACCGACGCTGGCCATACCTGAAGTGGTCTCGTTCCTTGATATTGCAGCTCTGATTTACGACGCCTCGAACGGTCTTATTGTACATCTCCGTATGCCTCGCTACTACACTGCCAAAAATCTTGGCAAGGGTAAAGTGCGATTCAAGGAAACAGAGAAACATCGTACTGTACCTGTCACAGGTCTCGGCATGGACGAGTTCGACATGGTGCAGCAGCACAATCTCAAATACACCGGGCCGCTCTCAAGAGCCGCCAAGGATCACATCAAGACACAGAAACAGGAGAAGCAGAAGCTGGAAAGTCAACTCGCTGCCGCACAAGAGTTACTCCAAAAGCAGTTGGAAGCACAAACTCACGCCCAACCTCCTGCAGCACCAAGGCCTTCGCATGTGCCCACAACAGCCATGTCTCCACCACCTCTACCTGTTTCGACTCCGGGTGGGTCTATGAAACTCACTTTGAAGCGCAAGCAGAGTTCAACGGCCGAACCACGCGCGAGTAGTCCTAAGCGCCCCCATCTTAACCAGCCTGCTACAAATGGTACAGCGGCAACACCAAAGGTTGAAAAGAGCCCTAGCATCAGTCTAGGAAAGATACACGCGCAAACACCATCGCGAGCAGTATCTGGTGCATCCGCGCCTGGCTCAGCTGCACCATCCCGAAAGCCGACAGCAAGCGACAAGCCAGGCAAAGCCAAGATTGTCCGTCTGAAGGTCACAAAGCAAAAGCGTCTGCAAAAGATTCTTTCACAACCTCCGCAACCAGGCTACAGACCGCAGAAACCAAAACCTATCATCCCTGCAAAGATCAAAACTTCGTCGTCAGCACGCGCCAGCCCTGCACCTTCAGCAGGCGGTGGCTCACACGCTCGTAGCGGCAGCAATGGCGACTTTTTTGCCAGCCCTGAGGTCACCACTGCACTCAATACAGGCGCCAGTGTCGGCGCATTCAGAAGCTGGAATGGCATGAGCTCGATCAAGAAGGAAACAGACTCGGCGCCGATGAGTGCGGTCAGTCCTATGACTATGACATATCCAGGAAAGAGCAATGGGGCTGCTACTGCTTCGGACACGATTAGTGCGCGTCCGTCCGAAGGAGCTGAGGAGAAGAAACCGAAGTTCAAGCTCAAGTTTGGCAAGAAGCCAACTGCTTGAGAGAGGCGGTTTGTTCCTTCTCCATCTCTTGCAGCCTGTTTCTCTTTTTTATTGTGTCTTTTGCTGGTATTCTGCTGAGGAGTGTTGCATCTTATCCAGCATGGCGTTGGCGGAATCGAGGACGGGCAAAACATCAAAAAGTGAGTACGACTGAACAAAAGACCGAGAGAGTGCAGAAGACCCAAAAATAATTGAAATCAAATACAACTTTTTATTGATTCTGATCCTTGTTGCATGTTTGTGTTGTTGTGAATGTGATTGTTTGATAGATTTTTTTCGGTCTAGGTGATTGGTGATTTTGAAATGTCTATTTATCCCTACTAAGGACTGTCTGTCAATGATCAGTCCTGCGTGCCTGGCATCAAAGGCGAAATGAGAAGTGCTTTCATATGAGGTACCACCCATTAGCAAGCACATATACTAACCCGTCTGGACGTTAAAGATTTCACAACATCCACAACTTATAGGAACACCCACAGCTTTCTCAAAATCGAGTTCACACCAGGGGTTTGTCGAGCACGGAGTACTTGCACAATGTCGAGCCTGGAAATGCCGTCCTTCTGAGACAAGTGACTCCACGGCAAAGCGTCGACGACCCGGTTCGCGACGAGTGTGTCACTGGGGTGCCATCAGCTGTGAGCAGACACCAACGGATGAATCATTGCCGATCTTCTGAGGAGGGGCGATGTTGGCTAGGAGGTGCCATGTTGGCTGTTGTCACGCTCGAAGTGGCGAAGGTAGAGGAAGAGGAGGAAGTTGTTGATATAGCGAAGGAGATAGGGTTACTAGATATAGTCGAGTGGGGCCAGCATCATGGAGAGGGACACTCATAAGTTTGTCTCGCGAGATGGACGTCCGTACTTTCTTGCAAGAACGATTTGAGGAGTTCTTCAACGAGTGATAGATGTGCATTGTGCCTCGGAGTTAGATACGGTCCTAGGTAGCCTGTTAGTAGACTGTTTCACGTTCTTCATGCTTAGTTAATCGTAATGCTAGGTGTTCTTTCGCGAGACGTTCTTTCAAGCAAGTACATCCTCCCCGTGTGCTAGGGTTTGTAACGCGGACTGCTATAAAAATGCACAGTAGTTTCTGTATATGAACAGTGTCCATTGAAAGACTGGGTGCTCCAGGCTCTCTTCGGTATTGACTCTAGCTTAGACACCTTTGTGCCTTTTTATAGGCAGATCATTCTCTATGCCTTCGTAGGAGAAGTGTAAGTAAGAGAAGCGTGCGAGAGATCGCTATATCCCCGAGTACAGTAATCTTATTGCCAGAAGTCGGGAGTGACGCATGAAAGACATCTAGCTGGCGATACGGATGTGAGCGAGCGGTTGATGATCGTGTTTACTCGTGTGAAGCCTCGTTCGCGAAGCTCTCAATATTCCGTTGTTGGTTCCCCTCTGAGTACTCTTGGAACCGCGAAGATTCGGACGTGACGCACCAGGTGTTGAGGGCTGGCGATATGTGTATGAGCGAGTTTGTACGCGACGGTGGTTCGAGGGGAGCTCCGTCTATGGGTATCTCCAACAATGCATTATACTCCCGCTAAGCACTATCCTTGTATTGCGAGAAGTCAGACGTAACGCACGAGAGTGTTGACGCAGACGGTGTGCTTACGAGCGAGCTGGTACCAACCGTTGACTCGAACGGAACCTCGTTCGCGAACGTCTTGATGCAGCAGGAGTGCTGAGGAGCAGCGTTTGATAGTAAAGTTGTTGGCTACACCACCAGGGGGTATAATTATTCCAATTGATATGAGTAGTTATTGGAGTGTAGAGAAACCTGTTGAGAGCGGAAGTATATATAGTAGTAGGAGAAGCAAGAAGTTGGTCCATTCGAAAGAACTCGTGAAGCGCGGAGCTACGTTCAAGCGACTAGAATTGGCTGACGAGATTGATGTATTATTATTATTTTCTGGTATCTTGGAGTTATACATTTCTACTCTTCAGAGACACAGAAGGCCTTGAATTCTGTCCAGGCCTTCTCGAGGTCGTCGTTGATAATGACCTTGTCGAAGACACCGGGGGTCTTTGCGAATTCGAGTTCGTTCTTGGCCTGAGCGAGACGCTGGGTGATGGCGTCTTCGGAATCGGTAGCGCGGCCGCGTAGGCGTGACTCGAGGATCTCAAGGGATGGTGGTTGCAGGGAGAGGTAGCGCGCGTTGAGGTCCTTCTTCTTTACTTGCTTGACACCCTGTGATGACGCGGTCAGATATGGGCCCAGGAAGAGAAGGCAGAGATGAAACGAACCTCCATCTCAATGTCCAGGATGCACGTGCGGTTCTTCTGAGCGACATCCTTGACAGCCTGAACGCTGGTGCCGTAGTAGTTGCTGCCGAATTGGGCGTGCTCGATGAAGCCATTTTGATCAACCAGCTTTAGGAAGTCGTCTTTGGTGACAAAGTGGTATTCGACACCGTTCTGCTCTTGACCTCTGGGTTGGCGAGTAGTGTCTTTTGGGCATAGAATCAGTCTCCAAAGTGGGTCAAGGTTGTGATGTTGACATGTTCGTACGAGAGATGGAGAAACCGAAGCGATCGGGGTACTCTTTGAGCAGGCGGTTCAAGTGGGTGGACTTTCCAGAGCCAGAGGGCCCGGAGATGACGATGGGACGGTTGGCTTGTTCTGAAAGGGATGATTCATGTCAACCAATGGCCTTGACTCTGCATGTGTGAGGGTGTAGACGGACCGGTGGACATTCTGGCGGTAGAATAGGTTCGCGACAAAGACTGGGATGATCTCGAGAGGAAGGAGCGACCAAACATGAAAAAGAAGAAGTCGATGGTCTAGATTGTTGCCAGCATCTTGGGCGCATGTGAAATCTAGGGGTGTTATCTTATCTCTTGGTTCCATCTTGCGGGGTCCCTCCCGCCTCGTTAGCTCTTTCCTTCTGAGAGCCGCATTCCGTCTTCCGTCCAAATTCTGATGCTGACATTGATCGTATAAACCACAACACCTGAACGACTTGAACATGGCGTCTACAGCTGGCGCAGTACAGTATGGCTATTTCAGACCCTTGTCATCGGTCGTCATTGCTGACAACTCTACTGCAGGGTGTCGAGATCAGACCTCAATGCATCACCACAATCATCGCGAGCGTCCTCACCAGATCTGGATACGTTAGAACGACTAGGCGCAAACCTGCAATTCGAGATAGTCGATAACACAGCCCAACCTCTAGAGACAGTCGAAAACCAGGAAGATGATGACGAAGAACTCGAGTTCCAACTATTTGCGCCTACCAAATCTACCACCGATGCCTCTGCACCTGCTCCAGTTGCTCAGAAGATTCGTATTCGCTCCCCCTCAGAAGAGGCCAGAGAACCAGGTATCATTGGTCCAGGCCGTCCTCTAAGCTATTATCATACTGGAGAGCTGGACCCCACTCGTGTTAAGGAGTACAAAGTCGCTGCCGTAACGGGTGCAGACGTGCTGGCAATGTCTAAACTACCGTGTACCGGTTGTGCTTACCCTTGGAAACTCGTCACAATTCCACCATCACAGGCCAAGGCAGCCATCGCAGCAGCCGCAGCCCAGAACCCCATAGCCGAAGCTTTCCTGCCTGACGTACCAAAGAAACGCACTCGCTTGGGGAAGAAGGACAGAATCAAGAAGAGGCAGAAGCTGGCTGCTCTCAAGGCCAAGAAAGAGGAAGACAGCAAATCAAAAGAGGAAAAGGAGAGACTCGAGCGCGAGAAGAAGGCCAGAAGAAACAGAGAAAAGAAGTTCAAGAAGCGGGCAAGAGACAAGGCCAAGAAGGCTGCTGGAAAAGAGGGCGATGCTGCTGATGGAAGTGACGATGGGTCTGATGCCGAAAGTAATGCCGACGTCGAGATGGCCTCATGAATTCAGTCTGGTCCTGGATTTATGCTTCGATTCCCACTACTGCAACGTCGAGCTATCAATATGCACTTTCGGTTCTCCTGGTCCAACGGTCAACTAAAGGTCTGATATGGAGAGAGTTGCATTGGCAGAGGAAGTCGTCAGGAGCCGCCAATGGTCCGCAGACTCAAGGACACGAGGATTTTCCAGATACAGAGCTGGATCTTCCTCCTCCAGAGGCATTGTATGCCAGCACTGCCTGCTGTCGATCATAATGAACTTGATATGGTACGATGTACCAGATAAGAGCTCGACTCATCATCATGCTCAGATCAGTCAGCCTGTTTGCTGTAGGACTTCTTCTCCCACCCTGGCTCAGAAGTAACTATCGCGATGTAAGAACACAACTGTATTTGCTGTTCCTTTCACCGCGTCTGTAACAGCTATCTGTCTGGTCTTTAGTCATAGCTCTATCTCCAAACAGAAGATAGCAGCAAACAGCAATATCAAAATGCATGAAGCAATACACCAGGAGGAACTCTCCGGTGAGAGCGATGGATCTTGATCTGCTTTCGCAGGAAGAAAGGATCATGTGAAGCAGTCTCAGCAACCGTCACTGTACCTCTTGGCCTTCACGCAGTCGGGTCCTAGATTAACATGCCTTGGCAGATCTGAATATGAATTGCCAAACCAACAATCACTCACCGGACTTTTGCTCGCTTGCGCACGGACCCGCGACCAGCAACAAAATCAGCAACAGCAGCAACAAACATGGATCCAATCCAGATCAACCTCTCTGCTCCCATCTATGGGAGCAATGGCACCGGTGTCGTGCCTAACCAGGCCGGCGAGAGTGTTGAGGTGCCCGACAGTGTCCTTGTCGCCCTCACCTCTGCCTTCAAGCGCATGCTTGCTCAGCCCGGTCCCCGTAGCGCTACCCTGAGAGCCATGTTCGGTAAGTAACGACCCTCTCCTCCCTAACCTTCGTGCGTGTCGTCAACTAATACCAGTGGAACGTCTTTGTAGGCAATCACCAATACAAGTTTGTTGGTGAGATGCCTGTGGGATACACCCACGTCAGATTTACGCGCCCTGATGGTCGCCGCGCCATCCGGATCTACGGCCACCCCTCCGGTGGCTACTACGACTCGACAGTCAAGTTCTTGCCGCACGTCATTGCCATGCTGGTCCTTAGTGACCGATGCTACTGCGGCCTCTGCCACGAGTAAGAACCAAGTAGTCTGTTATCAACCCGAGCTCAAGGGGCGGTGGTGGAACTGCGCAGAAGGGACCTGGTGGTCGGGGGGTGTGGTAGTGGAGGAGGAGTAGAGCAGGATAGTCGGTAGATCACTTTGTTCGTAGCGATTTGATCGAAGACTCTCCGGAAAACTACCTCTACCTTCGATGTACTCGTGATGATAGTCCGGATACCACTAATCACAGGAGATACGCGCTCCGGGTACCACATCGAATGACAGGGGGGCTGTCGATACTCCCTTCTCCTTACACCCATACTCCATTTCTAATACGTCTAGATACTCAGATCTGTCGACATGCACGATACTGAACCACGTAAGAGCTAACACCGAGGAAAGCCATAACTCTTTTGCAATTTCTGCGGAACAAGCTGTCAACGTACAAAACTTGTTGCATTTCTATACAACAATACTCAACTACTATCGACAGAGGAAACAGGTACATTTACTACCCCTGATACGACTGCTCTTTGTAGAGACCCTTAAACTGTCCCCTCAGCAAACAATACTTTATATACCTCGCATTCATGCAATTCATCACCCTCTACCCTCAGCCACCTTGATCACAAGAGAAAGATGATAGGGGCTGTACGATCAGGGACGTGATTGCTTCGTTTGATGTTCCGTGCCTTTGCTGGAGAAAGATTTGGTGGAAAGACCAACGTGTGACGGTTCTGGTGCTCCACGAGCCCAGGAGTGAGATGCGGCGCTGTACTGAGGAGTTTGAAAGATGGGACTGGAAGAGAGATAGAGATGAATATATAGTCTGAGAGGCAGGGTAGAAAGGGATATTATGATACAGAAGCTTGGATGTTTGAACATTCGAAATAGTGGAAGACAGAAA
>Ga0058697_10000736_pt1 | contig 13296 bp, 6 predicted proteins | sample AgamicAsMae_FD_66619 | JGI IMG/M metagenome (GOLD analysis project Ga0058697, IMG submission 66619) | Agave microbial communities from Guanajuato, Mexico - As.Ma.e | ecosystem: Host-associated > Plants > Phyllosphere > Phylloplane/Leaf | place: Guanajuato, Mexico | collected 2012-06-04
AATTCCATATGTAAGTGGCGGCGGCAATTCCAACGGCAGAACTGGCAACGGTCATGACGAAGCAAACCCCTTTCGTGACATCTGCATGATCCTTGGGAACTGGAAAACGTTGTAGCAGACTCGGACTCTACAAGAAAAAGCAATTCATATGGAGAACAAATTGTGATACAGCGAGAGTTGTGGAATTGTGTAAGTGGCGGCGTGGAAAGTTGTCAGTGGCAGTCAACGGCTATAACAGTTCGGATTACGGATGTGATGGAACTCGAAAAACTGCCCAATAAAATCAGTACGCATGATGCAACCTGACGTTTTGTGGCCAAGAAGTCGGTCGTGAGCCTTTGATGAATATTTTTCGATCATTTGTCAAAGTCGTTAGAAGGTGGGACTCTGGGAGAGTCTGATGTGTTGCTGGATGTAACCCACAGGGACCAAGGATCAAGTGTGATCGGTGTTCAATGAGAAACGCAATTCTCGCTTATTATCTAAATAGCCGAGGGGCAGAAGTGGTTGAGACCAGCAAGTTACAGACAGAGTCGGAAAAGTGATCGACAGTGAGAGACATTTTCCAGAAATCCGAAAGAATGCGATTGACCACAAATCTTTCTGTTTCGGCACTTTGAACGTAGAAGCATTCTGTCTTGATTCCATCGTGATCTTCAGATTGGAGTCAACATACGTGCGTAGATAGTCTGCCCTTATCGATTTGCTCGATCAAGCATAAACATAGGGTTGGCCTTAAGATAACACAGAACGCGAAAGGAAACGGTTATATCGATAACATCTTTCTGCCAAAATTTTGTTGGAAACGCCGAACAAGCGGAGAACCCACAATGCTGTCCTATCCTCATAACCTTAAAAGGCACGTACAACGCTGTGACCAGCCTACTTCTTGTAGATAGACGTTTTGTTGACATGTGAAAATGTTGAAGAAGCGAATACGGATGAGCGACTTCTCTCATTGGCCTATGGTCGTTATGCAGTGAAACATGTATAGCCTTACAGCCCTTTCACGTGTTTGGAAGGATGGAAGGCTTTCGATGATCCTTTCGCCAAAACACGTGCAGTGCTGAACTGTGCTTGAGACAATGCATGGACAACCAACAATCGAGTGTTGATCGGACAAACGAAAGCGAGGTCCCGTGTATACAATCGAAAACACGAATAAGTTGAGTTTTGAGGAGCAATCGGTGATGAAGTGGAGACTTTGATCTTCTGTTGCCGGAAAGTCCGACAAAAGAAGGTTCGTTGTGTTGTGCATACATCTGACAGCTTGTCGATGATGCGACATTACCAAACTCCGAACGCGTAACATTCCACTTTAGGTCCATCCACCTATTCCTCGCTTATGTCGTAGACTACCTCGGTAGCACGCAAGAAAATAGTGGACAGCCATGCCTCAAAGCAAGATACGGTGAGCGAGAAGGGCGGCACAACACACGGAAATAGGTGCCGACCGCTTGATAGAGTTCGAGCTGACAGGACTGACATTCGGCCGAGTACGAGTTCTCAGAATACTGAGTTGTAGGAACACTAAACAGTGAGAGGCAAGCACATGAGGAGTGGAAAGAGCAAGAACGTGAATGTAGTGTGAAAGATTTAGTTCGTGAAATGTGTCTAATATCGACAAGAAAGGTATTCGTAGTTATCATCATCATCATCTTGATCGTGAGCCCGTAGGCCAGAAAGCAAACCCAAGATCCCAATGCCCTCAACTCCGTACAGCGCTATACAAAAAGCAACATGCAAATGAAACAAACAAGATGTTCACATGACTCCGCACCACTTCTCCTTCTCGGACCAAAGGTCGTCAGAGGTACGTCTGAGATCTTCTTGGATCTCATACCTGGCATCGCCCTTGGTAGCATCCCATTCCTCAAGCGACTCCCGGAAGTGCTCGACTAGACGTTGCTGGTCGCATTGTCTGGCAGTGATGACTTCGCTGGGACCGGTGAAGGCCTTGGTGAAGGCGACGATGTCATAGAGACTGAGACCCTTGCCAAACTGGAGGACAGTGTTGACAGCGTCGAGTTCAGCATCGTGAATCTGTTGAGCGTGGCTCATCAAAAGCTTGAGGCTCTCGGGGACGGCAGGGTGAGAAAGAGAGATAGGAGTGACATTGCCATATGAGCCGCTGACGCAGAAAGGGCAGTCAGAGCCGTGGGCAAGCTTTCCATCGAGCATGCGGAAGTCTGCTGAGAGTTCCGAATCATCATCCCAGGTGGAAGGTTGAAGAGTGAAGCTGATGTCGCGGATGAGAGGCTGCGAAGGAGGAAGAGTGCAGAGCCATGACTCGGAAGCAGGCGAGAAGGAAGTGGTGTACTTGGTAAGACAGCAGGGTTCAGGGCAGGTAGCATCCACGCCAGGAACAGAGCTGAAGAGAGTGATGAATGAGTTGCTGCCAAGGAAGACGGGTAGTGCTTCTTGACGGGTCTGGCGACACACGCGAGTGATTGCCGGAGGAGCAGCCAGTGTGTCGATGTAAAGAGGTTCGGCTTCAGTCACTGCATATCCGTAGATCATGAGACGGATCTCGGCAGGAAGATCAAGGAAGCGGAAGGATTCAGAGGACAAGCCAGATGGCCTTGAAGGAGTGGCAGGGGCAGCAAGACGAGATTGTTGATGAGTCTTTGTGAGCTGTGCTTGAATCAAAGCAGAGTGGTGGTAGGGAGATGCGGGGACAGAAGGAACAGCCTGAGGGAGGACCTTGGTCTGAGCCTTGTCCTTGGTCAGGCGGGCAGCCACAGGCTTCTGGTGACGTGCCCAAGTCTTGATGGACTTTTGCGAAGACATGGTAGAGCGTCGTGTCTTGGAACGAGTGGTTCTGGGGGAAGGAGAGCCAGCCATGTTTCTGAATTGAACGAGTGTTGTGTGGATTGGTGGTTGGAAAGAAAGAATTGGAGGACAAGGCGGCTTCAAGTAAAAGACAGCAGCGTGGAAAAAAGATGCCGTTTGGCCAAAGTCGAGCGGTCGTCAACAGTGTAAACAGTGACGAGCGGGGCTGGGAAGTGGGGTTCAAGACAAGAATATGCAAGCAGAGCGTTTGCGTGACTGTTGGTGCCGTGCTGTGTAAGTTTTTGGACGAGGATGGGCTGTCGTGTTCGTGTGTTGGTATGTATAGAAGAGTCTCTATTCCTGGATGGATCGGCGCAGGAGGATCGTGTATGAGTATGAGTTGTTGGAGGAATCCGAACAGGACGCAGGCGCTCGTTAATATAACATCTCAAACCTGTACGGGGCGCTGAAGTGACACAAGCTGCTTCACATTACGGCTTGCAGGCGTACGGCAGGCCGTTCAGAATGTCTTTGGTTGAGGTTTCACTCAACCCGGCCCCGCTGACTGGGATAGCAACGGTCGCGTGAAGGAATTGCAAGGGCAAGGCAGAGAGGGAAACAACGTTCGGCGGGCTGGTCGCATCACTATCACGACGGTTGTCGCACAGCTGGACAACAACGGCTTTTTGGCAACGTCCAGCTTGCTGGGCCACTCTGCGTCAGCTCAGTTGCGTGCCGTGCGACACTGGCAAATTCGCGAGACGCTGGAAGCCGCAAATCCTGCAACGGCTTTGCAACGTCGCTTCGATCATCTCTCAGCACCGCGACCTCGCTTTCTGCTACCCACGCGCCGTTTTGCACTGTCCTTGCTGCTTGCTGCCTGACGTACGGGATCGCCAACGTCACTGATAACCTAAGACAAGACACAATCGATTGCGATAGATACCCACGATACCGCGGCTTGCGGGACGTTGGTGATTGCCATCATGGACGAGGGAAAAGGTTGAAGCTGTATGCAGCAAGAGGACGAGAAATGGCAAGCGCAACAACACTCTTTCCCTCCGCAATATTGGCATTCCGTACCGAACCTGTGGCTTCTAGCTTCAAGCCCACCATTCATCATCAGCTTGACCCTGCTCATGCCATGCCAACAGCCAGACGCCCTCGGACTCTCTCACAGTGCTTCTCTCCAGCCCAACTCTACTCATACCGGCCCAGCCGACCAAGCCACCACGAGTCATACTTTAGTGTCCGTACAAAACATGCTCACAGCAACAATGTCGCGACCGCTGTTGTACATATACCTGTCCATGAGTATAGCAGGGATATCCTTGTGTAATCAAGCGGGCCCCAGAATCCTTCCCAATTATCATTCCATGTTCTTCAGCTCGGCCGGGGAAATATCTCATAAGCTTTTGGTAATCTCAAACAAGGACTGCACAATTCCGAAGCGCTGCCCTATGCGCCCGCAAAGCACAGTCCACGACAATCCATAGAGCTAATTTCTGACGCCCACGACAGTCTACAGAGTTAATAATCTTACTGCAGTACTAAACTACGATTCATGATGTAGTTTCCATGCCGCCTTCCTACTTGAGCCGGTGATCTCTATTTCCACCGAGCCGTCTGACCAATGAGCAAGCACGGAGCCCATATCCTTCGAATCAATGCGCAAAAACCTACAGTATCAATATCTCCCGAGACTACGCTGTGTTCCTGCAGTGAGTGTCTCATCTACTTCAACTGTCTTGTCTGCTGCCTCTCCACTCCTCCAAGTCCTTCGAATTATAGTCCCGAGACACGTCGACATTCTCCGTTAGGGAACGGAATTCGCGATCGACACCGCCGTTCAAATGTCTTACTCAGAAGCCACTTTCTTCATTGTCCCAAAGAGGCCATCCGCAAGCACCTGACAGCGTGTCGAGCCCTTTCGAGAGAACCTGACGTCTTGTTCGTTACAAGTGTTACCGACCTTCGTATCCCGAATTGGCGTCATCCAAGCATTCGGTCTCTCCCTAAGGACGGCAACCCCGGCAAACCATGGGCTTGGGTTCGTCGAATGTCTTCTGGAGGCGACATCTGCGCTGGTAACCTTCGAACATGTTCGAGATTTTGCGTCACGCTCGTCGAATGCGGTATACGCTTCTCCGGTCCGCACTTTATTGGACATGAACCGAAAGAGCAAACATCATGTTCCTGTGATTGACATTTCGCATGATTCAAGCACGCCTGCATAACATGCTTTGGCACTGTCTTGCTGTCAACTTCGCTGGATCGACATATCGGAGATGCCTTGTATGGCGATTGCACGGTGGGTCAAGATCGGGCGTACTGGCTCCAGTAGTCTGGTAGTTGAGATGCCTCGGGCTGATCCACTTCATCCCATGTCTGCGATGTCTTGAAAGCGAGTGGAGAGACTTCAATGAAGCAATAGCTCTGCATGAATGCTACCATTGTTCGGCCAGAGTTTCGAACAATGCCTCTTATCACTGATGTGTACTACTACAGAGCAATTCGCTAGTCGAGCCCCAACACTACGAGTGAGTATGTTCAGCCCCTCGGGACAGATGTCTATGAACCAGAGGAGCCGACTGCCCCACATGCTTGTCGGTCTCGGTCTCCATCAGCTCTGATTCAAGTGTTGATGGTTGAATCCTTCGACTTTCGAGCTGGACGTACCTCAACAAAGGGTAAAAGATCTACCTCTATGCTAGGGCAAGTAAGCAAGCAAGCCACCAGATAATAGATACTCTCAATTCTGGTGCCGCAAGACGTTAAGGATGTCGACGCTCGGTTCGTTTGCCAGCGGTTTGGACCAGCTGTTTTGCGCGTCGCGCTTCGCTGCTAACAATGCTCTTGACCTCAGGATACTCACTTGATTGCACCGGAAGTTCTCCGGATCGCGCTCTGCAGAATCTCCAGCCATCTTGCAGATCACCGCATGCCTCGCTATGATCCGTATAACACAAACTTCGACCAATTTTGTTTTTACCAGCACCCGCATCGTGCATCGTTATATCTGCGGACTGCTGCACCGTGTTCCTTCCCAAGCCTGCGATTTTTCTTACTTTCTGTACTGTTGCCAGCGTCGCTGGGTCAAACGTTTCACGTGCACAGCCCCAGCCATCTCGAGTTGTGCGCGTCGTCGTCCAACGGTTTTTTTCTTGTGGCCTCGGAGTCCGACTTTCGTGTCCGGCTCTTTCGTGACCCCAATTTAGTCCATGTTATTCAACCGGAGTCTTCACACTGCTTCTCACAAAGTCTATCCTTGCTATACCGCCCCACCACTTTGCTTCAAAAGATGGTTCACTTGCAAGAAGACGTTGGAGAAAAGTCCTAGCGGTCTCATAACTCGTTCCTCAGCCGTTGGCACGGAGCACGCAGCATACAGCTGTTGTCTTGCTTAATATCTCGCCGGCTGTGATTGTCGGCCCTACCGCCGGATATCGGTAGCTCGTTCCGATAGATCAATATCACTCAGCTTCTAAGCATTCGAAACAGCTCTGGCGTGTCTGTAGATTCTTCTACGGTTCCTGAGGCTGCTGGGCGTTCTAAGACAGAAGATGCTACAAACGCCCTGCTCCTCGGCGCGGTTGTTCTTTCTGCTTTGCTCTCGTATCTACAGTACTCGTTAAAAACATCTATTCCGTGCTCGAACTGGTTTTCTGAATCATTTTGTGATGAGCAGCACCATGAAACATGCCTCGGTTGTTTGATGTGAGGCACAGAATTGCTTACTCGAAGTTCATACCCGTTCGCAAATCCCTCCGCGGCTGCAAGTTGCTTACGCGCGGATGATGCTGGCTAAAATCTTTGCTACCGCCGAGTGCTGTCGGTATATTGCCTGAGCTGGGAGATCTATTCTGAACGCGTCCACGCCGCTCGCAACAGCACCCGCGTCAGCAAGACTTGTGACCAAGACCGTTGCACAAATCCACGGGCTCGCCAGCCGCCTTGTGAAGAGACCCGTTGACTTTTGTGAACATTCTCTGGTGGCTGCCACCTTTCAGCTAACGCTCAAAAAATTCTATACACGAGCGTCTCAAAGACAGAGACCCTCTGGAAAACCCTGCGGCTCTACTACGTTTGCAAAGGTCGAGAGGGCTTTGCGGCGTCGTACCATCACCGGCTGAGGTCTTGTCCCAATCCGGTAACCATCTCGCGAGGTGCGGTCGTCTGCTTAGACGTTCTGCACGAGTGCGCCTCGTTCGGCTGTCCCGAAGTTCTTTATCTGTGAGTCAATCTGTGCCCTCGCTCGTCGGCTTCGCCGTGGATGCCGTCTCTTCGCACTTCGCGAACGGTTTGCTGCTTTCGGCTTTTCTTTTCAAGGGTCCACTGCGCGGCTCTCAGCTCCGATTATTCTCTCGTTTACTGGTCTAGGTTGTTGCAACCTCCAGCTCAAGTGCTCGCTGTCGGCTACTGCTGCTGTCAGTATCTTGGTATGCGGTAGAGACGACCAAGTGCCGTCGATTGTTCAAGCGCGGTCGCGGCGTGGCGCGTCAATCTGCTCTTTGCAGCCACAAGGCGGATCTTTCTCCTCTCCCGGTCTGGATCTCGCATGCTTTCCTCCTACTCTTAAACCTTCGAGATGCTTCTGTCACCTACCAGATTACTTCCTTGCCTCGACTCTTCCAGTGACAAAGGTTTTCATGACACAAGGCAAACAATGTGATTTGGTAGCTTACAACTGTGCAACCAAAAACCCATGTCGAGCTGCGACCCTGGCCATGCCCAGGCCTAGAGTGATCTACCACCATCTAGAGCTTTGACATGGCTTGCAGGGCCTTGCGCCATCTTTTCGGGCATTTTCTCCGCACAAAACATGGCTACACTTGCTGTTTTTCGAACATGCCACCTTCTGCCCTCCTCGAAAACCCCGCCATGAACTATTGATATGGTGCATGAGCGTCTGCACCCTGCGTGTCGCGTGCGGCATGTCTCCTTTTTCTTCACAAACGGACCCATGGTTGTGGCACGCACGGTGAGGATGCCAATATTTCACGGGTTTCAGTGCATTTGCAAAAGGTGAGTTGTAAACGAGCTGCGAAGGATGCAAGCCTCTTGCTTCTTTGCAAGCGAAAACTGCCGAAGGCCCGTCTTCCTTTCACCTGCACAGCACGATATGCAAGTCTTTTCCGCAGGCACCTGAGCTGACAAGCAACGACCTCCTGTTCCTTGTGGATCCCTGTCTTCTGCAGAGCTGTGATCAGCAGGGCAAGAGATATGTCGCGGCCGGGCCCGTCGTGCTTTTGCATGCAAGCTGTGCTGACTACTCCTGCATGGATATTGACATCTGTTTCGAGTCAATGCACACACGTTTGTTGCATTTGTTTGGGTTATACCCATACTGTTGAGTCTACTGTCGCGGTTCTCGCTATTCATGTCGCAGCTTTGAACGGGGGTTTCGTTAAGGTATGCCCTCGCTATCTACGTCGCAGGCGCGAACGTCTTTATCGCAAGTATACTCTGTGGTAATCGCTTAGACTGTCTGTCACTGAGTGGTCAGTCGATCGCGTAGACGGCCTGCTCTCCGTAACCCTGAGGCTGATCCGATGGACTGTCCTCTTCCGACAACAGCTCGCAAAACGTCTTCACTGTATGTGCCGCAGTGGCTTAACGGATTGTTCACGAGTACTGTACACTCTTCGTGCCTCAACGGCTCATCAGCTCTTCCCCAAGCACATGTACGTGCCACAATGGCTCATGAGCTGTTCGGCAGCATTTGTACGTGCCGCAATACTCATCACTTGTTAAGCAACCCCATCACACCTCTCCCAACCGCAAACCCGCCTTTCTCTCACTCTACACAACAAATGAGATTAATCAACCCTTTGACTATCGATATAGATGCATGCAAGCAGAGGAAAAAAAAAACAGCTATCGAGACCCTGCATAATGTCCTCTGCTTTATCTGACACAGACTCGAACAGATAGCGCTAATGCAATATGCAATACCCTAGGTGTCATGCATTGCATATACAACACAACACAGACCATCACCCGCGTCGTTCGTGTATTGAATCGTGGTGTTCGTGTAAGCTGCTATTGATTCGATGTCGGCCTGTCGGAATTGCCATCTAAACGAGAAGTGAGGCATAGAATTGCACGAGGGGCAGCTTTTAAGATATAGTGATATGTTGTGTGGTGCACGAGTCATGGGGTTTCTCGATACAGAGGGAAGTCATAGGATTTAAACACCAAATCATACAGACTCCTCGTGCTTCACTTTGGGAGCACTTTCGACAAAATTCAAAGCCAAACGGACCACCCGAAATTAATCGAACGAGCTATGACTGTCTTTATGATTACAACATTCATAGTAAGACATTTTCCTTTACATATCATCTTTGCTGTGCTCATTCCTAGCCACTACCTCTACAGCTTACATACATGTAACCATAGAACATTAGCATCTCATAATCAAAAAACTTTGTCATCGATAACCCCTTTGATTTTCTTCCCCATCGAAGAACTGATAAGCAACCTTTACTAACAATAACCTAGCTCATACTTCTATAGCACTCCTCCCTTCCTTTTGCCCATATGTTATATCCGCGAGTTCTCGTAAATTCTCAGTCTCACCGCTGCCAGTAGTGCTTACGAGTCTAATATAGTCTTGCTTGAACAAACCACGGTACTTGAAAAATGATCGTCAACCGTTTCAGAATCGTTATTGTCCACGAGTTCTTCTCTATTGCCGGAGTTCGAACACTTGACTTTATCCCCGCTTTCCCACGTATAACAAAATGGTTTTTTATTCCCCGGTGCATGCTTTCCATCATCATTTTTATTCCCGACTGCCTCTAATAGAACCATCACCTGCCCTTTTTCCAAGGGATCTCTAAGTTGAAACTCCTTCTATTAACCTTTGTTAAGCGTTTCCGTGATCGTCCCTTCAAACTCCATGAAACACCCGCTACATACCGCGACATTCCCATGGAAGAGGATCTACAACCCCGCTACATACCGCATCAGCAACGTTCTCAGGGATCTGCACCCCCTCAAAAGTCTGGCACAAATTGACTCGAACGCCTCAGAGATCCGTGTAAAAGGTATACAAGCTCAGGAAGGACGTTTTGTGATCAATATACCCCTCATCTATGTCGTGAATCCTTCATTGGTCACCAAGCATTTCAGGAGGAGGGAAAAAGGAGCTATAGACTGATGGTTTCATTCACAGAGGAGTAGCAAAGAGTGAGTTGAACAGCGCTTTCAATAACGGATGCAAGTAGAAGTAACATAATCATAGAAGTAAAAAGTGGCTTTGGTACAAGAAAGGAACAACCACCAGGAAAGAAACAACGCCATCACAACCCTTGATCATCCCGTCCAATACCACAGCGAAATGCCATGCGAAACCAAAGAGAAACCACCTTCCCATCATACCAAAGCTCGTAAAAAGAATGAAAGTGAACATCTTGTCAAATCATCAGTGTCGCAGATTGCGATGCGTTCTCTCCCGCATTTTCTGTCGCACCTTGTGTTCCCTCATTCCTTGATGCTTCTAGCCTTGAGCTTTGGTGATGGACTCGTGCAGCTTGTCCAAGAACTCCTTTGCCTTGTCACCGTCCTTAAACATGCACATGAAAGACTCGACCTTCTTGCCTTCGGCGGGAACGCTGACTTGGACCATCTTGGGAGCCTTGATCATGTACAGAGCAGTGTTGAGCAGAGCGTTGAAGTTCAGACCGACCTTACCAGATGGGTCGGCGCGCATGAGAATACGGGGCTTGGTGGTTTCCTTGGAAGCAAGGATGCGGATAGGACCGACGCCTTGGCTGACCCATGATGCAGGCTTGTTGTCGTCACCCTTGACAAGTTTCGTCACCTTACAACGTGCTTCGTGGATCAGATCGTACTTGGCGATATCGTCGGCGGTGAGGGAGGTCAGATCCTTCTGTGCGTCATTGGGTGTGTCGCTGGGTTCTGACTCGGCAGCACTGCCTTCAGCGTCAGTGGTAGTGGCACCAGGAGTGGTGGCGCGAGAAGTAGCAGCCGATGCGAACACTGATGATCCGGAGGGAGGTGCAAGTCCTGAAGAAGGAGCACCGCCGAACGAGAAGCCGGTCGTAGGGGCCGATGGCTTTGCAGCGTCGAAGATGCTACCAGACGCGGCAGGCTTGGCACCGACCATGCCACTGAAAGGAGATGATTTCTCAGCCGTTTGCGAAGCACCACCGAAGTTGAACTTGGGAGCGGGAGCTTTGGCAGGAGATCCATCAGGAGTAGTGGTACCGGCGGTAGCTGTGCTGGCACCGAACTTGATAGGATCACTACCCTTCCAGGTGTTGTCAGCAGCACCGGAACTACCGAATGAGCTGAACTTGAAGGAAGCGCTAGGAGCATCAGATGTCTTCTCCTTCTCGGCGTCGAAGGAAACACGTTCGAAGAGGCTCTTGCCAGCAGAAGGCTTAGCAGGAGTTGCGTTGGTCAGAGCAGCATGAACATCCTCGTCTTCGTCAGTGTCGCCATCGTTATCGTCATCATCAGGCTTGCTGCCGGCAAGATTGCCAAAGATGTTGGACGATGCAGAGGTGCTTGCGGAAGATGCAGGTGTGCCACTGAACGAGAAAACAGCCGAGGCAGAGCTTGCGGGCTTCTTGGAAGTGTCAACACTGAACTTCAGAGCCTGACTGGCTGCCAAGAGCTCGGCCTTCTTCTGAGCCTGCTTCTCAGCATCCTTTCTCTCCCACTCCTCCTCGTCCTCATCAGAGTCCATGTCTTCTTCCTTGCGCTTCTCACGTTCCTTTGCTTCTTGCTCAGCAGCCTTAGCACCGAATGAGCCAAGGAAGCTGGGAGCAGCAGTAGACGCGCCACCGCCGAACTTGGGGACCTGGAAGCCAGATGCAGGTGCAGACGAAGGGGCAGAGCTACCACCGAATTTGGGGATCTGGAAAGGAGATGCAGCAGATGTACCGGTGTTAGAGGATGGCAATGCTTGAGTTCCAGCAGGAGGGACGAAGGCAGTCTTGGGAGCGGTGGGTCCGGGAGTAGCAGAAACATTGCGAGCAATGGCGCCAAAGGGGTTCGACTTGGCTTGAGGAGCAGTAGCGGGAGGAGCTGGAGTTTTGTTTGCAGAGGCGGAGAAGACGTTTGTGGTTTGAGGAGTCTGGGGCTTGTCCGGGCTGCTCAGGATGTTGTCGAACAATGAAGCAGTTTGCGAGAGGGGCTTGCCGCCAGGTGAGCCGGAAGTGGTGGTGGACATGTTGAATGTAGGCTTGCTGGGGGTGGAGACAGTGGAGCCCTGCTTAGCACGCTTGCTGTGTTCGTCATCCTTTGTGACTTCCTCATCAGCAGGACGCTTCTCGCCACGGATGTTGGAAGGAGCCAAAGGAGCAGTGAGCAGCTTGGGCGCACTTGAAGACTGGATGGCTCCGGCGGAAGGCGCAACACTGTTCTCGGAACGAATGTCGGCGATTTGCTCGAGGTAGAAATGCGCGATGGCACTCCAATCCCGGGAAGTATCGGCTGATGCGAGGTAGGTACGTAGAGACTCGTTGACCTGCTTGATCAAAACAGACTCGGCCTCAGATGGCGCGAGTTGAGGAGAATCCGGAGGAGTGGCAACGCCTGAAGTGACAGGTGCCGAGAGAGCGTTGCTTGTACGAGACTCAGATCTGCCAGAAGAGGCAGGAGCTTGTGCGCTGACGGAGGAACCAAAACCGAAGGACGGTGACGCGACGGGTGCTTGAGGAGCTGCCGAGACAGAGCTGCCGAAGCCCTTGAACGCAGATTCGGCAGGCTTTTGTTGAGTGGGAGCGCTGTTGAACATGGAGTTGCCGAGACCAGCATTTTGAGGCTTGGGTGACTCTGGAGCGGCAGCGGGCTTGAAAGCAGACGGTGTAGGTGCGCCAGATGAGGATTGCGAAGGCGCTGCGTTGATCTGGGGATATGAGACTTCGCCAGCAGACTCAGGAACGGCAGGAGCGCCAAATGCGAACGACGGAGAGGGGAGCTTCTTCTCGGCAGGCTTGGGAGACGGAGGTGCAGCGGGAGTTGCGGTTGTGCCAAAGTTGAAGGCAGCAGTTGGAGGCTTGGGGGCTGCGTCGTCTTTCTTCTCGGCAGCGGAACCGAAGTTAAATGCAGGAGCCGGAGAGGCTGGAGCAGCCTTTGGAGTGCCAAAGTTGAACGATGATGGAGGTGCGGATGCAGGAGAAGCGGCGGGGCCTCCGAAGTTGAAGGCAGATACAGGCTTTGCTGGCGTGTCGTCCTTCTTTGCGGTCGAAGCACCAAAGCCACTGAAGGCCGAGGTGGTAGGCGTATCGTCCTTCTTGGCGGGCTCAGCAGCGGTGCTACCGAACTTGAAGCCAGATGTGGGTGCGGATGATGCGGGGGCAGGAGTGGCACCGAAGCTCTTGAAAGGTGATGATTGAGTCTCGGGCTGGGTTGAGGGAGCGGGAGTGGTGGATGCGCCAAAGCTGAACGACGGCGAGGGAGCGGATGCGGGTGCGGGTGCGGGTGCGGTGGATGAGAAGGAGAAGGAGGCTTTCGGTGCTTCGGGCTGTGTCTGATAGGGTGTAATGT
>Ga0058697_10000737_pt1 | contig 13274 bp, 14 predicted proteins | sample AgamicAsMae_FD_66619 | JGI IMG/M metagenome (GOLD analysis project Ga0058697, IMG submission 66619) | Agave microbial communities from Guanajuato, Mexico - As.Ma.e | ecosystem: Host-associated > Plants > Phyllosphere > Phylloplane/Leaf | place: Guanajuato, Mexico | collected 2012-06-04
CACATTGTCAAGCGCGGAGCAAAAAAGCCTTCAAACTATTTACTCCAAAACTGGAGGAATGGAGTAGCAGCAAAGCAAAAGAGTCAGGGAAAGAAGGAACAAGAGGACAAAATCAAGTCCATCTATGCAACCAGTATTGCCAAATACGTGGTCAAGAAGGGCCGTCTCACAATCGCTCCTGAGATTGTGCTGAGGCGATCTGATCTCCTGCCTTCGCGACCTGTCAATCAACCTCTGCCCACCGCTGCTGCCACTGCCTCTTCCTCAGACACGCCGACCTCAGAGGGAGAAAAACCATACATGTCGAGTCCTGAAAACCTCGTTGCGCAAGTGATGGGTCAATTGCGCTCTGAGAACATGTTTGACACGGAAGAAGTTGCAAAGGAGGGAGAAATGACTTGGAAAGAGGTGGAAGCAAAGAGACTCAGAGGATTGGAGGTAGCGAGACATTTCGATGGGTTGACTGCGCTGCATCAAGAGTGGAATGCCGATGATGATGTGATTGGCGAGTATGGCGATTTCTTTTGGTGATAGAAGGATAGAGAGACAGATACATGGCAAGGGATAGAAAGGATACCCCTTAGATGTGAATACATACACAGGTCTCGTTTCACTTTCAAATATGCTTCTGATGTGAGCAATATCGGTCATGGAAGAACAAAGAATGACTCGCTGTACTACTGTAATACGTTCTTCTGGCCACTGCACTGCTCCCGCACGATATAGGGCTGGATATCGCAGGTTCAAAGATTTGAAAGTAAGAAAAGCATTTGGTCTGAGCCAGTCTATCGAATGCAGAAAAGAGAAAGCGACGTGGATACGTACAAATATCGAACATGAAAGGAGAATGGTAGTCGGGAGAAAGTAATCAAGAAGCAAGAAGCAATCAAGCAAAGAAGGGAAAAAAGCAGAAGAAACACCAGCTCGCTGCTACTATGCAGTTTGAACACAGCCCTAAACGCCTCCCTGCTAATCAAGTGTGATGTTCACCTTGACACGGGTATGCTCGTCTTTTTTCGCTGAACGCTGAACACCGAGAAACGAAATCACCACCACCTCATGAAATTATCCGCTGGCCTGCAGCTTGCTCTCATCAACTCTGTCGCCATTAGGCAAGCGACCCTTCTTCAAGCACCGGCCTCTACGGCCAACCTCCTCTCTCAGGTTTTCTAGCCTGCTCTTGTCACCATTCCAGCTGAAGTCTCTGCTCCAGAAGCCACATGCAATGTTGCTAGTTTCACCCCTCCAGTAGGTCTGCTTGAGACCAGCCTTGTCGACGGGCGGGCGCCATTTCTTGTTGTCCAGATTACTAATCAGACTCTCGCCCTCCATATGGTGCATGAGTTCTGGGTTTACGGTGAAACAGCGAAGGCCCTTGTCGCGGCAGGCGGTCAGAATAGCGACGTCGTAGGCGTGATCGATGTTGCCGCGGTTGCCGGTGACGGGAGCGTATTCTTCGACGAGTCGTTTGGCCGAGGCGCGGGTGACGGCGTAGCCAAAGGTGCAGAGCGGCGAGACAGACTTGTGGACGATTCGCGACCTCTGGGGTACATCGAATGCGGTGAGAAGGGAGGAGGTAAAGGGGTGTAGATCGGTTCGGCGAGGCAGAGTACTGTCGGGATAGACGACGTGAGGGAGGTCGGTCAGATTGTTAGGATGAACGACACCGACACCAACGGGCTCGTCCATGGTTGTGAAGTAGTCTCCGCAGTGTCCAACGTAGAACAGTTCCCAGTCGTCCGGGTGTCCCCAGGGGTATTCCTCACCTGCTGGCGGCAGCAACGTGCGAGCGGCAGTTTGAGCGAGTGGAACTTGTTGTGTACGCAAGCGAATGTCCCAATCGACATCATCTTCTAGAATCAGGGCCGTCTCGAGACCCGACTTGAGGAATTCATTGAGGACGAGGTTGTGGCTCAGCCATGCGCGGACAGAGCCGTTTGTGATGGTCGACTTGTCATCCTTGCCTCTGAAGGCCATGATTTGTTCTTCTGACCATGTCGGTAGAGTTGGAATGGTAAAGTGCAGCTCGGTGACGTTGGCGGACTGGATCAGGTTGTTGCGGCGTGGGCTCCCTGGGCCAGAGACAACAAACAAGCCGCCGAAGCCCAGAGTCGCATTGGCGGGATTTTGATGGTTGATGGAGAAGGAAGGAATATTCGAGCTGACGGTGCTCCTGAAGTAGATGATCAGACTGAGAACGCTCAGCCCTATCAGGACATAGAGCGGAGGCAATCGAGGCGCGACCATGTTGGTGAAAGTCGACGATGTACAGGGCCAGGAGGGCGCTGAACTGGCCGAAAGTTTGGGGGGGAATACGAAGAATAAACGCAGCGCTATCAGCTTGTATCAAGTCGCAGTTGCGGGCATCTGCCAAGCTGTTGTGGCGCGCGGTAGAGGCGTCCAAATGCCGGTACAGCGAGATGAAGGCTGCGGTGGGGGGCCGGTGAGCTTCGGAGATGGACTGGCGGAGACGTTGAGGAAGTGTATGTCGGGGAGGAAGACGAGTACAAGGTGCTTCCAAGCCTCTCAGGAGATGGATGAGCAGTCGCCGCGCAACACGTCCCACTCCAGAGCGCTTGGTGTGACAAACATGGAGAAACTTGGTCGAGATCGGCGAGCCCTGAGTCAGCTATCACAAGCCCTCTTCACCCCTGAATCCTTGCTCCGTCCTGCTGTACTCAAGTCCTCACTTCTGTCAGCCTGTCACACCCATGTGAAACAGTCAAGGATTCCTGGTCAATTGCTCGAATATTGATCGTCTGAAACATCTCGTCACGAACTCGACTTTGACGCACGTGGCTAAGGAATAATAGGGCCAACGTCCATATAACCGGCTGACGAATACCAAGCCGACGGAATTGCCCTATAGTATAACCACATCATTTCACTCATCGGACCACTCTCAGTCGATGCTCAGAGGACAGACAGCTATTTCCATCGCTTGCAAGGTCTTGTTACACACGAATGCAAGAAGCCGCATTGTTCGCCTTGTCCTATCGGCAGCCACGTGGGCAGTTAGATGATCGTCCTTGACCTGCAGTCCCGACAACGTCTTTCAGCTCGACGTCTTCCTGCCACAAAACCTTCTTTCACGTATACCAAAACACCTTGGGAATCGCCGTTGGCACCACTCCAGCCAAACTAGGTCTTTGCGATGCTGTTTGTTACAATCTCGGTGAACGGTGTGTTATCACAACGGCTTTCGGCCGAACCAGTTTATGCTCTTATTATACATGCGCTCTCGCTTGGTCAGTATCGAAATGTTTAGCAAGAGCATAATTTACTGTCTGTAGAATACGCTCGTGACTGTCTTGGTTGCGTCATGTACCTGAGTGTAGGTTTCTTCTTGGTTCATCGTTTTCTCCTCCTTCGCAATCCGCTATTCTGTTTCTCACTACGGCTTCGCCGAGATGCTTCTGTAAACACCCGTCTGGTCGATTTCTCTTCCCTCTTCTCTTGTTGACAGATTTCATCTTCGAACGCAAAGAGACGGGGTACGGTGAGTTGTGAGGCTGTCGGTAAACCCAGAGTCAGAGCGTCTATTATCAGGAATAAGTCAGTACTCTTGGTGGTGCGGCCAGGTTATTGAGAACTTGCAGGATGCTTCGGACGAGATGGAGACCACACATACTATGTTTCGTCCGGGCCTCCAGCGGCCGAAGGGCATAACGACGAGCGTATCAACAGACCGTCAGCCAGACGGCAATTTGGTAGGTAAAGGTGGTGTATGCCTATCGAGTACTATTTCTTGGCGGTCTGGTTGCGGCTGGCCTGGCATGCCTTTTTCTCTTCATCATCTGCATGCTCATGGTATAGGCAGTTGTCCATCATGATGCTCATCTTGTCTTCGTACTTGCATGGATGATCATCGGCAAGCTTGACAGCATTGCGAATAAGCCCCCTCAAGTGACAGGAGTTACATAAGGCGCGAGGCGCTCTTTGGGCACTGAGGAGTAGTGCGGTGATTGCTATATCATGAGGTAAATCAAGCCAGAATCCGTGGTCGACCATGCTGTGTCGCAAATGATATGCTAGACAATCCACGGCGAACTTCCGGAGAGAAGATTCTGCGGTCGTGTTGGAATCAACGAAAGCGTAGCTTCTCACCCGCAGACTCAGACTCGATTCACTTATCGCGGTGATCAAAGCATCGATAGTGTTGTCTCGGAGCCTTTTGATATCGAGGCGATCTGCGAGCACGTAAAGCTCCACTAGCACCTGCTTGGGCCATGTTGAGATATCATCTTCGTTCATTTTGTTTTCGTCTCCATCTCCAAAGCCAGCAAAATCTTGATCAATGTTCGAACCATCTTCAGAGGCGGTGTAAACAATCTTGCCACAGTAGAACCAGCTGACGACGATCTTGAACAGGACAGGCGAAACGTCCTCAAGTTTGACTGTGCCAGTTTTGCTCTCCTCAAAAGATCCAGTGAGGGCTTTGGCGAAGTACTTGGATCTGTCGCAGAGCAGTGTCTGGTGAACCATAAACTTCTTGTGCTCGGGGCCGACCAGGATGGTAGCCATCTGTGCATCCCAGAAGAACCTGGCAGGAAGTCAGTATGGCAACGCGCGAGTGCATATGTTGGAGCACGAACTTCATCTTGCAGGTAGTATTTGGTATGTTGGTAGAGAGAAACGGTGTGTTGGTAGTTGAGGAAGAGAAAAGCAGGTGTGGTTACCGAGAAGAGTCGAGGAGGGGGTCCGAGAAAGAGGTCATGAAGATGAACTGAAAGCATGAGTGAAGAAGACACTGAAAGAATGCAGATGTTGGGTATAAAGCTTCACTCGGTCAAATCTGAAAGCAAATTCACTGCAACGAAGCGTGAGCATTCACTGGATGGAATGGTTTGGTTGCAACATAGGATTGATTCTGACTGCTCTACATATCTTCCTGTAGAGCTTCCCGGCCTTATTTTATGGTTTTCTCATTGATAAAGCAAAGGAAACGATTTTTGTAAACCCTCAAAGCACACCTGATTCCTCGACTCCGACCGTGGTTTCAAGCAAGAGCATATGAGAGACATAAACTTGAACGAGCAAAGGCCAACTTTCAAACAGCAGGCTTCGAGTCTTCACGACGGAGACGGCAACCCTCACGTTCTTCTTCGCTGGGATGTTCATGGTAGAAACACAGGTCCGTATCATAGGGTGGAACATCTTTCTCGAGATTCCTCTCATCAGTGTCGGGAGCCCGGACAGAGTTGGTCTTCAAAGCAGTCTTGTAGCATTCCTTACACAGCTTGGTCGGCAATCTTCTACTGTTTGTGACCATCACGGCAGCCAAGAACTCCGCAGGAAAGACTGCAAAGTATGAAGGACCCTCGTTGAAGTTGCGGCGGTGTGCTGCACGGTGAACAACGTACTTTCTGAGCGGAGAATTCTCAGGAGTGCTGTGGTAGATGTATCGAATACTCATCAAGTCATGGGCCGCGCTTGACTTTTCCGTGGCTTGAACCAAAGCGTCCAGAACATCTGCTTTTAGCTCGCGGACTTGGAAGTAATCGGCGAATACGTATAGCTGGATGAGGACATGATAAGGCCAGCTCGTAGCATCATCTCCTGTATAATCATCTTTACCAGTGACAGAGGCTACAGGGGTTTCGACAGGCTTAGGAGTCGAAGCGGTGTCGTGTCCTGATATTTTTGACGAGACAGGACCAGGAGAAGTCTCTCTGACACTGTCGTCTGAATCTTCGCTGTCGGGATCCTCGGTGATGGGAACAACTTGAGCTGAGTACTGATTGGTAGACTCAAGACTCTCTTTGGTGATCTCAAGGCCCCGAAAATCCTCGGCGACTGTTCTCTCAAGTCGTGGGACATAGGTGAGATCGTCGTAGTACAGCCATGCTACGAAGATTCTGAACAGTACTGGTGAGATTTCGGGCAAGTGAACGAAGCGAGCGATGGCCTCTTTGAATGACCCGGACAGTGCTTTGACGAAGTACGGTGATTTAGCGCACAGGAAGCTCTGATGAATGAAAAAGTGCTCTTTTTCAGCGCCGACTCCAGCTGTAATCATACGCGTATCATACAAGAGCCTGCAAAACATGAGTCAGCAATGTGTTAATGGTAAGCCCAGTTGACGTTCATCTCTTACTTTCTTGTGTCCGCAGGACGTCGTCCGGTGTTGGTGGGACTTGTCATTTTGTCAATCAACAGAACGACGGTGGTGATTGTATGGACTTTTTGAGCGCAAGAGATGTGATGTTATGAGGAGCGAGGATTGGACAAAGACGGGCAAAGTAAAGAGGGAGTCGTGATTCGTTGCGTTGGTCGCGTTTGTCGTGGAAGTGACCATTAACTCAGTCTCTCGGGAAACCTTCACTTGTGCCAAACACTCGAAGACTGAGCGAGAAGGAGATAGCACCAGAGAGATCAGTCAATGCGCAAACTAGGAAAGGTGACCGCCACGTCTGAATGAGGAGTAATGAATATGCAATACAAGTCTGGTCATACACTCGACCTATTTCTTCGTTATACCCGTATCGTTCTATGCGCCGCGCTGACAAGATTAAATAAAGAGAAAGCCATCGATCGTTTCCATCCAAAGAACTCGCCATCGAGGAAAATGCGTTATGAGGAATGATGTGAAGAGAGGAGGGGGGGTTGATTTTATGACGCTTCGTTCGCCGATGGAGCATCCCCATTGCTTTGTGCTGGTGCATCTGCTGTCGAAGCTGCAGGACGAGGCGACCTGGGGGGGCCTTCGGCGCTGGCTCTCGAGAGGCGCTTAGTCTTCTTTTCTTTTACTGCCTTGTCGGCATCAAAGTTCTTCCACTTGCGCCAGCCGTCGAAGTCGATCAGAGCTTGCATGCAGCCCCACTCCTTGACCTTGCGTTCAAGCCATACGAAGTTAACGGGCTAGATGTTGGTCAGTATACTTGAAATTTGAGAACGTGATGGCACTCAACATACCTTTGTCAAGAAATCGTTACAACCAGCGGCCAGGGCTTCGTGTCTGTCGCTCTGCAAACTACTTGCAGTAAGCGCGACAATGATGACCGGACTCTTGAAAAGGCCGCCATCAGACACCAGCTTGTCATCGTCCTTATCTTTCGCCTCCTCTTCCTCACCATTTTCTCCTTTGCCGGTGTATGGAGCAGGAGTGGCAGCGGTGCTGAAAACACCGATTCCGTTGGCTCTTTCGAGACGACGAATCTCTTTTGTTGCTTCTAAACCGTTCATGATGGGCATCTGAATATCCATAAGCACCAAATGGAAGCCACCAGATCGCCATTTGTTGACAGCGATTTGACCGTTCAAAGCAGTGCTCCATCTTACTTTCAGGCGCTTCATAAAGGCCTCCAGCAGTCTCAAGTTGATTATGTTGTCCTCTACGATCAACACGTTGATGGGAGGAACTGCGCCGTCGAGCAGAGATGGAGGAATTGTTGTTTTTAGACCAGCGTTGGGGGACTTGACAGTCACCGTACCATCTGTGGGAGTGAGCTTTCTCTGTCGGCGTGGGCGGGCAGGCTTCAGCGTGCTTTGGCCCTGCGAAGCTGGTGTCGGTGGGCTACTGCCGGGGTGAACGGGGGGTACAGCCTCTGTGACAGGAGGTGTTGGAAGAGCTGGCGCAGGGGGGATAGCGTGGCTTTGTTGATCCGAGACTTGAGAGCCCGCTCTTGGACGACCTTGTCGGATCGTAGGCATGTGTTGAGAAACTGCGAGATTCGATGCATTAAGAGGCATAGTTGAAGCTGGTGGGTTGTGGGTCATGATAGTGGGAGAAGAGGTGTGCTGACGATTGAACTTGGGGCGGAGTTCACGAGGATCGCGATGACGGCGGACACTACCCGGCGATGGCAAGACAGGAATCTGGCCTGTATTCAGCACGGCTATTGAGCGAGGAGGCTCGGGGTGTAACGTCTGTTGTGCAGGCGGTTGGCCAGGCACATTCGGGGGGAGTTGGACTGCGGGCATTGGAGGGAAGTAGTCGGTACCGTTCTCAGCCGGTCGGTAGTCGTCCAGAGCAGCATACGAGGCACCATGGTATATGCGTGGAGATGGACGAGGAGTCCGGCGCGGAGGAGTCTCGATAAGGAGGGCTTCCTCGGCGGTTTGGCCGCCAGTATAATACGAGTCCAAGGTCTGGCAAACATCCTCGTCGGGACTGAGAATACGATCGGGTGCACGCTTCCCACTCTCGTCAGGCCTGCTGACAATGCGGAGGACAAGGTCGGGCGAGTCGTAATTTCTGCCCAGCGAGTTGCCGTATTTCCTCATGACGAGATCTCTCACATCATCTACAAGGTCGTCCTCACGTACAGTGACCATTGTGGGCGAGGCATTGGGCCTCTTGACCCATACTTTTCGCGTCAACATACTGGCAATATTCGGGACAGAGGCGTCGACAAAGTAGTCCGAGGCTGCAACGGTGGCAGGAGGAGTCGAAGGTGGTAGAGGGAATTGGGCGACAGTATCGGGACTGAGTAGAGCGCGGATGACAGGAGCGTTGGCGCCGCTCAAGAGGGACTGACGACGGATCTCGGATGGGCGTTTAGGCGGCGGCGGTAGCGGCAGCGACGGCAAGCTCGGAGATGGCTGAGCGCGGATGGATAGTGGAGATTTGGGTCGCGAGTGTGCGGACAGAGGACGGGGGGTGGTTGTGCTAGCAGAAGGAATCTGGTCAGCGGGTGGGAGCTTCAAGTTGGTTGCTTTTGCGGGAGGAACGACATACTCGGCGAGGACGTCGACGGGTTTGCGAGCTTCGGGAGTGGCACACTGCAATGTCAGGCTGGGAGGGTTCGAGTGACTCGCAATCCCATTTCCCTCGGGAGTGGTGCTGTTGTCGTGGTCGAGGTCGGTAGTGGAGATGTCGGCGTCGGGAGTCGGAGCAGCAATGCTAGTGCTGGTGCTGTTGCGCTTGTTGGCCGGACGAGAGGTGGAGCGGCGCGATATGGGCTCGGGAGCGTCGTGGAAGTTGTCGTCGCTGTCTTCCTCTGCAATGCTGTCCTGCACACTAAACTTGGACGGACTCTTGAGGGCAGCGATATGCGGAGAGGATTGACTGTAATCGCGAGAAGTGCTGTTCCTGCTGCCTGCCGCTTGGCCTTCGTGCTGCGACTGGGGTTCTGCCGAGGAGCTGCCCGTGCTGTGAGTCCGCTTCAGCAGTCCTCTGAAGGCCGCCCGGAGTCCTGGCATTATTCCTTGGGAGAATCAACTCCTGCTCTCTGCCTGACTGAAGTGTTGACCAAGTATTATTCTGGTCTCCGTGTTTATGGGCAGCCGCAGCTGCCGTGCCCGTCGAGGTACCGCTGTCGGGCTGCACCCAAATCGTCGAGGAAACACGCCGCCTCACCAATGGGCGCTTGGTCCTCCTTAATCTTCTCCTGTCGTGTCCTGTCGCCAACCTGATACTACTGCCCTACCACCGCCTGTCAAGACGTCAATGGCGTCCAACACTTACTCGCCATTCACTGGCATTGACTTGTTCCCTGTCATTCACTTGTGCTTCTATTGTCATCTTGTTTGAGCTCTTGCTTTTTCGATCGAGTGATCAAGCTATTTCCCCGGGCCCAATCTCCTTTGCATCGTACTTTCCAAAACTTGCTTGCAACATGCTCCTCCTTGGCCCTGCACATGCATCCTCCCCCTAATATTACATGATTAGGTATTCCTACTCAGTTGCCCTGTTTAGCTGCCACGCCCAACCATTCGAGTTCGAACCCATCATAGTGGTCCTGGCACTTCTTCATCTCGAATTCCAGTCCCTGCACTGCTCCTTCTGCACTGTCTGCTGCCTCGTCCGACATTGGCGATAATGCCATCTTCCACGTATGCTTGTCGCCAATCCAACGACATCCTATATCCAGCTCCCCGGTCACCCACTTCTGCTTGGGAACCCTCTGGATGAATCTCCATCCTCTATCCTTGTACTTTTGCGCGAGGATGACGCTGTTGAAGTAGTCTGGAATGCGAGTAGGGTATGTCTGACGCTTCATGAAGGTAGCATTAGGAAAGACGCAGTAAGCATGGTTGCCGGTGATGACATTGACCAGCGCAGTCGTGTAAGTCGAGAGCGTAGCGTGGATGGGATGGTTGTGGGTCAAGATGATTTCCAGCCTGATGAACTCGCCGTCGACTACCTTGTCGTACGCATGGACCTATAACTGGTTTCAGTACATTGGCAAAGACGACTGTTCTCACAAACTTACCATGTCGACATGGGTCCAGGCATACTTTGCGACCGTACGCGAAGCAAGATCATATCCTTCGACCTCTTCGATGTAGCGACAGAACGCATCTGCCTTTTCTCCGAGCTGCACGCAGACATCTAGGTCCGAGTCCTTCCAGTCGACACGGTCCATGAACTGCAGAGCGAAACTGCCAGAGATGATGCCATCGAGCTCGGCCAGCCTCTTTCTGAATCCGAGAGGGTCGTTGACGAACCTTTTGAGTCTGCTGTCGATGTCCCAGGCGCCACGGCTGACCATCTTCTGGTATAGGGGCTTGAGTTTGCGGCAGGTGCGGGTGAGTGCGACTATGCCCTTGATGGGAAGGTGCGAAGTGAGGCAATTGAAGATGGGTGGAAATCTGTCCGCGTCAAGTATGGTGGTGAGATTGGCCATGCTGAGTTTGGTTGTTGGCTCGTCTGCAGGTGGATGATGAAGTGATGATTCGAATTGTCGACAGTATTGGAATTGATGTTCGACGGATCTGTGAAAGTCGCGACTCCTTGGTGAATGTCTCCTTGCGCAAGTGAGCGAAGAAGAGCTTGGACAGGCTATGTTTCTCTGTTGCGACGTAGGATAGATATCACTGCGTTTGGGGTGCCGTTTGCTGCGAGCCAGCCATTTTGGATTCTGATTGTCAATGCAACTCACCAACCGCTGCATGTCATCTCAGAATCCTTTCTGACAACCATACTCGAATGAAATGATGTATTCGGATTGAATTGATAGTCACACATGTTTTAATGCGGTTGTAATAGAACGATCGGCTGTGAGCCAGGGTGTGAGGGTCGGCAGAAAAGACTTGGTCACAACGAGACGTAAGAAACGGGACAACAGCAAGCATGGAGATTCACGAGGTAGAGTATCGTTGTGGGACGAGGAGAGTAGACATGGAGACAGATGAGAAAGATATGTTCATCTATTAATGCTGATCGTAACTTCGTTATATAGTAGTACACATTTGTCCAACCAAATGACTGCTCATGTAATGCAGTTTGTTTTGCCCAGACTCCACCCCAATGGTCTAAACGCTTATGTAACCATTCATGTACCCATCGTTGGTCTCAATCACTCCACACTCTTCATACTCTAGACGATTTCATCAGCACCGGCATGGTCCTGGTCGGGGTTGGCCTCTTCGTAGTTGAAGAACTTGCAGAAGCGGTAGTAACCAGCAGCGAGGAGACCACCGAGGCCGGGACCGATCCAGTAGATGTAGTGAGCATGGTTGAAACTGGCAGCGGCAACGCAAGGACCGAATGAGCGAGCGGGGTTCAGACTGCCTCCAGTGTAATAGACACCTAATATCGTGTGTTAGAGAGGTAATCAAACAGAGCAAAGGTTACTAGCTTACCTGCGAGCTCAGCAACAAACAGAGCCAACCCAATACCGATGGGAGCGAGGAAAGTAGTCTTTGACTTCTCGGCTGCCAGCATGAGGACGGTGAAGACGAGGAAGGATGTCAGGAACATCTCGAAGAAGAGGCCCTGTGCCTCGGACATGCCGGGAGCCAGAACAGTACGAGTGGCTGCAATGTCACCAGGCAGCATGCAGCGCACCAGGGCAGCAGCGACGATGCCTCCAAGAATTTGAGCGGGGAACAGAACAAGGCCTCTGATCCAGTCTAGTTGACCAGCAGCAACCATGCCAAGCGTGACACTTGTATCCTCGTTAGCATTCATATTAATTTGACTGATACGATGTTGACTTACGCTGGGTTGAAGAGTCCACCACTGATTCTAAACAAGATCCATACTGCGACCAAAAGCGACATACCATAGCCCAAAGCAATGTAGACGGTCGTTGTGGCACTGTTGCTTCCGTTGGGTGCCTTGTCGCTTGCTTGCTCGAATGCCATGAGTTGGCAAGCAAAGGCGAAGTAGAGGAAGAAAAAGGTGCCGACGAACTCTCCAGTAGCAGCGACGAAATGGTTCTTCATGGCGTGGCCTCTATGCTTGTCTCCTGCCATGCTCTCGAATGGTTTTATATCAGATCTGGATCTGCTAGGCATGGTGGGCGATGGGTTGACTAAATATGATTTTCTAAGAGGTAGATTGTCAAGTTGAGCACTTTCACCACAAAGGATAAATCAAGCAGATATAGGATGGTAAAGGAGGGATGAGATTTTTGTGACGGAGTCCTGTGCAGGTGGCATCCCGCTCTTCAAGCAGTATGACGTTGCGAGAACAGGAGGGTGAATGCTCCAAAGGTCATTGCTCAAGGCGAAGGACGGGTCAGATCTGGGTGCATCCCGTCCCGTGCCAAACGACAGGGCTGAGAAACCCTGTACATAGCGTTACTCGTAGCTCGATTGGCATGGGACGACCCACGGCGCTTGAGGGCAGAGAGTGCGTTTCAGTAATACGGGCTTGGAAGTTGAGATGTCGATTCAACGATTCCTGGCCGCTGGCTGCGGCTCAAGCTGATGTCGTCAGTGCATATTGTTAACGATCCGCCCTGCATGAAACAGCTCCTCATCCATCATGGGGCTCGGACATCTTCGATCCAAGCAGTTGCCGGATTCGCAACCTCGAATTGGGTGTCGTCCGGAGTCGAGAGCAAGTCGAGCAGCACAGAGTGATGTTGGAAATCTTGGACAAACATTTCTGCACGAAAAACCGTCGGCGTGAACTCTCACGGAGGTTCATCCTCAAAAGCTTTTCTTGCCTCTGCAACTCTATCGGCATCCATATTTTACTCCTATTTTCGTCCGGAAAACATAAATCTCCTTTAGAACAACGTCACTCTCGAGAACTTGTACCGAAGTCGTTTTTCTGTTGACGCTCCTTGTTAACAGCCAATTTCGTGGAAGCGAGCGCGCCAAAAGAAAACCCCTATGACCAAGCTATTGTCCACAGTAATCTCGTCTCACGGTACAAAGGAACAATAACAGATGCGTGATATTGATAAGAGGCTGTGAGTCGTTTCTCGCTAAATGCTCTGCATGAACGCGTCGACTGGGAAAAACATGACGTAACTTACGTCAAGGCTCGCGATGGTTGTCGTTCTCTCGTTTCCGATCCACCTCGACCATGTTATATTCAAGTCCAATCGCATCAACGAGTGGAGTCGCTGCAGTGCGACAACGACGAGCACGTT
>Ga0058697_10000738_pt1 | contig 13267 bp, 12 predicted proteins | sample AgamicAsMae_FD_66619 | JGI IMG/M metagenome (GOLD analysis project Ga0058697, IMG submission 66619) | Agave microbial communities from Guanajuato, Mexico - As.Ma.e | ecosystem: Host-associated > Plants > Phyllosphere > Phylloplane/Leaf | place: Guanajuato, Mexico | collected 2012-06-04
GCGTGATTGCTCTACTACGCCATCGAGGTGGCTTCGCTTTGGTGATGGTGGGCGTGAGCTTCGTGGTGTTTGGCCTTCGCTTGCATGCATGAATTGCTCCAAAGTCAGAGTATGGACTGGTGCATCGATACCCGTCTCGCTGACTAGGAAGTCGTGGTAGATGACGGGGACGTGGTCCTTGGTGAGTTGGACGTCAAACTCAACATATGAGGCACCCAAGTTGGCGGCCGCAATGAATGACTGCAGAGTGTTCTCTCCCAACTGCAAAGACTTCATAGACGCCATGTTCTTACCCAAACCGCGGTGACCAATGACTTGTGTCGAAGTGCTCTTCCAATAAGTCTGATTTTCAGCAATGTGCATATTGGGATGCTGGAACGGTGTGATGATCAAGAAGTTGAAGTTGACAGAGCCAATGACATCCAGAGTCTCTGCAGCAACGATAGGCACACTGAGATCGCCCTGGAGCAACATGCGCTTTGAGCCAATGCTGGGCTTAATACTAGAAAGCAAAGCCACACCACGACCGACAATCTTGTCTTTTGAACCAGAATATGTTGGAACAATATCGAAGAGAAGCCTGACTTTGGTCGGATCACGAGTCTTGAATGTGATAGGTGAAGTGCTGATGTTCTCCTGGACTGGAAGATCCACGATTGTTGGTTCTCCATTGGCTCCCGATGCGGCCACGACTAGGGAGAGAGCAGTATCCAATTGGGTGGCATGTGCATCTGCAAGAGGAATGTTGTCGAGAGTGACTGCAGGAACGTTCTTACGGTTGTCCATAGAGCCGAGACTAACGAGCACCAAAGACTCATCTGTAAGGTATCTGTGACCGAAAGTCTTGACAGGCTCCGGTATGCGAGGAGCGTCACGGCCTTGAGGCACGTTTGATCGTCGATCCTCAATGGATGAGTTATTCTTCGGTGATGTGCCCAGAGCACTGCCAGGTCTGAGGTGTGGAGATGGAACATCGAGGTTTTCAGGAGTCGGACTGAGGTCAGCCAGCTTCTTCGAGACGTCGAGATGACCTCTGAGAGCAGCATGCTCAATAGGCAACCAGCCTGATAAATCGGCCTTGTTCGTCTCGGCGCCAGCCTCGAGAAGTAGGTCGACAACGGGAAGATGGCCATCAACACAGGCTATGAAAAGTGGCGTCCAACCGTACGTGTTCTCGGTGATCTCAATATCGGCCTTCTGAGTTTCTGAACCTTCGAGTAGAGATTTTGTGCACTCCACGAAGCCGAAACGTGCGGCAATATGCAACGATGTCTCGCCCTGCTCGTCTTGATAGTTGATGTTGATGCCTGCGTCGACCAGCAGTTTGACAATCATGTAGAAGTTGCTCTTTGTCGCCAGAGCCAACGCAGCACCAGACTTTTCAACATTGCGTCTCACGGCATGACTGTCCTCGGCCTCGCCATGCCAGTCTTCAGCCATGAGTAAAGCCTTTGTAGTTCTGTAGTGACCACCAATGACACTGAGATGCAGAGGAGCGTATCCCTCAGCGTCTTGCCAAATATCAGAGTCGATACCTTTGCTCACATCAAATTGACCCCAAGCTCGCATGTACTTGATGATGACTTGAGATGCAGCTACCAGACCATACTGTGCGGCATAGTGAAGAGGTAGACGACCGTATGTATCCTTCTCTTTCAGAACCGCCCTCTGCTCAGCCGAGAGATTCGACAAAACATAAGTCAGGAGCTTGACGGCCGGATCTTCTTGACCAAGCGTCTGGGCTACATCCTTCTCCTGGACCTTGAATGATGACGGAATACGAACCGGAAGCTCTGCTGCGTTGATGAAGGAGTTGGCCTCCGCACCGATGGGAACTGCAGCTGGGCCATTCTCTTCGAGTGCTCTTGCACGACCAGTCGCGATTACCAGGCGGTGGATGACATTTCTCTTATTCATGTCATCATCCTCGGTAAGAGTGGAGATCTGTGACAGCAAATACTTGATACATTCAAGCGACTTGGCAGAGATTGCTCGTTGCAAGAGATTGAGCATGAGCTTTTGAACAATAGAAGGCGGCAGATCCTTGACAGAAGTCGAGATTGTCTCTTGCAGCTCGGGCAGATTGTCCTGACGGACATTGTGTTCCAGAGTGTCCAGCACGGCTGAAGGCACACGCATACCGTTCTTAGACGAGGCGCGGTGCAGCGAACCAGTCGAGGCAATTGAGGCATTGTCGTCAAAGACTTTGACATCGCCCAAATTCGACAGCCAGTCGTTAATTGCGCGCATGTCCGCCTCAGTTCTACGATTGTTCGCAAAGGCCTTGGGTTCGAGCTTGGCAGCCAGGTATGTGTTCTGCGAGTGAGAAGACTCTATCTTCTTGTCGAGTTTCTTTGTAATCTTGACGAAACCTCTACGATTGACTTCACCAAACCAGATGAGATTGCGGTATTGTCCTCTGAGCTCGAGCAATGCGCCCATCAGATCTTCCATCTCTTCCTTGTCCATGCCATCCTGTGGCTGAGTGGATTGTCCATAGCGATCGTAGAGTAGTCTCAGGCGGCGTGCGAATTCGGCGTGTTTCCTGTTGTAGAAGCTATCGACGTCTTCAAGGTTGCGATCCAGCGCGAAGAAGAACTCTGGAAGGATCAGTCAGATATGCTTTCAACGTGCTTGCTTCAATCACACACCTGCAAGATCGACCTCGCCGCCAGTCTCAGCACTTTGCTGATTGGCGGCCTTGATCAACTTCTTGAGGCCTTTGTAGTTGATGTATGCAGATGCCCACTCGGGCACCTGGTTGCGAGGTAAATTCTGTCCAAACTTCATGTTGATAGTGTCCAATGGTTAGTTATGATGCTAGTGATGGACAACCGCCACCAAGGTGGAAGATTGTAGAGCAATAGAAGGTAAGAAGAAGAGAGAACCAAGAGTCTCAGAGTGACTGGATAAGTACTGTTCACTGATAGCCACGCAAACGGACGGTTGGTTTAGTATAGATGCAAGCAGGGGCAGGGACAGAGGCCATTCGGTCAAGTAGCAACGTCGAGCTAGGGTGAGTGACTTGAGAGAAGCGCAGTGTGTCTAGCCTTCACACACAAGTACGGCAAGCAGTGATTGAAGGGTCAAGTGAAAGGTGAAAGATGTGAACGTGTGTAGATACTTCTTATCTAATTGGTTACTTGCGCTTGGCAGGAAAAAGGATGATGATGGTTTTGTCCGTCGCGAGTCGCAGGGGCTGCAAATGGGCGCGTTCCTCAGGGTCCCCGCTGCAGATCACCGTCATGTCCGACTCAAAAATCTCTCGTCACATCCGTCTTCCGATCTGTATCTCGTTCAACTTCTACATGCGTGAACGAGGCTTCTTGTACCCATCACGTGTGTTGCCTCTCTTCATGCCGTACCATCTACTTGAATGGTCATTTGGCAATCGTCAAGCGTTCCTGAGAGATGTAGAATCTATCTCCGCGACATCCGAAGCGCTTCAGAAAAAAACAAACAAGGGGTATGTTTCACTATTTCGAGTATCGTGTGACTGCAAAGGGAGAGAAAGCCTTATCACACGGAGCACATTCTGCTGTCAAGCAGTGGAAGCAACTCTACTCAGAAAGCACAATTTACATGATTTGCAAAGTCCGGCAATTACAGCAATTCGTGCTCATTAAGAAATACTTTTGACATCGTTCTCTCTCTCAGCGCATATACAGTCTAAAAGCATTCTAAAGGTCGACTGTAGCCCTCAATTCCAAGATCATTATTCCAACATTATCAGCTCCATCAAGTCCCACATGAGACCAGATTTAGTGGGATCCAGATCTCAGTTTGTTGAACCAGTCATTGACCCACGTTTGAAGCCTTGATCCGGTAGCTGTGGCTTTGGCAGCTGTGGTTGTTTGCGTTGCTCGAGCACTTGTGGTGGTGGTAGCTGCCTTACTAGTGACAGCCTTGTTGGTGGCCGATGTAGCCAATGTCGACTTCACAGCAGCATTCGTGGTAGCTTGAACAGAACCCTTTGCTGCTGTACCTGCATCACCACACAGACCGAAGCCTGATTGACAGCCATCGCCGCAGTATGCAGCGGTACTGCCACACCATCCAGCTGTCGAGCAGCAGTTACCAAAGACAGATCCTTGACAGGTCATACCGCTGGTTCCTCCACAGGTAGCATCCGTCGAGACCTTTGTTGGTTGAGTCGGTGGTGCAGTGGAAGTGGTACTGCTACTCTGAGGAACGTTGATACCACATTGACCGAACCCAGCCTGGCATCCTTCACCACAGTAAAGAGTTCCAGAGCCACACCAGCCAGCCTGTGATTGAGATGGTTAGCATAAGTCTTGGTCACAAATCTAGCAAGCACTCGACGTACCTGCGAGCAACAGTCTCCAAACTCAGAGCCAGTACACATGAATCCTGAGCCTCCACCGCACTGTCCATCTGTCGTGGTAGCCGTGGGAGCAATAGTTGCAGATGTCTTGGTAGCAGAGGTCACAGCAGAAGTAGAAGACGTAAAGAGGTTTCCTGACGAGCTGCGGTACCAGTTCTCTTTCGGGTCTCCGAGGCACTCGCCCACAGTCACAGGCTTGTAACCAAGAGCGAGGATCCTGTCGAGCATATAGGCGGTGAGAACGTTTGCAGTCTGGTTGTGGATATCATGTCCAATGACGAGGTAGTCGTCAGTCGCAGGGTTTCCTCCAGCAATACCAGCGTCGAAGTTGTTCTTCGCATTTTGGATGAGTGCGGGCGAGTCGTTGTCGTAGTCATCTGAAGTTTGTCAGTAAGTCGAACTCAGTCAAAGGTTGAACGATACACACCAGTATCGACATCGAAATATGTAACGTGATAGCCAAGATCGGCCATATCCTGTTGGCAGCCAGACTCCGCAGTGCAGTCGGAGTAAGGAGGTCTCATATAGGTAGGGAAGAAGCCAAGAATGTTGCGCAGTGCCATTTCGTTGCTGTACATGTTCTGCTTCCTCTGGGTACTTGTAAGGTTAGACAGATGGGGATGAGTCCAAGTATGGGATGCAATCTGATGTCCCTCGTTGTATGCTCGCTTGACGGTCGCAGCCCAAGGAAGAGCGGCATTATCAATCTCTCCTTTTCCGTTGTTGTTGCCAGTGATGAAGAAAGTTGCCTTAGCATTGTACTGCTTCAGTACGTCCAAGATATGCTCGGTATAGATGTACGGGCCGTCATCGTAAGTAATGGCAATGGTTCCAGCCACTGTGCAATCGTAGATACCAGCTCCACCATACAAGACGTTACCAAGCTTGGGTCTCGCAACGGTAGAAGTACTGGTACCAGGTGGGATCTTGTTGTCGTCGCATCCAGATGCGAAGTTGAACTGACAACCAGGTGCAGAACAGTAGTCTGTACCTTTGCCACACCAGCCTGGAGCACGTTAGTAAAGAATCACTACATGTCCGTTTCTTCAACGACACTGACCAGCTTCGGAACAGCAATAACCATCAGCGCAAGAACCAAAGCCAGGTCCGCATTGTGCTTCAGTATTGGAAGAAGCTTGACGCTTGTCGTGGTTGTCAGAGACAGCTGACTGGTGGCTGCTTACTCCAGTACGAGCCCTCATGGTGCCACTAAGCGCAGACCTTCTACCAAAGACCCTCGGAGCTCCAGGAACATCGCCATGGGCTTCGATCAGAGAAGGAATGAAGGCCAACGAGGCCAAAGCCAGATTGTTGAAATGCATCTTGTGATGATCTCGAGATGCAGACGGTCAGGATAGGGTACAGTTATATACTCAAGCAAGCGAGTGTAAAGGTCAAAAGACAGGGATAGAACGAATGACGCAGCACACGGAATGCTGAGGAGAAGAACAAAGAAGGGACCTGCCTACCTCAAGAACTCGAACAGCCACTGAGAGTGCTAGTCGACATGTTATATATTCGGAGACCTACGAGCAATTGCGATCTTTTCCTACTACTGCACTGACCTCCCTTACTTGCAGTCTGGGCGTGCTTTTGAAGATCGTTCCTTACTATATAAGGAGGGGCAAGAGAACTCGAAACCGATTTTGTCGTCCAGAAGTAGAAGTGTGGATGTGAAAAGTCGCATGCACCGTCTGTCCTGACTGGGTCGAAACACTGGAACTGCATGAAGTCAAGCCATGGTCTGTTTCGTGCTGTCCCTTGGCAGTCAAAGCAAGCGGGACGACGGCTTGAAGCCCTGTGCCGTGGTTTTAGGAAAAGCGAATCATCGGTTGAATTGTTTGAGGTGTGCATGTGGCTTGCTTTGAGAACATCGCTCTGGGACATGGTGAAGAGGAAAAGGGAAAGGGTTGTTGAAGTTCAAGTCATGATTGGATGTCTCGAAGAAGGTCACTGCGCAAGATCGGCCTCGGCAGAGAAAGACCCCATGCTGTTCTCCACGACCCCTGTTTATTTTTAGGCATGTACTCGAGAATGGTGTAACCAATCTCGAGCTCTAGTCGTCGTGAATATGCATGCCGAGACCATTTTTGAATAGTAGTAACATGTGCATTGCAGTAGGCAACCCTCTTGATGTGCATATTATCGATTTTTGCAGACGATCTGTCTATCATCATTTGCCTCGTGGACGCAGCCCTCATCAGGCGGACATAACTCGAGCATCGAGTCCTCCTTGTAAGGTGTTGAATAGAGTATTTTTGTTGATTCAATCTGAACAGAGCGTATAATCTACATGTGCGCTTTAAGTGCTTCCTGGGCCACCCAGAAGAGCGAATCTTCTCACTATTGAAGGACCATATTCTGCGATTTGAGTCAGTATGTGTTGTTTCCGAGCACAGGGATGATAACGAACCGTCGTATTCTGCCTTTGTGTGACAGTAGCTTCTGAACTCGGGAGTCTGACCCAACAAACTACCACCGAACCAGGGACCGTGACGTTGTCGCTTGTGAGTAATGACCTGAACATCAAGACCACCCGACTTGGCACCACCACTGCGAGCTTCACTAGCCTGGATACGAGCATCGACCAGATGTCTGATATCACGCTGGAGTCTACGGCCGAAGTTCTCGTAGAGAGTAGAACCACCAGACAACACAATGTTCTTGTAAAGACCTCTTCTGACATCGATTGGTGATTGTTGGATGACGGTATCGACGATGTTGGGCAGAGGTGTCAAGAAATCGGATGAGTAGATTTCAGGGTTGAAGAAGATTTCAGGAGCCAGGAAACGTTCGTATCCGACATCGACCACGGCATTGCGACCGTTCGGGTAGTTGATTGTGTGCTTGCCGAATCTTTCTGGTTCACGGTCGTAGCGTGCGAATTCCTTGACGATATCGGGACAGACGTAACAGAACTCTTCCTTGATCTTCTCGGCTGTCTTGAGAGAGCTGTCCGGCTCACCTCTGTCACGAAGGAGACTTTGAACGAAGTAGGTGATATCGCGACCAGCAATGGGAACACTCTTGATTGAAGAACCAATAACGTAACCCTCGGCGACGGGAATAACGTGGGTAACACCCTCTCCAGAGTCGATGACGGTACCAGTCAAAGAGCGGTCCTGGACCTTTGACGAAGTCCACGAAGCGGCGAGAGCCAGTACAGCTTGGACAGCGATGTAGAGACCAGCGACGTTGAAGGATTCGAACATGATTTCGGCGGTGGCTTCGCGGTTCTCGGGAGGGTTGAGCGGAGGTTCGGTAAGGAGGAAGTGGTGGTCTTCGGGCTCAACACGGAGGTATTTGAATATCGAGTTGGACCAGAAGCGTTCCATTTGGTCCTACGTATGTCAGCATTCGATTGCGAGGCGATGACTCCATATCCTTGCGTACCCAGTTTTCAATCTGACCATGACGGATGGGGTAGTGGAGGCCGTAACCAGGACCACTGGAAGCGGCTAGAGCCTCGTCTCCGATGAAGTAGTCGAGATCCTCTGTACCTCTCTTTCCCGAAAGCATTGAAGCATTGTTACCACCACCAGGTCTACCCGAACGGCCGGCGGAGCTATCGGTGGGTCCTTTGGTCGCGATGGCGGTCGGGAAGACGAAGGATGGGGAATCATTGCCGGCGAAACCTAACGGACTCAGTATAACGAACGTGACGAGGGAGAACTCAGGGCGACCAACCGAGCTTTGTGTAACCTGTACCGCTATTTGGTGTTAATACTGCTGCCTATGCGCGCAATGAGAGCAGGAGGAGGCACGTACTTGTCCATGACAACGGCCGGAGTTTGGTTGGCCATGATGACCGGAGTGTTGGCGAGTGTGTGAGAGGTGGGTGAAGGGGGACCAGAGGCCAATGGTCAAGGAGAAGACAAGATATCGACCGAGCACGTAAGACAGTTCTTGAATACAGCCAGACCTCCCAGTGTCGCGTTGGCTCCAAGGGCGTTGTCGTCACGGAGAGCTCGGCCACTGCCTCCCCGCTGTAGTCCGTGCGAGAGTCGTCCAGCAGCCACGCGGTGCTTGACCGCCTGGCAGTTTTAGACCACTGTAGCACATTGACTGACTATCTCGATATCAAATGTACATCCTCCATGCTCACTCCTACTGCCACCTGCTTGTGAATCTCAAAAAAGGATCTTGGGTTTGTTATGACTATAACGTAACGCTGTAGCAACCATCTTGCGTTTACTGGCTATCTGCGAACGCACAGCCTTAGTTAAAATGGAAAGAGCAACCCTTGTCCAAGCTGTAGGCCAACAAACATCTTGCCATTTCTCCTTTCGAAGCTCTGTTCTCGCTTTCCTTCCATTGCCACCCACTCGGCTCGTCTTCGAGTCTCTGCATCCCTCTCGGTCTCTTCTGAGGGGCTAGTCGCACGGCTCGTTGTCTCTTGTGGATATCATCACTCGCTTTATCTTTCTTCTTTTCCGCTTGACCTACCTACCTAGTTGGTCTCCTTCTCCGGAGTTTCTACCCAATCTCGACGGAGCCAAGATCAATCAACTGTTCACACTACACCCTTCAGTTCGTACCGCTAGAACCCAAAAGACATCCAGCAAAGAGTACAGATCAGTCGTCTTTCCATTGGGATAACATTCTCACCCCGTTAACTCACATACGACATGCTACACCCAAAATCTCGCAAGATCCAAAGGAATGGTGCCGACCAACCATGCATATTTGTCCATGCTGGTGCTGGTTACCACAGCTTGCAAAACGAAAGGATTCACCTCCAGGCTTGTAACGAGTACGTCAACCAGATCTCGTCCATCTTCTGCCCACTAACTCGAGCAGTGCTGCGAAAGCTGCCATGATGATTCTGCGTACTGGCGGAACCGCTCTTGACGCTGTCGAGATCGCTATCAAGGTTCTGGAAGATCGTGAGATCACCAATGCTGGCTATGGAAGCAACCTGGCTGTAGATGGAGTCGTTGAGTGTGATGCCACTATTGTCGATCATTTTGGTCGTAGCGGTGCTGTAGGCGCTGTCTCGCGTTCGTTTCTGCCATGTCGCTATTGCTTCTCACCGAACTGACATGATGCAGAGATCAAAAATCCAATCTCGTTGGCTCGCACTATACTGGACCGAAGCACACAGCTACTCACTCTACGTCGAGTCCCTCCAAATCTGCTAGTCGGTCAAGGTGCCATCGAGTTTGCTGCAAGCGTGAACATGCCTATTCTACCCTACGATGCCCTCGTTTCTCCCGCTGCAAAAGAACGTTGGTTGAAGTGGAAGAACGATCTCAACAATGTAGAGAAGAACAGGAGAAATTCTTCGCCGCAGACATCGAGCTCGGTCAACTCGTCACCATCCAAGCACTTTGTGCCGTTCGACTCTGAAGACCGCGAACGGGAACAGAGACGCAGAGCACACACACGTGCCCTTGAAGTCGGAGTCTGGAACGAAGCACAGCCCATCACGCCACTGCCATCGTCGGACTCGCTTGCTCTTCAGAATCATACGCTCAGAACTCCGACCAATGGTTTCCAAGCACCTGGTACTACCAGACCCCCAGCTGTCTACCCAGCAGAGCCTCTGATGGTGCATTCTGACCCATTCGGGCCACCAGGACCCCGTCCAGTCTACAGCTACTCTCCTATGGCCAATGTCAGTCGTAGAGTAAACGACGGACACTACTCTAACAACTACTTTCCGGAACACTTCTCGTCTACTAGCACGATGAATCACGACTTCGAGATGCTGTCTGGACTACATAACTCGCACTGGAGCGATCGCCATGATGGTTCTTCAGGCGACTCTGGACAAGAGGCTGGTTCCGTATCATCAGGCTCATTGCAGCTACCTTCGATCACACCAAGTCCCGAGCTTACACCTGCTCGCGGTGATTTGCCTGCTTTGGAAGACGTCGATACTGAGATGATTGAAAGATCAGATGAGCAGGCCATTCACTCATTGTCATCCGAGCTCTCAAATCTAGCTCCAGCCCCGCTCCTACATGCGCCATACATAGACGACGAAGACCACATTACGGATACTGTAGGCGCCATCGCCATCGACAGCTATGGAAACATCGCCTGTGGTGCCTCATCTGGAGGCATTGGTATGAAGCATCGTGGCCGTATTGGACCTGCTGCTCTGGTTGGCATCGGATCTGCGATCATACCGGTTGACCCGGATGACAAGGACCGGAACACAGTCGCTGCCGTGACAAGTGGAACTGGCGAGCATATGGCTACGACCATGGCTTCGACTGTGACGGCTGAACGTCTGTTCTACAGCGTGAAGAAGACCTCGACCGGCATTACCGAGACGGACGATGCTGATGCGATCAAATCGTTCATTGAACGTGACTTTATAGGTGAGACCAGCCGAATACAACGCGAAGTCTAACACTAATGATTCTATAGGACATCCGAGTGTCAAGAACAGTCATTCAGCCGGCGCGATCGGTATCTTGGCCGTAAAAAGGACTCGTGAAGGAATATACCTACACTTTGCTCACAACACAGATTCATTCGCATTGGCATCTTTCCACGGAACAGAATCAAAGCCTACCTGTACCATGTCTCGCAGCACAGGCAACGGAGCTATCGCTCAAGGCGGACGTGCAATCAGGTTCAGGACCAGTAGAAAGAATGGTTAATTGAGTGTGAGGTGGAGGGAGAAACGAATTGCTCAGCGACGATTGAGTCGCTTACTCAAGGAACCTAGCTCACCCTACAATTCTCAATAGTCGTAGTGTAATATTCTGTATCATCACAATAATGCATCAGGTCAAAAGCTCGAGAGAGTGATTATTGCAAGCTGTACTGAATGGTGTAGAGGTGTAATCTCGACGAGAAACCTTTCCAAAGATCGTACCCACGGAGAACTAGACCTTTGAATTGTGGCGATAAAACAAGTTAGTCCTCAGAGCAGAAGAAGTGATGGATAGAGAGTAAAGAGTGATTGAAAGTGAACGAGTAGACCAGAATTCTTGGCATCCATACCGAAGAGAGGTCGGCATTCTCCGCGCTTCCTTCCTTCAGTTTTGCAACCGCGTTCGCAAGCAAGCTCCATCGCAAAACCAAAAGATTTATTCGACCACGCGCATCATACCCATCACCAAACTTTCCACCACACACCTCACTCTCTCACATCAAACACCGCAACCATGGCCGACGCCACCCTCTTCGACGACACCTTCACCCTCACCTCCCTAAACTCCCAAAAATACGACCGCGTATCCCGCGTCACCGGCACCTCTACCGACTCCTCTACCATCCTGTCTCTAGACATCAACCACGAGATCTATCCTTGTGCTGTTGGCGAGACTTTGCAGGTTGTGCTTGCTTCTACGCTGAACTTGGATGGCACTAAAGAGGATGTGAGCAAGGGATGGAGGGAAAAGGGTGCAGAGGAGAATTCGCTGGCGGATATGTTTGATTATGTTTGTTGGGGCAAGGTGTATAGGTTTGAGGAGGGGGAGGGGGAGAATATGTGAGTCACACTTCTTCCTTCTTTTCGTTTTTCATGGATGGATAGGCGAAGGGGATAGGAAGCAGAGGAAGTGCGATGGGAAAGGAGAAACACGATTTGCTGACAAGCGACACAGTAAGGTCTACGTCTCATTTGGTGGACTCCTGCTTTACCTCGAGGGCCCTTACAAGAAGTTGACTCCTCTGCGCATCGACTACGTCTACCTCTTGATCAAGAAATGAGCGTAGCGACAATGCGACATACCAACATCTGGCCACCACGTCTACACGCAAACTGCAAATCCGGAATGTCGACTGCTTCTCTGTTCCACGCGGCACATGGATCTTCTTCGGACCATCGTTCTTCACGCGCAAAGGATCCATCGAACACTCACGACTTTCCTGGAGACGTTTCAGAGGCTATAGAGGCGCGACATCACGAGCAACAATCACAAAACTTGGGCATGGAAACACAAAAAGCAAGGAGACAAACCGCTCTGGTTCTCGTTCTGGAGAAGAGGAAGGATGCATAGCGTGGAGTTTTACGGCGTTATTTTCTTCTTCTCATTTTGGAAGCTACCAAAGATCGAGGTGCCAAATTCCCATTCCCAGGGCTGACATTTCCTCGATCTCTCCAAATCTTGTGTTTCTATTCAGGCCAACTTTCGTCTGATCGTGTTCCCTGCAAATAGAGCAGGAGCTTTTTGCTTCTTTCAATCAAAACCGCAACTACCAAGCCTCTGTGTCTCTTTCTGCAGAAAGTGTTCTTGTGGTGAGCGTGATAGAATTGTTGATGCGTCCGATTGATGGCTTGTTATTTTTGCTCGTGCTCGTAAGTGTTGTGAGTGATGTCTTCAACGAATCATCTCGGAGTGTCAGGGCCGGGCGTTGGCGAGTCCGCAGCAGAGATGGTCCCATCGAGCTTCCTCTTCTTCTTCTTTTTGCGCGGTATAACTACTGGTTTTGCCGCATGACCTGATAACGACAATGCCGTGCCGCAAGTGAGGCAATTGTTGTCAGGAGGCGGTTGGCAAAAGACTATAGTACCATAATTAGCTCAAATTCATGATTCGGAATGACAAGCAACATACTGGATAAGCAGATACTGCACACATAACCCAAATCGACAATATTGCGATGGCAAAAGCACGCAGCGCGGAAATCCACACCTTCGCTCTCACCAGCCTTGATGAGATTGAGTCTTGCAGTAGCATCGGGCAAATAGCCCATCATAAGCACCTGCAGTAAGCCAGCCACACGCTGGCCCAAAGCCATATACACACCCCCCGTCGCATCAGCAGCCTGTTGCAAAAACTCCGGGTTCGAATGTGGGGATAGAGTCAAGATATCGATGGGGATAGCGAGGCGTTGGCATGCAAATATGCTGTTCATGATGGGGATGTATTGGTCGGCTATGTCGCCGCTGACGCTGAGGATCAGGATGCGGCTTTGAAGGCCGGTGTGGCTGGGTTGGGATGTGCCGTCTGCGGTGGC
>Ga0058697_10000739_pt1 | contig 13262 bp, 13 predicted proteins | sample AgamicAsMae_FD_66619 | JGI IMG/M metagenome (GOLD analysis project Ga0058697, IMG submission 66619) | Agave microbial communities from Guanajuato, Mexico - As.Ma.e | ecosystem: Host-associated > Plants > Phyllosphere > Phylloplane/Leaf | place: Guanajuato, Mexico | collected 2012-06-04
GAATTGTTGCGTGCTCTGATAGTGATTATGGTGAAATCAGAAGGGTGTGACTGTTGTTTTTGAAGTTCTGGGGCTTTGATGGACGAAAAGACAGATAGTAAGGAGGCTAGATCAAGACATCTGAATGTCTGAGCACATGTCTTGAACGCTTCTGTGTTATTCTTTCGCAACTTTTTGTGGGATCGTAAGACATCTTGCAGAGAAAAAGTAAGTGAACCATGTCTCAAGACCACAGACGCACGCGGGTTCACCACAAGGAGAAAGACGAAGAGGCAAAGTGAAGGAAGAATGGAAAAACTTTACGTAGTACATATACATCATTACTTATCTCATACACATCATCTTTCCCTCTTTCACACACAGATAAGCACATCTAAGCGTGCTTGGAGTGCTCGCCATCCTTCTTGGAGAAGACCTTGCCGCTCAAGTCCAAAACAGGAAGAGGGCAGGGGATGCCAACAGCAGCGCAAGCGGTCAAGATGGCGAGGTACCAACCACTGATCAATCCCAACCAACCAAAGCCACCACCGATCTTAAGCAACAAACCCACATGCTCAAGTGCAGCAAGAGGGTCAGCAGCAGATTCAATGTGAGGGACAGCAAAGTCGGCGGCAGCGATGAATGAGAACATCATCACCAGACCGAAGAAGGTCGCAACGAAGAAGGCGTTGACGCGGAAAGTGGCGACGAGGAAGGTGAAAGACACCAGAACCATGGTGATATTGTGGAATCCTTGCGAGGCGTTCCACTCGGCCCCAGCGTTGCTGCCGACTTTGGAGAAGGCTGAGAGCTGGTTGTAGAAGGGGTCTTGTGTGTAAGCGAGGGAGCCCCAGTGGCATCCGTAGATGATGAAGACGGCCATTGGGAATGCTGGTGCGATGTTAGAATGATTGATGACAAAGATGCGACAGATAGAGGCCAAACGTACTGTTTCCAAGAACGAACTCGGCAATACCGGCAAGGTTCATGGCGATGGCGCCGAGGAAGTAGTAGTCACCATTCAGGCCGATGAGACTAGTTGGTGCCACGGCACCTCGCAGACCGCAAAGGGTGAAGATGGTGGACGTGTAAGGAATCAAGAAGCCAAGAAGACCGAGGAGAGTGGGGTTGGCTGTGATAGCTGTTAGAAAAGGGTCTGCAAAGGCAAAACTCAGACTCGGAGGCAGACATACCAAATCTCTTGGAGAAGTCTCCGCGTCTGGGGCCTTCGGGCTGGAAGAACAATCTCTCGTATTGCTCGGGGGTGAGAGCAACGGTCATTTGACGACTCAAAGGAGCGCCATTGCCACTGGCACTGTCTCGGTCCTCGGTGAGGGTGTGGTCAATCTTCTCGTGGGACATGATTGGTCGTGTATGGGTTGGTATGGATATGAGGTTGAGAGTGGGAGCAGATCGAAAGTAGTAGGTATGAGTAAGGCCACGATGTACAGAGGGATGAGTAAGGAGGATCCACGCCCTACTTATACACGAAGGGGACCTCTTCCGAAGGGCTTCTCTGCCTAGTTGACGATAGTGTCCCAAATCATTCTCCGCAAACCCCAGAACGACAGAAACCCAAACCCCAGATCATCGGTCATATCCCCACATGGGGAGATCTTCACGTCAAATTACCCCAGAGGCGAGGCGCTAAAGCAAGAGATGGCGTGGTGAACGGGCAGGAAACGTAAAACCGCGGCTTGCAGGATGCATCAGGGGGAAGGTGCTGTGTACGAAGGTACGAGACATGATGGCCGAGACTCGATCTGCATGTTACTGACAACCTGACGATCTGACTTGTTACCTTGGACGTCACTCGACGAGAATCCATATTCAATTTGATACTCAATGGACAAGGTGTTGCTCTTGTTGATATCATATACCTCTCATTCTCTGATATTGCAGTATCAATGAGTTGCTTTTTCGTCCACACAAGAGTCGAAATCGGAGACCCCTCACAGCCGCGGTCAACGAAACATCGGTCATGGCTAGCTCCCCAGCACAGCGGCTCATAGAAGACCAACCAGAAACGGCAGGTGTTCGAGCAAGTCGTTGCGTAAAGGAAGCGGTGCCGAGGCATGTAAGAGTTTAACCGAGGTGAAGTTTGGTATCCCCGCATCCACAGCGCAGCCGTTCTGGTCTTGACCTCTCTTGAAAAGTCTTGGAATATCTTGTTTCCGACGCCTCTGAAAGTGTGTTTTGAGATTGAAAGAGGAGTGTGACAAGTTGACGCGTGGATTGGCTGAAGAGGTGGCGTCGGGAACCGTGCGGCTGGACTTCAACAGGCTCTCCGCGGTGAAAATGTCTCCAGGTGAAAGCTTTCCAACGCCATTAAAGCCCTCGGAAAGCTTGGGAAAGCTTGGAGATGGGTGTTGTGACTTGTCAAAGGGGTTGAATGGGAGACGAAGTATACTTTTGATTCCAATTCTTTACGTGTCTCCGAAACCGGGTTGTTCCCATTTCGCACCTGACCCTCCAGATCCGCCTTGTGCCGCAGCAGCTACTTTTGCACCAGCTATCGCGGCGTTACCGGCGGCAACAGTATGAGCCAGGTGCGGTGTATCGCTACTTCCACCTATCCAGAATAACATAACAAAGACCAGAAGATGGAGCCCTACAACCCAGACGGCAAACATATTCCTGCTCGTCCTCGTTGCAAGAACCAGCCTGGACGCCTGCAATACTGCTCTCTCTGGTAGTGATAGTCTTTGAAAGGCTCGACTGGTCTCTTTGCTTCTAAAAGCGGCGAATGGAGATATTGAGTTTTCGTAGGCTGACTTGTAGCGAGCATCGGTACCTGAGTTACCACGATCGATTGTGATGGTGCTCGGATTTGTGGACGAGTATCCGGAGGTGGCACCGCCCTTTGTGTTGTAGCTATTGACATATCTGCTCTTCTCATACAAAGAAAGATTATCTTTTTGCAGGCTGGCAATCTCGGAACGCAGAGACGAGACGAGAGTGTACTGCTCTTGCAAGTTCGTCTCAAGCTCCCGGATCTTAGCCTTGAAACGATCACGCTGAGCCGTGACCATTGGCAGGATGCCAGCATTAGGGGCTTCAGGGCGCAACGAATCCAGTCCCCTGGGTGAAGAGGTGCCTGTGTCAAAGCCAGAAATGATGGAAGACGTGGGAGAAGTGTTTGCTCCACGACGAATGGAAGCAGCATACGAGGACTTTGGGTAGCGAGATGTGTACGTGCCTGCTACAGACATAGCCGAGGGGTCGAAAGCGTTGGTGGCTTCGTTCTGAGCTTGCAGCAGATCCTCCTCGAGTGTTTGAGTGAGGTTGCGCGACTTCTCCAACTCCATGTTCGTGCTGGACAGGTCTTCTTGCAGCGTCTCAAGACGAGACTGGAGATCATTGTGCGAGACGCGGAGAATGGTCAGCTCGTTGGAGAGCTTTTTGTTACGAGCAAGGAGCAGCTTCTCCAGAGACTCGCCCTTTTCAGTGGGGGGAGCAGCCTCTGTCTCGCGGTCCGAGTCGTCTGCATCGCCCGTTGCAAACTCGATTGACTTGAGCATGTCCAACTCTTGCTTGACCTCGTCATAGTCGCTGCACTTGTCCATCTTGCGCTTGATACTTTCACGGTCCTGCTTGAGAGATTCCAGCTCCCTCTCCAGCGATCTGACACTTGAGTCCCACTTTGTTTTCTCCGAGTCCTTCTCATAGCGTTGTGCATCGAGCTTTCGTAGCAATTGTGAGTTTTCAGAACGTAGGCGGAGGAAGACAGGGTCGTCTTCGACCGAGACGGCGGTTTGAGATGAGCTCTGATTTGAGGTTGACTGGGCGAGATCGAGGCGAAGTTGCTCGTTGCGACCTTCCAGCTCAGATAGACGGAGGTTCGCCTTTTCGAGTTCTTGGTTGACCAGATCGAGCTCCTGCTGCGATGCGCCGTGGAGAGTGCTTGATGTATCGTCTTCAGCTTTGCCTAGACGTTGAGCGACATCGTAGCTGGCCTTGAGCTCCTTCAACAGACGGTCTTGGTTCTCGACCTTTTCTTCCAAACTCTTTTCCCGTGCGTCCCAATTGTCTTGCTTCTCTTTCAGAACAGCGTTCCATGATGCCTCGACTTCCTTGATCTTTGTATCTTGACTCAACTGGGAGGATTGTCTGGTGGAGCGCTCTTGTTCCAGCTGAGACTCGGCTTCCTCTAGTTGTGCTGTCAACTTGGTGACAGTTGACTGCAAGTGTTTGTTCTCGGACTCGAGCTTGGGGACGACTTCTTGAGCGGTGACAAAAGAGTCAATCGAGGCTTCGAGCAGTGGGTACGGATCGGGGGCTTCGGATAGGGGCGAGTAGATCTGGAGGAAGGCTGACTGAGTCGACTTTGACTGGTTGGAGATGAGGTCGATGAAGGACTGGTACGACTTGAGCAGTGCTTTGATCTCGCCCAGTTTGGCGGTGTCTTCGAGTTTGCGAAAGTCTTTGGTCTTCTGTGCGAGCTCCTTGCGTTGAACCAAAGTGTCTCGCTGGTGGGTGACAAGATCCGAGGCGGCTGTGTCGAGGGTCGAGATGAGGGAGCTGAGATCAACGCCTGGCCAATCATGAGTACTCGAGATAAAGAGAGCAAAGGGTAAAAACGGAATGGACTAGGATCAGAAGAAAGAGAAGGTGCGTACTCCGCCATGAAGCAATTGCTTGCTGGAACTTGTTCTCCTTGTCGTGGTCGTTCACGGCGCCCTGAACGGCCTGCGGCTCTGCTGCTTCGCTTGCCATTTCGACTGCCCTTTTCCGATGCAGCGCATGTGATAGCAGTCAACAAAGGCAAAAAAGAGCTTATTGATAGAGCAATGTCTTTGTCTGTTGACCGAGTCGGCAGGAGCATCCAAGGGTTACGTGGAGATTCTTGGCGCTCGCTTTGACATGTGAGAATGACGCCCGCTCCGACACCTTGATCACCGCGCTATACACCCAGACACGAGATGGAGTAGAGTCATGAGGAAGCATGGAAGCTGCAGCTAATGATGGCGCATATGTGTTGCGCGACTTGATGCGCAATGCCCCATTGTCGCCAGACGGAGAAGAAGAGCACAATGTGTACATAACCTGCGTCGATGCCTGGGGTGAGTCGCGACTTCCGCATGCGCCGCTCCTGCCATTTCTCTGACCATGAGCAGATGGCAACCTGTATATCGGAACGTCGGCAGGAGAGATTCTCCATTTCGTCTCGATCCCCTCGCCCGACTCGGATCAACCTACCTACATCCTTGCCTCCCGTCTGCAACCCGAACACTCGAACAAGCAATCCGACTCGTCGCCAATCGTTGAGCAGATTCTACTATTACCCTCAGTTGGAAAGGCATGTGTCTTGTGCCATGGTACCTTGACCTTCTACACACTACCCGAGCTCAGTCCAGCGTTCGGCGGAAAGATCAAGCAGAGTGATTGCACATGGGTCGGCGGTTTGGACCGTGATCTGGACGGTCAGGAGCTGGATCCTGCCGATGGCTGCATTATTGTCATCTGCTTGAGGCACAAGTTGCGTGTCATCCGCATCATGGAAGGCTCTCCCCGCAAAATCAGGGACATTGAGCTGGGCAATTGTCTGGACATACAACGCCGGGCTGATCTCGCTTGTGTTGCTGATGGTACATCTTACGCCTTGCTGGACATTGTTAACCAACGCAAGATTGATCTCTTTCCCATCTCGTCCTTACCCGACTTGACATCGGGTCGTCAGAGTCCAGCCCAGGGCACTCCTACAAGGCAACGCTCCGCCTCGCCCACCCTTTCAGCCACCAGCCCTGTCCGCAGACCTGATCTTCGTGTGCGAGACAGAGTCGTCAGTTCTCCTCAGACTCCTGGTCGTCAGACTCCAGATCGTCTTCACCCCAACGACTCTCCCTCAGCATGGCCGCATCGTGCTGCTTCCCGTCAGACTCTTTCCCCCAGTCCGACGAGACCGCTTGCTAGTCCTTCTTTGGACCTCGATGGCAAGATCCTTCCTCCTACACCACAAGTCGAACAGCTACCGTCCGTGCCTTCAATACCACACTCTCCACTGAGGCCTCATATCTCTACACCCACTCCAAACGAATTCCTCTTGACGACCGGTACTTCTGTTGATGACCCTGCTGTGGGTATGTTTGTCAATCTCGACGGCGATGTTGTCAGGGGTACCATTCAGTTCGAGAGCTACCCAGACTCGATCGTTGTCGACAGTCAAGCCTCAGATCCTTCCATGCCACAGATGCCTGGAGATATGTCTCAAGAAGGTTATGTGCTAGCTGTCGTACGTCGTGAGAAGAATGGCGTCGTCGAAAAGATTGTCGAGTATCAACGTTGGGATGTTGATCCTTCGGACAATCAGTATCACAAAGATTACCTCGTCCTGCCAGACTCAGACATGTCTAAAGCCCAGATGGCGTTACGCGAGGTCACTACTGCGACAAATCTTAGTCTTCCTTCTGTTGGTAAAGCACTCAGTCTGCGTCGTCTCTACCTTCATGAAGCGACACCCGAAGAGATTGCGTCAGATGAGAAACGCAACAACGACGAAGATAAGCTCATTGACCGGTTCTCAAGTGTCCAGACTAGAGTATTGGTATTTGCCAGCGACTGTATCTGGTGGGTGGTCCGTAACCCTCTCGTCGTGCAGCTCGAAACTCGGTTGAGTGCTGCTATCGAGACCTCGGCCGATGTATTCGCTGTACATCGTAGCCAAGTCCAAGCAGTAATCAACAGTATCCGTGGCAGAGAAGCCACGAACGAGTTCGAGTTCTTTGGTTTCAATTATGTTCGACAACAAGCTTCGCTCCTGCTACTGATTGATCTCATTCTCAAGACGAATCAGGGCATCATTGCTTCTAAGGCTGACAAACGCTCAACGCATGATGCTCTCGTAGAAGGAGAGATAGACCCTCGCATCATCCTTTCCATCATCCCGGTCTTGTCAGATGAGGTAGTCGAAGGCCAACAAGGCCTCTGGATACCGGGTGGTCTCAAGAACGCCATCGAACAATTCAAAGCACAATACCATGCAGCGTCCATTAACCAAGATCCACAAGGTCCGTATGGTGACAATTTGCTTCAAGTCTTGAAGCGTTACCTGCAATCCTGGCGGAAGAAGAAAGGCTTTGGCAGTATCGCAGATGAGAAGCAGGTCTTCCATACCGTTGACGCTGCGTTATTGTCTCTGCTCCTGATGCTCGACAGCAACACATTCCCGGGACCGGCGATATCTGGATCGATACGTTCCGAGCTCAACGATGTCGTCGATCAAGGTGTAGAATGCTTCGACCGTGCAGTTGAGCTTCTTGAACAACACAAACGTCTTTATGTCCTTTCTCGCCTATATCAAAGTCGACGTATGGTTGGTCAAGTTCTGTCAACCTGGCGGCGTATACTCGAATCTTCAGAAGACGTAGGCGGTGAATTGATCGACGGAGAGTTGGACGTACGCAAGTACGTCACCAGAATCAAGGATGTCGAACTGGTCAAGGACTACGGCACTTGGCTCGCCCATCGCAACCCTGTCCTCGGTGTTCAAATATTTGCAGATGAGAATGCAAGAGTGAAGTTTACGCCTGCCGAAGCCGTTGACTTACTGAAGGAGCGTGCGCCAGCTGCAGTCAAAGACTACTTGGAACACCTTGTCTTCGGGAAGAACCAAGATCAATATGCCAACGACCTTATATACTTCTACCTCGATACCGTTACCGAAGCCATCTCTGACCCATCGACATCCGCCGGCGACATACTCCTTACGAGCTACCACACCTATCGAGCTCTGTCTCCTCCGAAGCCGACATATAGTCAATTCATCCATGACAACAGCCTTCCGGATACATGGTGGCAGAACAGACTTCGACTTCTCCAGCTTATTGGCGGCTCTTCTGTTTATGACGTTGAAGCCCTGAGCAATAGACTGGACTCGTACTCAGAAGTGCTTGTACCTGAGATGATCGTCCTCGCAGCGCGAAGAGATGAGCATCAGAAAGCTCTCAAACTGCTTGTCCACGGCCTAGCAGATTTCGACACAGCAGTGCGATACTGTCTCCTCGGCGGCAGCAGTATATTCCACCCTGCTACCTCGGTCTCAACACTCCCTTCACCTTCAAAAGAAGAACAAGAAACTCTCTTTTCACATCTCCTTCACTGTTACTTCGATCTTGAAGACCATGATCAGCAACTAGAAAGAGTTGCCGAGCTTCTCGAAAAGTTCGGAAGTTGGTTTGATGTTGCAGAAGTGCTGCCTCTGCTTCCTCCGTCATGGCCACTCGAGCACTTTGGCGCATTCATCGCCAGCGCGTTGGGGAGGTTGGTGTCTGAGAGAAACGAGACCGTCATAGTTAGGGCACTTGCTGGCGCCCAAAACCTAAGAATTGCGGTTGATGTGGTGGAGAAGATCGAAAAGGAGGGAGCTGTTTGGGAGAGTGTCAAGAAAGATAGCGGCGTTGCTTAGGATATGATCAACTTCTTCCCAATATCTACATGTCAAACTGCCCGTTATCCACAATCACTCTCGCATCTACGGCCATGCTGTTCAAGAAACCCCCCTCTCGTTGGGGGGCAGAGTGTCTTTACAGATCTACGCAAATGGCTAGAGGATCTCCCTGGTCTCCTCGAAGTCGATACTAGAAGACCCTTGAGTAACCCCCAGAATACCAGGGTGTTCGAGTGACCAGCGGGATGATGACAAAATCCGATTCAAAAACTCTCGTCTCTTGCAATCTTCAACTCCGCTAGATACCAGCTCTGCAAAGCTCGTATGTCATAACTCAACGCCACAGTATCGAATACCTTGAGATGCTCTTTACAAAGGGCGCCCGTGTTTGACAGTCGGCCAACCCACTTGCCATATTTTCTCGCTGCCGCAACAATTATATCAATGGCTTGGATAAACTCAGGTTCGTCGCCTCTAGCTGGCACGTAACCGAGCAGAGATAATGCCAGATCGTTTGGACCAATAAACACCATATCTGTGCCTTTGTCTCAGCAGACTCCACGAAGACAATATTGTGAGGCTTACCTATGCCATGTACTGCACAAATCGCGTCAACATTATCTACTGCCTGCTTCGATTCAATCTGCACACAAGTGATGATCGTCTCGTTCGCAGTCTTCATGTAGGTAGCAAGATCAATATCATGTGCAATGGCTGGAAAAGCCGAGCCCTGCCCTCTCACTCCCTGTGGAGGAAACTTCGCGTTGGCAACAATTGCTCTGGCTTCCTCGGCTGTGTTGATCTGAGGAACGACGATACCACTGACGAACAGTTTTGCTTAGCGAGAAACCACAGTGTTTCACACAAACATCAAACTTACTGTGCTCCAGCATCCAGGGCTCTCTTGATCAAATCAGGGTGTGACATGCGTAGCCGGACCAGCGGTGAGACACCCATGCTGGATATAGCGGCTGTTGCACTGTGCATTGCATTGTCATCGATATTGCCATGTTCGCAATCAATGATGATTCCCTGTTCGCCATCGTATTAGTGCTAGACTGCGCAGTATCTGCAAACTTCGAAGCACGAACATCAACGCCTGTCTGAGCAACCACTTGAGCTGTACGAAAGGAAGGCAAGCCCAAGAATGTCATGATGGGTTTTGCTTTCGCTTGTAGAGCGTTTAGGAGACGCAGCCGTGGATTGCGGATTTTTGTTGTGATTGCAGATTTGTAGGACATGTTGAGGGTGAGGTTGTCGGTGGGATGCTGATGTTGGAACCTGGGTCCTGGAGTCGTACTTCAAGGTGAGCTTGACTTTTTGGATAGTGGTCCATGTCTGGAACTTGACTTACGTGATGCAAAGCATCACCGAGATCAAGCTTCGGCGAGCCGTGACTGATGCCGAAGAGATTCAGATCACCGAGCCCTAGCTGATGATGCCGAAGACATATGGATCGCCGCACGAGCCTTTGAGCCAGTTGTACCTCTTCGGCATCAACATGCTGGTGATTGAACTCGATCGAACTTGGGAGAAGGTTTCTCTGCAACCTCGTGGACATGTCAACTTCATTTCTCACTTCAACTCCGACACAAAAGAACTCTAACCAGTAGAGGTTAAGCAGACAGAGGATGCCATAAGAACACTTGCCAGGAATTCTATATCTCGTATTGGCTTATCCATGTGCTTCTTGCCGTATCGAATGAAGTATCCAAAACATGACTGTCAGATCTCAATTCTTGCGCTGCAGTGTATGATATCCAAGCTGCTTTCTAGCTTCTCCAATTGTTGCTCCAGCATCAATCAAATCTCTTATGCCCGTCTCACTGTTCTCAATGGCTGCTGCAATCTTCGCAACCTCCCTGGCTCGATGGCGTGGAACCACCACTACACCGTTTGCATCCGCAACGATGATGTCTCGAGGGTTCACGCGAACATTGCCAATACCAATCGGCTCATTGATACCTCCCACCTCGACGCGATCCTTACCAGTCCGCATCCAGCGCCCAGCGGTAAAGAGCGGATAACCATCGCTGAGAGCCTTGTCAACGTCACGGCAGACACCATCGATAACAGTACCGGCAATCTTTCTGAGGCCGGCATACTGTGTCATGATATCTCCCCATACTGTACAATCAGTGCGAGAATGGTTATCGATGACCACAAAGTCACCTTCGGCAACGTCGTCGATAAAGTCTCCAACGCTTCCTGGTGGGTCGGAAGCAGGGACATAGCGGACAGTGAATGCGATGCCGACAGTCGTCTTTTTGTAGTTGTCGAGGGGCATGATGTTGAATGCTTGGCCATTGATACCGAGCTTATCCAGAGCATCAGAAACTCCAGGGGTGTCTGCTTGAGCGAAGAGGTCTACCAGCTCACGATCTTCTGAGCTCATTTTCTTGGGATTTCTTCCGATTGAGGTGTCGTTCGCGTTGACAGCGATGGCCTGGAACTGACTGTCGTGCATGACTTCCGCGACTGATTGACCAGATCTAACGGCCTCGAGCATACCGTTCTGACGATGGTCGATCCGCTCGCCAAGGTCCAAGACTTCTTCGATGCGTCCAGCTGGTATAAAGACCGTGCCACATCTGTCTGCAATAACATAATCGTCCTGGTTGACGGTAACACCTCGCACCTTCAATGCTTTGCCAGACTCATACTGCACCACGCGATCACGAGCACTGATCATCGTCACCCCACGGCCATAAATAGGAAACCCAATGGCGCTGCTCCCATCGATATCCCGACTCATGCCATCAATGACAGTACCACGGATGCGCTTGACCTTGGATGCATTCGCGATGATGTCTCCCCAGCATGAGATACCCTCGCTTCCACCCGCGATGACCAGGATTCTGTCATCGGTGGTGATGGCATCGATGACGGGGGTGATGAGGTGGACGGCTGGGGTGCTGGCGAGCTTGGGTCCGACTTTTACGGTACTCGCGCGTCCGACGATTTTGGGGCAGTCCCAGAGAGGTCTGAGGCCGTAGGTGGCGCCTTGGAGTCCTAGGAAGTCCAGGGCATCGGACACTGTGTTGGTGTCCAATGCTGAGAGTCGGTCTAAGATTTTGTTTCCAGCCATTGCAGATGGGATGATGAGTAAGCTAGCTGGGAGAGGTTTGGTTTGCGAGGGAATACTGTCATGCGAGAGATATTCATACTTGGTCTTGCTTTCGGCATGAGGTTCTACAGCTCGGCGAACTGGCTCATGTGAAAAATCGTCTTTCGGCATGGCTTAGCTGCTCGCCGAATTGTAGCTTCGGCCAGATTGCACTCTACACCAGCTCGGACTTCCAAGTCACGATCATTCTCGGTTGTGTGTCATCGCAGATGACGATGGGTTCGCTGCAGCAAAAGGGAAATCTTGGTCAACGCATGAGGGTCTATTGGTGTGATGGAACGAGACGATGAGACCTGCACGAACACCCAATACGTGGCAGGAGTCGAATTGGCAGTGGAAGCAACTCCAATGCATTATATGGCTTGACGATGACACCCTAGACATCCATGCTGTCGCTTCTTGTCTATATAAAGATCCCGTCTGCGTAAAACTTTTGCACTCTAGACTTTTTTCGACCCTACTGAGTCATGTCTGTGCCTTTCAGAACTCCGCTGATGCTTTTGGCGACATACTCGACGTTTTCCATTGTGACTACGGTCATGTGTTAGATTACGAGACCTGATCATGGAAATTCTCAAGGATCATTGTACTCACGCCCTGTAATGGAGACTCTTCCTGTGTGGAGCAGATATATGTGATTCCGGTCTGCCAGCAAGACGGCTTGTTCAGGCGAAATACCCATGTATGAGAACATACCAATCTGTTAGTCTGTCAGCGTGTGCGTCGATTTGGCATGATAAAGTCGGTGCTAATGCTTGCCTGTTTCAAGATATGATCCCAGTCCCCTGGAGCTCTGAATTTGAGTAACGCTGTGTGAAGTGCTTGACGCATATGCTGCATGCGTGAACTCATCGACTGCAGATCTTTCATCCACTGAGAATACAGAGTCTCGTCGCTCAATACTTTGCCTACGATTCTTGCTCCATTCGCAGGTGGTGTTGTCATCTCCGAGCGTACGAGTTGCTCGAGCATGCTCTGTACTCGAGCACTAGTCTCCTCGCTTTTGGTTTTGACATGGAGCGCTCCAACCCTCTCAGAGTACAGTCCAAAGTTCTTTGAAAAGGACTGAGCGATACATAGTTCGAGGTCTCGAGCGAGGAAATATTGCAACGCCCATCCGTCTTCATCGAGGTCACCGGAGGCGAAACCTTGACTGTTTTTGTGATTAGCTGAAAACAGAATGAGAACGTCTGAGTGTTTCACATACTAAGCAGAATCGAAAAAGGGAAACAATTGACGACGCTTGCAGATTTCTGCGATGGCCTTCCACTGCTCTTTAGTCGGGTCCACTCCTGTCGGATTATGGGCACAAGCTTGGAGAACCACAACATCCCCTGGCTGGGTTTTAGCCTCTAGACAAGCAATCATCGCGTCAAAGTCGAATGTGTTGGTTGTCGCACTCCAATAAGGGTAGTATCTTTGCTTAATCTGCTTATCGGCCTTCTCCCAGATCAAGGGATGATTGACCCAAGTGGGATCGGAAAACCAGACTTGCTTCGGGTTGATGGTAGCAGCTGCGAGTAATGCTCCGATGTGATTCGCGCCAGTACCAGCGACAGTTTGTACCGAGGAGATTCGAGTATCGGCATGATGTTGAGCTCCAAGAGCAACTCTTCTGGTTCCCTTGAGAAACAGAGGGTCGCCTGGGATCGGCAGGTAGTCGTAATTCAAGTTGGGATCATTATCGAGTTGATCCTTCGCGAGAGCAACAACTGGTAGAGTCCAAGGTTTGCCTTCATCGTCACGGTATACTCCTGCACTCAACATAAC
>Ga0058697_10000740_pt1 | contig 13208 bp, 11 predicted proteins | sample AgamicAsMae_FD_66619 | JGI IMG/M metagenome (GOLD analysis project Ga0058697, IMG submission 66619) | Agave microbial communities from Guanajuato, Mexico - As.Ma.e | ecosystem: Host-associated > Plants > Phyllosphere > Phylloplane/Leaf | place: Guanajuato, Mexico | collected 2012-06-04
GGGATATTGTTGTGGTGGTGGCTGCTGGTGATGTTGCAGTTGTGAGGGGTGGTGATAGTCGCCGTTCTGAATAGGAGGAGATGGTGAGTTGTAGGATCCTTGCTGATGAGGAGCAGGACGAGGGTTGCTCTGCGGCGGGGGATATGCTCGCATGGGAGGGGCTCGTTGCATGTAATCGGACATCTGCGACGACATGGTGGCGGCGCGTTCGGTGGGGGGTCTCATGGGCTGGGAGAGCATGGTCTGCGAGCGGCCCTGTTGTTGCTGAGCAGCAGCAGGCGGACCGAAGATGTTGTTATAGGCAGCTTCGCGCTGCTGCGACGAGGAGCGGCCCTGTTGTTGCGAGTACTGGGCCATTGTGAGCGGCAGGGCTTAGCATCTAATACATCCGAGTGGGGAGCAGAGGGCTGCCGACTGCGCAAGCGAGTGACGAGGGAGGTCGTGGAGCCAGTACCGATGCCAGAGCGTGAAACAAGGCGGCCCACGGTAGAAGGGCCTATTCGACCCTCTGCTCAACTCTAACTTCTTGTCCACGTGTGCCGACTGTCAAGACCTTGTGAGACGGCGGATCTAAGGACGGCAGAACGGCTGGAAAAGTGCGCAATCGAGACAATGAGGACAAGGCTTGTCCGAGGCTTCGTACTCGACGGGCTGTAGGTTGCTTGAGAGAAGGACGGGTTTGATGGCGGCAGGCTTGTCTATGCTATGCTCGACTTGCTGTGTTACCACTCTTCAGCCCCGGCGAAATCCGAGCGCCAGCGTCTCCTCCCAGTGAGAGTCTTTTAGATCGGTCTTGTACTTTCTTCACTCCAAATAACCAGACAGCATGTTAACGGACATTTCTGTAAAGCTAGCATATGCAAGAGTGTTTGTCTAAAGCGTCATGTCTGGAAAAGTGTTAGCATCGTCCGAGTACATGTCTAGTTAAGGTGAGCAAGTCACGTGCAACGTTTCGTGAGGAAGGGACGAGTCGGTGCATCATCGCGGGCGGACCGACGTTGCTGCCGTGAGGTCAAGTGCAGTTCAAGGTTGCTGCCAACTCTTCGTCGACGACCCTCCCAACCGCCGCTCGCCATACCGTGACTAGTCGATCCTAGTCCTCGCTCTTCTTACCTGTCTCACAAAGGGTGTCGTCTCATATCTCGCCCGTCATGTCCGACTCCGAGCTCGCCCCTGCCTTTGCGCCATTCTTTGGCATGGTGTGTATATGCCTCTTCGCCTCGAGTAGACATGGTAGCTGACCTTCTCGCAGGCTGGTATTGCCTTCGCTGTAAGCTGCTATTCTCCCGCTATCGACTCACGAATTGTCCACTGATGTACCCTCCCGCTCAACAGATGATTTTCGGCTGTATGTTGTACTCAAGCCTCATTACGTCTGTTCGACATACTGATTCTCGATTCAAGGTGTTGGAGCCGCGTTTGGCACAGCAAAGTCTGGTATCGGTATCGCTGGTGTCGGTACCTTTAGATCCGATCTGATCATGAAGTCGCTCATCCCCGTCGTCATGTCTGGTATTATCGCCGTCTACGCCCTTGTTGTCGCCGTCTTGATTGCCGGTGACATGCGCCCTCCCCCAGGCACCCACTACAGCTTGTTCACTGGCTTCATGCACCTGGCATGCGGTCTTTCGGTCGGCCTGACTGGTCTTGCTGCTGGATATGCTATCGGAATCGTCGGCGATATGGGTGTCAGATCATACATGCAGCAGTCACGAATCTTTGTTGGCATGGTCCTGATTCTCATTTTCGGCGAAGTCTTGGGTCTATACGGGTATCGTCCAGTCTTCTCCAATTCGAATCTCCACTGCTAACCCGTGTCATAGCCTGATTGTCGCCCTTATCCTCAACACCAAGAGCAGAGGTTAAGCGTCTCTCCTCCGCCTGCTGCCTCCTCAAATCACCTCCACACGCTGTACCATATACCAAATCACAATTGTCCGAATCATACCATCAATAGAAGCTTTTCATAACGAATTAAATGCGCATAGCATGACACAATCCTCAATAGTCTTGAACCCCCGTCTCTCCCTCTTTCTCGCCCTCGCCTACAAACTCGGCTTCCTCTTGCCCGAAGTAACTCTCTTCTCTTTCTCGTCTATCCCAGTCCAGATCGTCGTAGCGTTCGTCTTCGTCGACAAGTTTGTAATCGAAATCTTGGTCTTCCCCTCGAAGGAAGCGCATCTCGACGTATTCGCGCCACTTTGATAATCCCTCTTCTTTTGTTTTTGGCCTATCTTCTTCATCTTGTTCGACGACCGAGATTGCGCCTGATGCATCTCGTCGGTAGATCAGAGGGCTGTTGGGGTCTGGGTGATTCAGAGCCTCAATCTTGGCTTCTGATCGCATCAAGTCGGCCTCGAGTATGCCCGAGTACCCTTTGTCGCGTCCATCGGCTTCACGCTCCGCGGCGCTCTGAAAGCGCCTGACCATTCGGTCGTAGAGTAAGGGATCTGTTGCACGGGTTGGTATCGAGAGTATCAGTCGTACACACACCGCGCGGCAGCACCTGCAAGCTCCAAACTGGGCGAGTCAAAGTAGTCGCTATTCTGTTCCAGATATCTCCGTCTGCGAGTCTTGACACGAATGCGTACAGAGCGCGCTACATCGCTTTCTTGGCCTTCGGTCGCTTGGCTGGCAGATGGGAAATGTGGCATGTTGGAGTGGCGCTGCAACGAGACGGTCGCAGTCAGCAAAGGCGGCGTTGATGGTTGTAGGCGGATGCTTGACATGCCGAGGCAGTTGCGACCGACTGCGACGTGTGCTTGGTGCTTGGCTTTGGGAAGCCACGCGGGCCTTCTCACCGTTCCGCTCACACGACGGCGCAAGGCAGCAGCTTTCGACCGCAACCTCTTTTCCTTTCTCAAATGGCTGCCTTCCACATACGAGTCCGATAGATGCAACAATCATCCGTCAGTCTCTGCAGACTTTTCTCGACATGGATTTTGCGCCTTAATATTTGATAACAACACTCAAGCGTCATGGCTTCTTTACGATACAATCACAATCTCACACTTCTCTATAACGACACTAAGAAGAAGGCCACCAATAATGTAGACAAGCAGGAGCCGAGTCCTGCTTCTGCAAGACTCCATCGCAAGCTTCATGCACAGACCGACCGCCTGGTGACTTGGGGCTTGGAATGGGCCGAGGAAACAAACGACAGCATCGACGAGTCTATCGAACGAGCTGGCCTCACCGAAAACGTGACCAATATCCTAGGAAATATCAAGGATATTCTTGAACAGGCCGACAGACTCTCATCGCATACTCCTGCATCCGACAAGGTCGTCTTTAATCAAGACAAATACGAGGATCTCCTCCGCGATCTGACTTCATCTGTTGATGTCCTCTACGACCTTTCAGCCTCTCGCAGAGCCATCGCCAGGGGCACGTATCCCAAGTTGAGCGACAATCCGCCTGATTTTGCCAAACATGGCTTCTATAACCTAAAGACTCCGTTCGATGCCGCTAGTTTCGCTTCTTCGGAGAAGACTCTAGTCAACACGCAATTTGCAAGACCCACTTTATCGCCCTACGCCGGACTACCAGCAAGCATTAGTCCACAGGCATTGATGCTACCAGCAGAAGGACCACCTCCCTACGAATACTTAGGTGTTCCTTCACCAGCTAGAATGATGGGCCGGCTGAGCAAATCGTTAGCCCCAGAGAGCGTTCGTAACGTGTTTAGAGACGTTACAGACGAGTACGTCTGGGTTATGGTCGAGTTCGAGAACTACGATCCGCTGTATCGCGATACTGGTGTGTCGCCGCCACTTACAAGAGTAGAGAAGCTGGCCTCCTCTCTAAACATGCTGTCCAACAGAGGCAACCTCAGGCTGCTTGGTTATGTGGAAGATCCTCAGCAACCTCGCATAGGACTGGTATACGACTATCGCAACGTGCAGCCACACCAATCTGGAGAAATTCGTCCAGTCACTCTCATGGGTCTCATGTTAACTGCAACACAAGCCAAGAGACCTGTCGACGTCTCAAATGCTACACCATTTCTGGAAGACAGATTTCGCATAGCATTGCGTCTTGTCGAGAAACTGAGGGACTTGCACGCAGAGAATTATTTCCATGGTAACATACACAGCGAAAGCATCGTGTTTCTACAACAAGGCCAATCTCCACAGCCACGCAAAAGTGAGCTACATCGACCTGTCATCTCATCATTCGACATGTTTTCCAGAAACAGAATCGAGTACGGAGATTCTTCACCAATCTCCAACATCACAAAGCATCCAGAAGACACCGGAGGCGAGATCGACGACGTTACGGCCATTAGGTATGACCTGTACCAGATTGGTCTCGTCCTTCTGGAGATCGGCCTCTGGAATCCTGTCAACGACTATTTTAAGGAAAAATACACGTTGAAAGATTTCAAGCTCAGGTTGGAGAAGCTCTACATACCAAAGCTTGCAAGCAAATGCGGCTCACTCTACATGCGTGCAGTACAGACTTGCTTGCGATGGGCTGATAACGATGACGTCGGGCATGTCGGTGTGGAAGCCGTCTACGACAGCATTCTCGTCAAGCTCCAGCGTTGTGTTTTGCTAGACGAGACAGAACCTTTGGAGATTACTCAGATCCCGGCCGAATTCTTGCAGGCTCAAGGCAGCTCGGAAGATTTGCAACCCGCGAAAAAGCAGCGCCTCATCATCTCACCTGCACGTCTCGTTACCGAGTCTCTTGACCTCAAAGCTTCTGAGAAGGCCTCAGTGGCATCATACCCATCTGCCATCTCAAGTTCTGTTGGACCACGTTCACCTATCCTTTCGATGCTGGGTGCGAAGTCAAATCGGTCCAATTCGACAAGCGCAGATTCGCTCAAGCACATATCTCAACCTCCGACCCATGTCTCAACTCCCAGTTCGATGCCTGACCTTGGTCGTTCTATTCCCGTGGCGAATACACAGTCAGGGTCTGGTTCGGATCCTTTCCCTTTCTCGTTTCGTGACTACCGTCGCAAAGTCGTTCTCATACAGTCTCGATGGCGTGCGAGGAAAGCTGAGATGCGTGGTAATGTTCACGAGGAAGCTCAACCTCTACAGTCGCAAATCGACCAGCGAGCAGCTGCTCCAACAAGCAAGTGTCGTCTGTTCCCTTGTTCACTGCCACAGACTATTGTGGATGAATGGCATTCAGACATTGGCTTCCGTCTCTCTTGCATCATTGAGCGAGCATTGAAAGGTTCTACCGAATCCTCAAGCATCGATCTCGTTAGTGTTGGCCATGACGCCTTCACCGCAAGGCCAACCATCGTTGTGACTTGCACGAACACGGCAAGAGTCAAAGCCGCACTCAAACGCAAGTTCCACTATGATCGGACTATGTTCGATCTCAAGGTCCGACAAGGTTGTGTGAACCTGTCGAGAGGGAAGTCAAGGCTCTGCGGCAAAGGTGACATTGCGAAACGGAGTCACGCAAGAGGTGATGGAAGCGAAAGGTACACATCATGATTCTCATTCTCTCTTTTTCTTGGTTCATTTCTTACTCACGGGCGTTCTTCCTTTTTACGCTCGATACCCAAATGTTCTTCTCTATGATACCCAATTTCTTTACAGAATGAATAAAACTCAAGACTCCTGTCATGTCATGCTTGAGGCTGACGAATTGTATGTAGTAACGTAACTCCAATGAACCCTTTCTGGCAAGAACGTCCTCTTTGTGGTGCATCCATTGGTGCATATCTACCTGATCACGGTCATCTTGAGCCGGTATCGTTCGGCGGTGTAATCAAAGTGGACGACAGAGAATATGGCATGAGCGTGCATCACATGCTCGAGCCTCCGACCGATGAAGAAGATTCGGGCGACTCGGAGTCAGACATGGAGAAACAAGCTGGTCATGGTGCCCAACGATCCAGTGCAAGAGCTTCAGGATCATCCGTTCCACGACTCGTAACAAAAACCAGCCAGTACCATGATTACATGAGTGACCTGTCGTCGGTCTCGAGCACAGATTCTGACGACGACGGCTACGAATCTTCAGACTTTGAAAGCGACGTCTCCGAAGACGAGGACGCAGGCGACAGACCAGGCATCACAGCGTTATCCTCCAGAACCGTACAAGTGACCCAACCAGCCTTTGGCGACGCCGTAGCGGAAGACCTCCACGCCGACGACGCAACCACAGAAGAACTGGACGAAGACCATCTCTCCTCCTACAAACTCGGCAAAGTGTACGCGTCTTCAGGCCTGCGTCGCTGGAACGAAGGAGGCAAACGATACGAGATCGACTGGGCGCTTTTGGACCTCGACCCTCCTCGTCTTCAACCATACAATCTGATCCAAGGAGGACGTCGCCATTGCAAATCCCCTGTGTCGTTCGTCCCTGATCTCAAACCTCCAGTGTCTAGACGCAACAATCTCTACTCGGCAGACGAAGACTGGTACCCCACCTCCATCATCCCCAGCACCCAACTCGCAAATCTCTCCGTACACTGTCTCGGCCGCACCTCCGGCCTCAAAACCGGTATCATCAGCGCCGCACAATCCTTTGTCAAAATCAAAGGACGAAGAAACTTTTCACTGAGCTGGACGGTAGTGGGTGACTTTGGCGTTGGCGGAGACTCGGGTGCATGGATTGTGAGTAATGTTACTGGACAAGTCGCTGGACATGTTCTTGCTGAACGAACGGGGTTGACGTATATTTGCGCTATGCATTTGTTGTTCGAGGATATACAGCAGACGCTGAGTGCATGTCGCATCAGTCTTCCCGGCGCTGACGCGGCGATCGCTGGCGTGGACCCGATGGATGCAAGTGGGAAAAAAGCAGCAGCAGTGATGCTTACGACGATGCCGACTAGGAAAAAAGTAGGATCTGGAGGGGATGATATTGTCGATGGAAGGAAAAGATTTTATCAATCGTCTGCTTCCAGAGCGAGGGAGAAGAGTAAGGTTTCTGATGCTGCTGTAGTGGCTTCGAAGGCTAGGACGATGGGTTGGTGGTCACAGAGTGTTTCGAATTAAGATGGGCTCGAATCGGAAGAAGGAGGAAAGAAGATAGTGTGTCTGATAAGATGTTTGTTCGGGCAAATCCCCTGTTATTATTTACTTCATCCTTGTTTGTCATCCCAAGTTCACGAGGTTCTCACCACCAAATGCTATAGTTGTGTTGTAATTTGATATTAATAGGATGTCTAACTTTCTCTGAGCTGTTAGAACTGCAAAGTACTTGGGTCAAGCTATTGAAGGCCTCGGTTTACTATACATCTTCACATGGAAATAACAGGTGCGAGAGTATGTCATGCAGTAGCTTCCGAGAAGGCTCAGAGGAGCATCACTGTGGTGGAAGTATATACTGCATAGCATGATATCTACCTTTATGCTCTTGTTTGTGCACACACATGAAGTCCGCCAAGACTTTCCCGTCTAGCTAGGCTTCGCGCACAAAAAAGGTCAAGCACAAATCCGATGTCCAAAATTGCAAAAAATCGATTTTCGACCCGTTCCGCCACCTTTCTTTTCGAACAGCGATATACGCTGCACGAGCAAAAGGATATTGACGAGAGTGGGATTTGAACCCACGCCCTTTCGGACCAGCGTATTGGAATAACCTTAAGCTGGCGCCTTAGACCGCTCGGCCATCTCGCCTGTTTGATGGAGAAATGGTTGACTCTAGCGTTCATGTCTGTGCGTCCAAAGCTGTCAGATTTCAGACACTCGATCGCTGGAGTCCAGGATCATAAGTCGGACAATGCAATTGCATAGACTGTAACCAGGTATATTGTGAGGTCGTAGAATGCGGAAGAACCCAGCATATACATTGGGGTCAGACCACGAGCAGTGTGGCACAGGAACTAGGTAAACAAGAATGGGTATCTGTGCGATAAAACAGTATGTGCTAGAATCGAAGAGCGAGGAACAGCCGCCAATACTGGGAGCGTTGGTGGAAGGGCGAAGACAGTCTCGAAGAATACGATCTCGTGGTCTTGTAGAGTTGTGACAACGGTCAGAGAAGGAGGCTTCTTCTCAAGAGACGGCGACTGGCATGCGGCTTGGCTTGGCGCGGAACGAAGGCAGTATCTGGGCGTGCTTGTTACAACTAGCTTGCGCCCAATGTCTGAAGGGCCAACCTCAACTCTTTAACAGCAGTATCGACATCCTCGAAGTTGAGAGCTGACATGGCCCATTTGGCATGCTTCTGAGCCAGCATGACTGAATCGTCGTCGGTTCGGTATGTACCTGGAGCCACGGCCTGGACAGGTGGAAGAGGTACTGGAGCCGGAGTCGGTGCCGGTGGCGGAACGATGGCAGGGGTGTGCATGGGTATCGAAGTTGGTGGTTGTGTAGGCTGTGTAGGCTGTGTGTAAAACTGCGAAGGCGACATGGGTGCATCCACAGCTACAGCTGGTGGCGGAGCGGACGACACGAAGGGGGTTGCTGGATTGGTGGAGGGGGCGGCAGTTCCAGCAGGATCTGAAGGGAAACTAGGGGTCGAAGGGAAGTAGCCACCACCGATAGAGTTCTGGCGTGGGTTTGTGGCAGTCTCGACAGGCGATACAGCATCTTGAGCGGGCGGTGAAACGACGGGACCAGGTTGAATGACTGAGGCTGGACGTGAAGGGTACTGACTTTCGGGAGCACTCTCGACGGTAGGAGGATGGTATGTGCTTGGAGTAGTATCTTCCACAGGCTCCTCCTTGACAGGATTCGAATCGTTCGGATCTTCGCCGGCCTTGATGGCTTTGGCGATGCGGACGGCGTGGAACTTTGCGTACTTGGACTTTGCTGTGATGTCGGGATCAATAGGGGCCCAGATGGACATGGACAGAAGTTCGAAGAAGGTGACGGCAGCCTGGAAAGTGTCGATGGTTTGGCGTGAGGCTTGGTTGTTGTGGATGGCATCATCGGCGCGTTGGAACGTGTCGAGAGCGAACTGCTCAATGTATGCCTTTGCTGCGATGTCGTCTAGAATAGCATCGTTGCCTGCTTGCTCGGTCTTGGTCTGCTCCAGCTTGTCCATCAAAGTAGTCGTGTATTGCATGCACTCATCGTCGGCCGAGTGCAGGCCCTTGGAGAGGATCTGATCGATGATGTAGTAGTTGCACCAGTACGAGACGATGGGTTTGTGTTTCTCTAGTTGCGAGGCGCGCACTGCAAAGGGCGTGATGTCTTTGATCTTCAGCTTGGCTGGGAGAGAGGCGGCCATCTTGTCGCGGTTTGTCTGTAACGAAGAAGGTGCGATGGTCAGATGCAGGTAGCTTCGAAAGCGATCAGGGTTGGCTTGGAGTGGCTGCCTCAGGCGCGAGATGACGCGGGGAAGCCTCGGTCTCGGTGGTGCTCGAGCCACATGTTCTCAAGGTGCCTGCCTCACTTAAATGCCAAAGGACAAGTTGCCTTGTATAGACATTGTCTTCCTGTCTCTTCATTGACTCTGTCAACTGACAACACGCCATCATGGTGAACCTCCAATCCTTGACTGTGGCTGCAGCTGGTCTGCTGTTGCTCCCTTCTTCCCAAGCTGCCGGCCTTTACACCAAGAACTCAGGCGTTCTCAACCTCGATGCTAGAAGCTACCGTTCGCTGATCGCCAACTCAAACCACACCTCCGTAAGTTGTTTCTAATAAAAACTATGTGTATCATCTTACTGATAGAATTATAGATCGTCGAGTAAGTTGTGTTTCTATCAAACAATTGTATCAAATTATCTCATGTTTACTTCAGGTTCTACGCTCCTTGGTGCGGTCACTGCCAGAGCCTCAAACCTGCCTACGAGAAAGCTGCCAAATCTCTCGATGGCATTGCCAAAGTCGCTGCTGTCAATTGCGATGAAGAAGAGAACAAGGCTTTCTGTGGCAGCATGGATGTTAAGGGTTTCCCTACCTTGAAGATTGTCCGTCCTGGCAAGAAGGCCGGAAGACCCACAGTCGAAGACTACCAGGGCCCTAGAACTGCAAAGGGAATTGTCGAGTCTGTCAAGGACAAGATTCCTAGCCATGTCAAGAGAGTGACAGACAAGGATCTCGATGGCTGGCTGACCGAGAACAACTCTTCGGCTAAGGCCATTCTGTTCAGCGAGAAGGGAGTCACTAGTGCCCTCCTCAAGGCTGTGGCCATCGACTTCCTGGGCTCTATCTCGGTCGCTCAAATCAGAAGCAAGGAAGCCGCTGCCGTCTCTACCTTCGGTGTCACCTCGTATCCCGCTCTTGTGCTCCTTCCTGGCGGTACTAAGGATCCTGTTGTCTACTCCGGCGAGATGAAAAAGGCTGCTATCGTAGACTTCCTGTCGCAGGCTGCTACGCCAAACCCCGATCCTGCTCCTGCATCTTCCAAGTCGAGATCAAAGGCATCTTCAAAGGATGCCAAACAGTCCTCGAAGGCTTCATCCAAGTTTTCAAAGGCATCATCTTCCCATCGCTCTGACGAATCTGCCAGCATCAAGGCTTCGCAGACCGCAGAGACTCTCGAGGAGAACAGCAATCCCACCGAAAGCCCCAACCCTCAAGTTGCCACCGATGACACTCAAAAGCCTATCCAGGTTCCCGAAGCGGCTCCTCAGATCACCACACTTGATACCGCCGAGTCTCTGCAACAAAAATGCTTGACATCCAAGTCTGGTGTCTGCATTTTGCTTCTTGCGCCATCTGCCTTCATTCAAACCACGGACTCTCCTGTCTCCAAGGCTGCCAGTGCTCTCTCCGAGATTCACCACAAGCACACCAAGCGTGGAGCCAAGCTCTTCCCCTTCTACAACGTCCCAGCATCCGCATCCTCTGAGTTGCGCACAGCCTTGGGTGTCAGCGATGACTCTCTCGAGATTGTCGCCATCAACGCCAAAAAGGCATGGGTTAAGCGCTACTCGGGCATTTCTGATGTGAGCCACAATGCCATCGATGACTGGGTGGACTCGATCCGCATGGGCGAAGGCAAGAAGGAGAAGCTGGTAGAGAGCGTCATCGTCGAAGCTGCCGAGAAGCAAACTCCACCTGTTGCTGAGAAGCCAGAGGAGAAGGTTCAGATGACGATGGAGGAGTTGGATGATGAGCAGTACGAGGCTCTGATGAAGGCTCACAATTTGAAGCCCATCGAGACTGAGGAACAGGCTGTGCACGATGAACTTTAGTTTCTTTACCACGAACATAGCTAAGTAATCACATTGACTTTGCAATTTCTACGAAGATCGTTTCTTCTCGCATACAAGTGTAGAGGAGATGTACTGTAGACTCAAGTAGGTCGATTGAGATAGGCCAAGTATGTTGCTACAGACAATCGAACGCTGAATAGACTTGACGCTCTTACATCCTAAACACACCCCACTCGGTCTTCCTATCCTCCACACTCCCAGACATGGCAGCCTGCAACCCCAAAGCCAATACCCTTCTCGTATGCGATGGAGGAATAATGCCATCGTCCCAAAGCCTAGCAGTCGCAAACGTAGATTCGCTCTCACGTTCAATACGATCGCGCAAGTTTGGATCTACCTTCTTGCCTACGGCTTCCATGACTGAAGATAGTTGTTCGGCGCCCATGACGCTGGTTTTTGCTGTTGGCCAGGCCCAGAGGAAGCGAGGGGAATATGCGCGACCACTGTTTCTCGTTAGCGGGCTTGATTACAGAAGGAGATTGAGGGAGAGGGAGGTGTTACTTACCACATGCCATAGTTTCCTGCGCCAGCCGAGCTACCAAAGACGACTGTGAATTTGGGTACGTCGGCGCAAGCGACAGCAGTCACGAGTTTAGCTCCGTTCTTCGCAATGCCGCCTTTCTCTGCATCCTTGCCAACCATGAAGCCAGAAATATTTTGCAAAAATACCAGAGGGATACGTCGTTTGTTGCAGAGTTGCACAAAATGAGCGCCCTTCAGCGAAGACTCTGAGAATAAGATACCATTGTTGGCGACAAAGCCCACTTGATGGCCTTGAATGCGTCCAAAGCCTGTGACTAGAGTGCTGCCGTATAGAGGTTTGAATTCAGCAAACTCGCTGCCGTCGACGATGCGAGCGATTACTTCGTGGACGTCGACTTGAGTCTTCAGATTTGTGCCCATGATGCCGTCGAGTTCGTTAGGGTCGTAGAGGGGTTCTTTCCACGTCTGAGGATTGGGAGAGGAGGCAGGGTAGTTGAGGTTTGCAACGCAGCGGCGTGCCAGCACCAGAGCGTGGGCGTCGTCGACGGCGAGGTAGTCTGTTACGCCGCTGGTTTCGCTGTGAAGTTTGCCGCCGCCTAGGTCTTCTGCACTGACGACTTCGCCAGTGGCTGCTTTGACTAGGGGTGGACCGGCGAGGAAGATATGGCCTTGTTCTTGGACGATGATGCTCTCGTCGCTCATGGATGGGACGTACGCTCCTCCAGCGGTGCAGGGACCCATGACGACGGAGAGTTGGGGGATGCCCATTGAAGACATCTGGGCCTGGTTGTAGAAGATGCGTCCAAAGTGGTCGCGATCGGGGAAGACGTCTGCTTGGTGTGGGAGGTTGGCACCGCCGCTGTCGACGAGGTAGATGCAGGGTAGACGGTTTTGTTGGGCAATCTCTTGTGCTCGGAGATGCTTCTTGACGGTGATGGGGTAGTATGTGCCGCCCTTGACACTACTGCGGTCAGTATAGGAGCTGTAGACGATAGTCCAGAGACTTACGTGCTGTCATTGGCAACGATCATGCACATCGTGCCTTCGACTGTGCCAATTCCTGTCACGATACCTCCGGCAGCTACATCCTCTCCAGGATATACTTCATAGCCGGCCAGAGCTGATAGTTCGAGGAACGAGGTGCCTGGATCGACCAGGGCAGTAATGCGGCTAGAAATACTTAACAAGTGCACGGATTGACCATGGTAGGGCTCGACTCACTCTCGTACCAGCATCTTCCCTCTGGCGACATGTTTCTCGCGTGCCTTTTCGGGACCTCCTAGCGCGGCATTACGGTGTAGTGTGGTGAAGCTGTTGAGCAGCTCTTGCATTGACTTCTTGTTGTCAACATAGCTTGTCGAGTTTTTGTCAACAGTTGTTTGCAAGACTGATATCTGAGCAGCCTGATGACGAGAAGTGTAGGTGGCTGCCGTCCTGACTCCAAGGCATGCTTGAGCTGTAGATGGGGTATAAAGACAAGGTCGAGGTCGAGGGTGAGGACGAATCACGGCCGATCGAAGAGTCGAGGCGCGCAGCCAGCGGGCCAGCGCAGGAGCAATCATTGTGTATATAGCTGCATGATTCGACGAAGGTTGGAGGCAGGTTATCAAGGTGCTGGACCCCAGACTCCGTC
>Ga0058697_10000741_pt1 | contig 13204 bp, 15 predicted proteins | sample AgamicAsMae_FD_66619 | JGI IMG/M metagenome (GOLD analysis project Ga0058697, IMG submission 66619) | Agave microbial communities from Guanajuato, Mexico - As.Ma.e | ecosystem: Host-associated > Plants > Phyllosphere > Phylloplane/Leaf | place: Guanajuato, Mexico | collected 2012-06-04
TCGTCAAAGACTGCTCCATGTGTCTGTTATGTGGAGGCAGCTGTCGGAAGCCATCACAGAAAGTCTTGAGCAGGAATCTGTTTGCTGCTTGGATGGTAACAGAAAGGGGGTTATTCGCGGCGGCAAATTGTTCGAGTAAGCCCAGAGTTGACGCATCCGACAAGCTGCTGAAGACCTTGAGGAAATTACTTGCTTGACAATTCATACCAGCAGCTTTTTCCAGCATGTCTGTCAAGAAGCCCATCTCACAAAGCAGGCAATTATCGTAGAGGCAAGACGTGGCCGTGTGATGAAGTGCCAGATTGCGAATTGTTGGTGTAAAGCGTAGAAGCTGTAGAAGAGGATTTGTGTACGAGTTGGCGATGTGAGTCTCCAGCCCAGAGTGCTTCGTTTTGTTGTAGTATCTGTGTCATGTCAGTGGAGAGTCGAAACGTTAACGTAAGAAGACCCACTCAAAGTCGAAATCATCTACACCAAATTTACTATATTTGATCTCGACATTTCGATACATGACTGGGACGTCTCTTCGTGTTGCCCCAGCAAGAGCCAGATCACCCAGTGCTTCGAGCGCATCTGACATCCGCCTTGGGCCTTCGTGACCTTGTGAATCATCCTTCTGTCGTTCACTCAGAAAACGAGGCGCCGAAAGAGTATCTTGCGCTCTTTGAACGGCCCTCGTATCCTCAAACTGATGTCTTCGCGTCTTACGTGGGAAGGATGTATAACCTCCTATGTCTGATCTTTTCAGCGACGCGAGAATGCCAGCGTCGATCTTGCTTGGTGGTGCTCCAACTTCGGACACAAGATGACTGGGCCAGGCGGAAAATAGCATCTCTCTATAGTATGGCATGCCAACCAGGTTCAGAGGTCTTCCGACAGTCAGCGAACGGTCTTAAGCGGTCTCGAGCAATACTTACACATCCGGTGACCAGTCTATTGGAGGAGAAGGTGCAACCTGATCCGCAAACTCTGTCGGACTTCCATATTCGGTGAATTGAATCTTGTTCGGAGAGCCCCAAAGATGCATGGCGCATTCAGCATCGGCGAGCACCAAGGCATCTCCTGAAGGAGCTATATCTAAGGATGTGATATGAGTATTGAAGACGTTTGCGTGTCGCATGCTAGGCGCGTCTGGATTCATGATGTCAATCGCGTAGATCAATCCACCTTGAGATGCGACCATGCAGGTCGTGGACATCTTAGGGTGCATCCTGACAAAGGCGGCGCCTGGCGGAAATGGTACAGGAGGCAGAGGCATGAGGGTTTTGAGGTCAAAGACGTTGGCCAGATGATCCAGCATGTAACCGTGCTGCGGCCTTGAAGACCATCCGCAAGTGACAAGGACGTCTGATCTGGCATCCATATCGTTGATGAAAGCTGAATGTGCTTTCCACGTTCTGGCAACCTTGTAGTTGATGAGGTCCAAAAAGTGGACGTAGCCATCAGCTGTACCAGCACAGATGTATTGTCCACCACGCTTCATCATGGTATATGGTGCATCGGCTTTGAGCTGTCGTCTGGTTAGTCATGTCTATGAGATGCGAGAAATACGAACATACCGTCGAGGTGATGACACCCTTGTCAACGTCAATTTTGTACATCGTCTCCTGGCATCCAGCAACCAGAACTTCATGGACACCTTTCGAGGTAAACGCCATGCAGCGCAAGTCCTTCATATCATCTTGGCTAAAGCCTGGTCAGATCTTGCTCAGTTGTGAAAAGTTGGCCGAAATCTTACTTGAAATGCCATTGAGTTACTCCTTTCCGCGAAGCCAGATGGATACTTTTTGCTGTTATCGAGATGACACCACGATCGCACATAAGCATCTGCTTGACAGGCCCTTCTGCGGGTGCATGGCCTCGGTAGGAAGTATATCTTTGCAGCTCGGGTCCGTAAAATGATGTTATTCGACCCTAGTACTCTGGGATGAGCGAAACTGGCTTTCCATAGGTAACAGGAGAGCACCTTACAAATTCGTTTGCAGCCCATAATAGCTCTTGCATAGAATCAAAAGAAAAGGTGCTGATTGGTGTATTCAAGGCATTCGGACTAGGCGGAGGAAGCACAACGCGCACAACCTGAGAGAAAAATGAATATGAAGTCCTTCAAAAATGCAACTGTCTTGGAAGATACAGAGTCGCAATGGAGTTGTTGGGCAACGCCTTACCTCATCCCAATCTGTCTCCATTGTTGCGGGATCGACTCGTTTTATGCAGCATTACTTGCGCAAACAACGACATGTGGGTTAAGAATAATGGAGCTTCCCGCTTCGCATCAACAAAGAGAACAAGCAGAACAAGCGACAATGGTGGTTATCTGCAGCGAACAAGCGGCCTTGCGAAACCGGCGGGACGTGTTGTCTCCTTGGGATTGGGACGCGTCTCGATGCAAGACGCCTCGGGAGAGGGAAGCTGCCGACGCCGAAGATTCCCCATTTGTCATGACGTCTTGCAGCGCTCCTTCTCATAAGACGATCGTCACTTTATATCATTTTACAAAGATGCAGAAACGGTTGTTTTCATGTCTGAGGACGTTGCAGCATGAGAACCCATTGGTATTTTGACATTGAGCTGCTTCCTTGTAAAATTGATCTAAGCTATGATAGGGATTGCCGAGATCTGGCACGCCGCCGAATTTGAGAGCCCGCATGCAAAGAGGTCTACCTGAGAAGCGACCGATCAAAGATATCAAGAAAGTCATTGCAGTATCTTCAGCAAAGGGTGGCGTGGGAAAATCGACGATATCCGGTATGCATTCACGCTCGCTGTTGATTCTCATCCTCTGGCTGACGAGAACCAGTCAACCTTGCTCTAGCATTCGCAAGAAGTGGATTGAGAAGCGGTGTCCTTGATACTGACATTTTTGGACCTTCCATACCTACATTGCTTGACCTTGAGGGGAACGAGCCACGACTGTCAGCAAGTAAGAATGAATGAATGAATGACCGCTGGTATGGCTGTCCTAACACGAAACAATCTAGATAACCAATTGGTTCCGCTCACGAATTATGGACTGAAGTCCATGTCCATGGGCTATCTTGTGCCGGAAACATCGCCAATCACATGGAGAGGTCTTATGGTCATGAAGGCACTTCAACAACTCCTGCATGAGGTCGAATGGGGTGGCCTCGATGTCCTCGTTCTTGATCTACCACCAGGTACCGGTGACGTACAGTTGACTATAACGCAGCAAGTTGAGCTTGATGGTAAGCTGTAGCATTTATTCACATCCGAATTTATCTGACATGTCTCAGGAGCTGTAATCGTATCAACACCACAGGATGTTGCACTCAAAGATGCAGTCCGTGGTGTCGAGATGTTCCGGAAGGTCAAAGTTCCGGTACGACATCCGGCGAACACTGTACTCCAGATCTCAGCTGACGTTTCATACAGATCCTTGGCATGGTACAGAACATGTCTGCGTTCACATGTCCGAATTGTTCTACAACACATTCTATCTTTGGCCGTGAAGGCGTTATCAAGAAGTGCGATGAGATGAGCATCAAGCTACTTGCCGATATACCTCTTCACCCAAGTATCTGTGAAGACGCAGATCGTGGAAAGCCAACAGTGGTTGCAGAGCCAGATAGCTTACGTGCGCAGGTATTCAAGGATCTGGCAGCGGATCTCAGGAAGCAGCTACAATTCTGATCTAGTACATGACTGTTTCAGCACTGCAGAAGGCTTCGGTGCTCCCGGAAGGCAAGACTCGACATCTTCCGCCAAGTCAGTTGTATGATTCACCCAATAGAACAAAGCAACAACGTTCGTGTTCTTCGATTAGCAGAAGCCTGCGTCGTCATATAAATACTGGTATTGGGTGTGACTCTTCGAGTATGTTCTGCTCGCAAGCCCCGCCACAGTCAGCAGGGCTGACTTCCACCAATGGATATAAGCGACCCTCAATTTTATTCGTTCTCAGACTCTACTTCTCACAGGTAGTCCAAGTTGTTTTCCCGTATCGGGCTGTGCTGATGAAACTCATCATCAATGATGTACGAATGCGCCCGCACCTTCCTGTTGCTTGCACAACCCCCAAAACTGGTGTGAAGCCTGAACCGCCAGACGCCAACTTTACTTTAACACTTCTTTCGACCGAAGGCAACCTCTGGTCACTTCCAAACAACCATGATTACAACACTTCCAGTGTCCAACAGGATGCGAAGAAACGAGTCTTTGCTGCTTCCACTCACGATCGCGTGGGCGCTTTTCTGCTGGCCAGTTCGTGCACAGAGCAAGGTTAACCCTGATGCGAATCCCTGGGTGTTGAACTACACTTCCCAAGGTGAGCTGGCCTGGAAGAACCCCAGTTTGTATGAACTAACACAACGAAGCTGGTCCTGATGGTATGTTCTTCGCTCAATCAACCATGTGAGGCCCAATTGACACTCTCTTCAGGACCGTGGAACGCTATCATACAACTTGTGGACTACCCTGAGCAGGTATGTATTATTCTCAGTCCACAATCAACGCGACGAAGAGCTAATGTGGCAATACCAGCCTGTTACCTTCTTCCCGTCCCTGACACGAAAAACTTTGTTTGTACAAGCCAGTGCTTGCGACACGCAGAATTCTGCTTGCCAACTGCAGCGTCCAGACATGTGGACACAAAGTGCCGCCCATTCGCTCTTCAACTGGGTCAACAGCTCTATCACAGCCCCAGACTGGGATACGGCGGCAGGGCCCTTAAATCTGGAAGGATCGGGAGTCTCGACTACTGATCGAATCGTCCTATGGTCAGCAGATCGCGCAGATGGACCATACTATCTCGATGAGGTTGCTATAACCATAGCTTCTGACTTCAACGTTTCGCCGACGAAGTCCGACTTATGGTATACAATGGACGTAGGCTTGGTAAGCCAAATCAGTCTCGAGAAGGTTCGTCTACAAGCCGACTGACTCTGTTTGCAGCTGTCGTTGTGGGCCGGACAAGACACCTTCAACTGGACTACCAGCAATGGTTCGGATGTAGGATACGACCGGTTCCTAAACAGAGCCTATGCAACTGGAAACATTCCGTCGGTCTCTTATGGCCTTCATGTGGGCTCGGTCTGGCCTCCAGTCCCCGGTAGTCTTGTCCTAGGTGGTTACGACCGGTCTCGATGCATCAGTACACCGATAGTCTCAGACCACGATTACCTGCTCGCCGAGCTCAGCCTGGAAGTCGCCTCGGGAGGCTGGCCTTTCCTAGACTCCCCGAAAGTCGATTCTCAGCATCTATTGCGTAGTGGCAACGCAAGCAACAACTCTCTGACAGTGATGCCAAATCCCGGGGTGCCATACATGTATCTGCCGGAGAGCACATGCTCGACGATTGCATCATTTCTTCCAGTGACATTTGACCAGAAGATTGGCTATTACATCTGGAACACGACAGATTCAGCTTTCAAAAACATCATGTCGTCGCCATCAGCGCTGAAGTTCTCGTTCGACACCGGTTCGGGGAACGAGAACATCTCAGTGCCCTTTGCACTCCTGAACTTGACCTTGGACTACCCTCTGACCAACACACCAACGCAATACTTTCCTTGTGCGCCTTATACGCCATCCGATAACTCGCCGTACCATCTTGGACGTGCATTCTTACAAGCAGCATTTCTTGGGCAGAATGGGCAAACACGAAAGACATTCTTGGCACAAGCTCCTGGACCTGGTCTGAAAGCTGAGGCGATCACGAAATTAGCTTCTACCGACACTGGACTGACAGCCATGGCGAATCCGCCATGTTGGAATGCGACTTGGAGCGATCAACTGAAAGCGCTTTCAATGGACAACTTACCGAGCCCAGGGAATACAAACAGGAATGGTAGACTGAGCGGAGGGGCGATTGCCGGAATCGTGGTCGGATCGGTCGTGGGTATTGTTGGGCTCTGTGCTATTGCAGCCTTTGTCTGGTCCCGCCGTCTTAAGAGCAAGAAGCAACACACGGTACACTGGGGTGGGCACCAGAAAGTGCAAGAGAAGGATGGTTTCCCAGGAGGACCAGCGGGTACAGTCAGCGAGTCTGCTAGTGAGGCCATCCATGAAATGGCGACTCCTGTGACAAAGAGGAGCGACCATGAATCGGGATTACCCACAGAGATGGAAGTACCAGCGTATGTTGGAGAGTTGGAAGGAAGTGATGTGTATCGCAGGAGTCAGGCTTTGTCTTGAGACGGACATGTATCTTGTATACGTAAAAAAGTGGTTGGGAAGTAGATCGAAGTTCACATGTCAAGGTCAGCATGGCGTGCGGCGAACCGGGCTGCTGGAGAGGATGACACGATCAGAATATATTGCTTCACAGGGGCGTTCACATTGATGGTTCCAAAACACATGTGTATCCATGCGCCTATGAAGAAGAATAAAATGACTTGACTCCTGAAGATAATCATGAATCGGAGTGATGACCTTCATCCAGACGGTGACGCGGGCAACCCCGGACGAACTTCTCGGATTGCCGGGGTGGTCTTGTCTCCTCTCCACGGCCACGCCGTCATAACCAACGCACAATCGCTGCACCTCGTCGCACTGCTTGCCGCCCATTGGTAGCCCACGCCCGAGCAATCAACAACCCGGTACACCCTAGACGGTACCACGGGACTCGACACAATGGCAGGCGGTGATGACGCCCCGGCGAGCCCGCAACCGCAAAGACGCCCTCCTCTAGGCCACCGCCATTCGAGCACCTCTTCCCATGTCTCGCAGTCGCCGAGCGACTCGACCACCAAGGGCCACCACAAACCTGCACACCACAAGCCTCAGCGACATGTTGTCAGCCATCACAATCGCATGGGCTCGCGCAACCCCAGCTTCCACCGTTCTCTGAGCAAGATCAAGATCACCCAGCACGACCAGCAAAAGCACGACGACGACGAGCCTCCTACTCCAAAGGTGAAACAACAGGCCTCGGTCGCCTCCCAATCCACCCTCGTCCCGCCCAGTCCAGCCCGTCCCAACATGAAGCGCAACAACACGTCCGTCCACCTTCCGCGCAACCACTCGCATGCCGCTCTCAAGAAGAATCTCTCCAGTGGTCAATTGTCTCGAGTTACTGCTGGAAAGACGAACGTACATGCCCGCACAGCCGCTCAACATCAACGGCCCGACATCCGACGCGCCCATACACAGCCATATAAACGATCCAAAAGTCCTGCACCCAAGCGACAATCCTTCGATGTAGTCGATGACGATGACGACGACGACGATGATGCTGAAGAGATGGAAGGTGTCGATGACCAATGGACAGAGGAGAGCGCTTCAGCTTCGCCCAGTACCACTCGCGACAACACGGCAAGCAACACTCGCCAAAATTCGGTCGTCCTGGATCCCAGACTGAATCCCTACGCTCGCCAGCTCGCCGAAGAAGAAGCTGCCAATGATTCGTCAGGCAGCGACACCGTCGGCTCGCGGAGTCCGCCCAAGTCAACCAAACCTCCTGTCACCCTAAGTATCCGCACAAAGGACTTTGCTGCTCCTTCACCTGGTCCTACTTCTGCACCACTGCAACTTCAACAGCAGCAACCACCGCCAACCTCATCATACAATCCCCAAGTAGCTCAGCAGCACATGCCCGATGCTGATGCCATCGCTCGTCGCCTGCTCGAAAGAAATTCAGCCTTGAACGCCGCACCTCCGAGAGTCTCGTCCGTCTCAGCTATAGCAAATCCGGGTCTCGGCGATCCAAAGAGCGTGTCGACTCCAGCTGCTGGCTTGTCTGTCACAAATGGCTCAAACACGCCACTGGTGTCGCGCTTCATCTCCAACGATGGCACCGACAGCAAAGATGGCACGCCAGCCGATCAGTCGGGCTTCATACAGGGCGCCAGAGGCCATAATCGCACTGCGTCACAAGCCCAGACGCGCAAAGAACAATCAGACCTCTATCGCAATCAATCAACCCCAAACTTCGCCTCACAAAAGCAGCCACCAACACCGTCGGGCTCGGGTGCAGTCACCCCAGATCCAGCGCTCAACCAGAGCAGAACACAACAGAAATTATGGCTACAACGTGGTCTGTCCAACATCGAAGCCAGTTCGCAGCCCCATCTTCCTGGTCTGCTGCCCACAGGCCGTGCCCAAGCCATGCGCACCCCGCACGCCGGCAAGCAATTTGAGTTTGTCGACAAAGAATGGGCCGTCGTACGTCGCTTCCAAAACCCTCTTGATGCTGGTCTCGAACGATTGCGCAAAATGAATGGTGGCTCTTTACCTGGGAAACCGAGCAAGCCAAAAGCAAGCGCTGCACATTCACATACCAATGGCGGTGTCAATGGCCATCGCAGGGGACCTTCCAATGCCGGCTCCATCGCTAGTAAGAAGAGTGATGCTACTGTTGTCGCAGGCCCTGAGCGACCAACAGCGGGCAGGAAATCTCGAGTTAGCTTTCACATGGGCGAAGGTGATGGCGACAACGACGATGATGAGCACGATGATCACAATACACGACCTGACAGAGATTCTCCTGCAGACATTGCTCGCAGATTATGGGAGTCGCCTGTAGGGATCCAAGTAGAGGCGTAGAAACGACCCGTAATCCCTCGGACACCTTCATCGGTGCTTCACTCCTATTCTATCTTTCGTTTCCGGTCTATTCTGACATTTTTCTCTCATTTCAATATTTTCAAGCTTCCGGTTCTATATGGTGGGTCGTGGGTGGTATGGTATACATGCATCTGGCGCGGCGTTTGGCGGGTCTTCTTTCTACTATATTCACCTGTCTATGTTTTCCGGTGTGAGCATCAATTTCAGAATTTTTTCCATCGAGCAAACAATTCTTTCTTGGTGCAAAAACACAAAGGTCAATTGGCTGGATTGCGCAGCACTTGTCGGAAATGTGTGGTGTTCTTGGCAGCCACAGGCAATAAAAAACCGTTTCCAAGACTCTAGAAAGCCGCCCCGTCGTCTTCGCGTGGAGATGCGGTAAAAAGGTTGGTTGAGTGGGAATTTGGTGGTGGGCAGCCGTCGACGGCTATAGTGGAAAAGCTTCCAGACCTTTGATCCAAGCCATCACAGGTACAACTACAACTCGACAGCGATTGGATGTCTGATTTCCACCGACTTGAGTTTCTGTGCAAAAAGTATCGATTGAGGCTTACGAAAGTTATACCGTACAAAGCTACAATCTCGGCATTCAAGTCTCATGGCAACGAAGAATGACATTTCTCAATCTCTGGGTGTTCTGCCTATCGGCACGATACTGGTTGATGATATGATAACTACCCATCTGTGACAATGACGATGGGCAGTGTATAAGGCCGACGTGACAGTGCATGCAACAACTCAAAACGAACAAGAATGGGCCGTTGACCGGGTGTTTCTGTGGTTGGGTTGCCTTTTTGTGTCGTTGTTCGCTTCTTCTTACGCCTTCTTCTCTGACATATTGGTAGAACCAGCAACCAACCGAAAACCTGCCAGTTCTAGGTTTTTTGCGACTTCGAGACTCGGCGGATACCGTGGTGTGGAGTAAAGCACGCGAAAGCACTATTGACTGTAGTTCTTCACACGACTCAGAAAGTCACTGGGCCAAAGGAAGCAGAGGAGCAGAGATGGATTTTTGTTGAATCAAAAAGTTTTATTGACAAATGTCTCAGTGAAGCATTCTGCTTGCACACACACCGTTTGGTATGTCCACGATGAAAATTGGTGGTAAGTGGCATAATCTTGAAAGTCAAAATATTGCGGCTAGTCATTATCAATCCTTTCCAGTTGCCGAGGGACGATAATTTGCTTTTTGCGCGGTATAAGACAGAAAGAGGGGTATTATTCTTCCACTTCGAATTTCGCAGTCCGTTGGTGAGAGATGACAGCTTCTTGCAATTTCCCTCTCGACGGTGAAGAGATGCGTGAACTGTTGATCGCTTCATTTTCGATAGCATGGCCGTTGCTGATTGCAGCGCCCGTTTTGTGTTGTTTTTCGTCCCCACATGTTGTTCTGCATGGGAAACGTCGCGAGGCGAAGGTTGCACAACGACAAACCCAAGAGTCGACGCACCAAAAGTCTCCGATTTGACACAGGCACAAGCGCCAGGTACCAAAGTCTAATGGTCGCACCGGTGTGATCTAGCGCCCGCCTCGTTGCATTTCTGCATGAAATGAGGTGTGACACTAGACCCAAGAAGGCTGTTTGCGACCAAGCGCATACCGGGAAATGAGATGAGCACGTTCTTTTTTGCCCTGCTTATGCTTCCTCCACACGACCAAGTTGGCCTCGTGCCCGCGGCTAAGATTGAGGGCAGTGAGCATCTTGGACAGGTAGGTGAGAGATCGGGTAGCTGGTATATCTTGTGCGGGGATCCTCCTCGTATCGCGAGCCCTTCCCTTCCCTTTCTCTATCGATACACAGTCATTCAGCTGCAAGACAGTAACAGTCACTCTTTTCTCTTCGGATCTCAATCTGCCAACTGCGAGCTGAGCTCTGCCATCCACACTCTTTACACCACCACTATCACACACTAGCCAACCTCGAAGGCCTAGCATCATCGACATTCATTGAACCAAGCATTACCGTCATTCACTTGAACACTTCTACAATCACCACTCGATAAACCACTATCAAACACATCAGCCAGCCACAATGCAGTTCACCAACATCCTTCTCCCTCTGCTATTCGCCCTCTCTGGTGCCAATGCCCAGCAATCCTCAGATGTCACCTCGGTTATGACCTACTACACCACTTTCACCGTCAGCCGTGTTGTCGAGACCACCACTTGCACTTCAACCACTACCCCTTCTGCTGAGCCCACCGTCGAGTCCGCTGTCATCGAGACCCCCATCGTCTCTACCTCTGAGGCTCCCGTCCCCACCAGCTCGCCCTCGACATCATTCAACACCGAGCTCCTCACCCAAACTGTTCAGATCGCCGCAGTCAGCTCTGCTGCTTCTTCGTCAATGGTTACTGTCTACCCTGTTGCCGCCAGCGCCTCTGCCTCCATGGCCCACGGCTCTACCAACGGCACTGGTGTTGCTGTCTCTTCTCCTACTCTGACTCCCTACACTGGCGCTGCCTCTGGCCTAACCATCCAATTCGGCGCTGCTGCCGTCATTGCCGCCGTTGCTGGTGTTGCTCAATTGCTTTAAGCCACCAAGCCATCACCTTCACTTCTACCAACACCACTTTTTCGTATCTCTTCTTGGAAATGCCCCGTCATGTCAGGCCTTTTACTACCCATTACCCAACCAACATTTTTTTGTATAATGTTTTCATCGACCACTCTTGTACATTGAGGTGGTCATTGATTATACTCTTTTTTTTCTTTTTCTTGTCATTTTCTTTTGTCTATTCTAACGACCTTGTTTTCAACCACACTTTTCAAACACCTTTTATGAAGAATGAATCGAAAAAGCGAACAGTACGGCGTTCGGAAAACCCTCATATCTTCTTCTTCTTTTTCTCGGCGGAAATACCCTTGGGCTTCGATGATTTTTGTATCTTCTTATTTTATGTTCGTGTCTTATCTACCTTGATATATCATCATGTATGTTGATTATACCATCATTACACTATACTCAGATTTTCCTCTGTGCAGTCTGTTAAATCCTTCGACGCTGAAGTACTCCATAAAAACGTCTTTTTCATTTTGCTCATAGGCAAATCCTACGCTCTTGCGTGGGAAATTGAGGTATGCAAGACCGTTTAGTCGTTCACCTGAGCTGTTATGTTTCTTGCGTCATAGGGAGGTGATTCTGTTATCATCCTTCATCGATTGCGGAGTTCAGCTCATCGATTGTTCATCTCATCGATTGCTTCAGCTCATCGATTGGCATATCTTCAAATTCCTTCTCGACGTCATTGAGTCACCGGAGCATCAAGTCATCAGGTCAGACGTCAGAGAGACGCTGTGACATGTTGCCATGTTATCCTTGGCCGCCTGAACCACGGATGATCTGCTGGCTTGCCTGAGGTAAACTCTGGTGTTCTGTTTATAGACCAGACCAGACCAGACCAAACATGTTTGTCGAGGATGAAACAAGGGTATGAACACTATGGCTGTCAGATATGTGTCAGAGATCGCGAGTGGTATGACGACCAAGCACGTGGGACGATGTTGATGTTTGACATGAATATGTGTCGAAGATCCGGGGTGCAGGAGTTTGGGGAAAGGCCTTGTTTCAGCAACTCGGGGGACTGTAAATGTTTCAGCGAGCTGGAAGTGCAAGTGTTCCGAGATATTTGGATATTGAGTATTAAAGATAGAATTGTCCGCTTCTTGAGACTACTTGAAACTTCCTCTGGAAAAGTGGTTTCGTGGAGCGAGTGTTGATGTTATGGTAGTGAGAAGCATTGTTTTGTTCTTTGTCCAATATGGCCTTGTGTGGAATGTCAACAGGCTTCAAAGCGGAGTCGTGATATCCATCTATCTGTCAAAAGGGAATACTTTGCAACAACTTCCTAAATAGATGCTTTGATTGGCAGAAGCCAAAACATAACCTGTTGGTCGTCAAAATTGCAGGTAGTATTCAAAAGGAGTCGACTGCCTTATACTTTTGTATAGGTATGTGATGTTCTACATTACACCAATATTTTTCAGAAGTGTAATGGGCATTTCACGAAAGTAGTGGTGTGTAGCATACCACATGAATATGCTCTGGTGAAGGTTCTGTGACCGGGTCATGGTGTCAGAATTATCGAGCACAGATGGCGTCACAGACATCCGATTTAGTGAATTTCTGATCTTGGAGAACGTCACCTACATCAGAATCATCGCCCTATCATCCTCGCTAATTCCGCTTCTCCCACCTTTGCAGATATGCCGCATGGGCGGCAGCCAATCTGCCCACGATATCAGCGAATTCTGTAAGCGCCAGCGTCGCATAGTGATGAAGCTGCCGCCATGCAGAATAGCCGCCTGGAAAATATGTCATAGAAGCTCAGAAAACATCAAAACCAGACATTGATTCTCAATGCTTCGAGTATTGACATCCCATCACCAAATCGATCTGGAGAGTTACGAGTCAGCATCTCTCTGCGGAAATGGTCCTTGCTGTCTCATCACATCTTCTTCTGCTCACAACACTCATACGACTTTCTGCACAGCAAACATGCTTCTACCCCAACGGTGAAATCGCACAAAATGACTATCCATGCACCTCTCTGATCTCTGGCACACCCGATGCAGTTGTGGACTACTGCCCAGTCGGAAGGTCATGTCTCCCAAATCGCATGTGTTCAAGAACTCCAGCGGATCCAAATCCCATGAGAGGTACTTGTACAGACGACACATG
>Ga0058697_10000742_pt1 | contig 13173 bp, 10 predicted proteins | sample AgamicAsMae_FD_66619 | JGI IMG/M metagenome (GOLD analysis project Ga0058697, IMG submission 66619) | Agave microbial communities from Guanajuato, Mexico - As.Ma.e | ecosystem: Host-associated > Plants > Phyllosphere > Phylloplane/Leaf | place: Guanajuato, Mexico | collected 2012-06-04
TGTGACGTCGCTGGTTTGCGTGCTGGTGGTTTGGATCTGGCAGATCCATTCGAAGGCTTCGGAACATCTTGCTTGCTTCGTTTGTGAGTAGGACCCGTCTCCGGGGTAGGTTGTTCCGGCTCGTCGTCTTGTTTGATCTCCTCGGAAAGAGGGTGTTTCCGTTTCTTTCCGGTTGATGGTGGCTCAAGCAATGCTTCAGTGGACGGGACAGAAGATTTTGGTGCAGCGGGCAGTTCTGCTGCCACACTGTCCTTGGGCGAAGAATCCTGAGACGCGCCCGACGTAACGTCTTCAGACGGCCTTCTGGAATCCTTGTTCTTTTCTTCGCTGTCGCTTTCATCCTCATCATTCTCTTCCTCGAGCGAAACACCCTGACCAGAGAGCCACTGTCCCATCGATGAATTACCACCTTCCTCGGTGACTTGGCTCACCATGTTTGATGTCAGGCTCTCGAGGAGATCTTCAATGCCAGCACCACCGCCGCCTGCCAGCATCTGCATCATGGCTTCCATCATTGCGGATTGGTCCTTGCCAGTCATGCCCGAGGCGGATAGTCTTGCGGCGAGGGCGGATTTGAGCATTTCCGGGTCGATGTCCTGCAGTCCCATGCTTTCTTCGCCGTCTTCGTCTTGACCCTCCTCTTCATCGTCATTGTCATCATCATCCTGATCTGACTCGGCATCGTCTTCGGACATGTCCTCCCATTCAGCCTCCTCTTCATCGTTCTTGGCCGAGTGTATGGCCATGTAAGATGTGGTGAATACAGCGGGCCGGTCTTTCAGAAGTTGTCGCCAGTTGGGCAGTAGGGCAGTCGGTTGCTGTGGCTTCTCGTAGACGGGGCAGTTGTGATGCAGGCTGAAGGCTTCGTGCGAGGACTTCCACAGAACGGAGGGATAATCTTGAATGCCACGCAGTCGAATCTTCTTGATGGTGTCTTTGATGTCGTCGGCTCTAGACTTCTTTTTCTTGTCGGCAGTCGAGTGGTGTTGGGGAGCGATGTCTTGGTCGAAGATTTCGCCATTGCCGTACTCGATCTCGGACCAGAAGTTGTAGTTGTCGTATTCTTCATATTCGTCATCGCGGTAGTACAAGGCGGGAGCTTCGGCTATGGCTCCAGAGGCGAGCTCATCCTGAGAAAATTGTGAGCACTGGTTTGTTTATGGTGGTTCAAGGCGACGTACAGCCAGATCGTAGGCTCCTGCATCGGCGTAGATGTAATCATCGTCGTAGTCGTAGACGTCGCAGTCGGAATCGTAGTCGACGTCGTAGCCACCGGACATGGCTGGAATTGCGCGAGGGTGGTAGGGTACGAGGTTGGACGCTGACGAATTTGGTCGTTGCAGAGAAAGCGATGGTATGATGATGGGATGATGCTTTGAGAGGGTCGGAAACAAAGGAGTGTCGTGTCTGAGTTGAGGCGGCGCAGAAGGAATGGTCAGCGCCGGCTGAGCTGATGCAAAGTCGATCGTCTGGTACTGGTCCTCTCCCTCTGACAAGTAGTCTGCATTTGTCTGCAATAGGCAAGTCGCAACCGGAGTACTGTGCAGCGAGTACGAGTCTCTTCAGCACCAGGTAAACATTCCCCACATTTTTCCCTCCAACCCGTTTAGCCGACCTTGAACCCTGATGAGCTCTCATCTATTGTTCCTTCCTTAACAATCTACATGCTAACTATACGCAGATGGTGCGTAGAGCGGTTGATCAGACCTGTGAAGTATTAAGTGTCTGGTCGCCTTTCTCAGCTGCTCTCTCAATCTCGTCATCAATAAAATGCTGCACGCACCCGCCCCATCCATTGGCATGTGATGAGCTGGCAGGCGCTTTCTTGCATACGACACGACTCGACACACAGTCTGCTACACCATCCTAAAACTGCCAATCAGCAGTCGGCAACGCGGCAGGAACTCGTTAGATACGCTGACATCATACGACCATTGAAGAAGCTGGAGTTCATGTAAAAGTCATGTAGATTATATTGAAGTCTCATAAGACTAGTGGCAATGATGCGTCTATATACAGGTCGTAGCCTCATTATCTTAGACGAGGTACCTAAAGCCCTGTCTCATTCTCAGTGCCTCATCTGGGCTGTCCAAGTACTCCTTCTCGGCAGTGTGCTCAGCAACATCAGGTCTAGTAGACCATGCTTGAGCCTCTCCAGCCTCGAGCTTCTTGTTCAGGTTGACCAAGATCATCTTCATGATCACACATCCGGCGATCGTGACACCAAACATGGCTGTCACAATACCGTATGAGTTGCGGTATCCGTTGGCCGTGAGGTCCCACACGTATGATCCAGCGACGTTTCCGAGCTGACTGAATGCGTTGACCAGAGCGATCGCGACGGCTCGCTTGGCAGGTGGTCTAGGGAAACTGGACGAGATCCACGAGTAGAAGACGATGAAGCCTGCGTAGGAACTTGCCTGCAAGAACAGAGCAACATAACGACCTGCCGTGTTCAACGTAGACATGTTGATAATGAAGCCGATAAGTCCAAGACAGATGGGTCCCACAATGTGCCAGAACTTCTCTTGAGTGCGATCGGCGTGCCAGGCGTTGATGAGAGAAACAATACAGGCGAATGCCCATGGGGGAGCGCTCATGAGCAGAGTAGGAACGTAACCGAAACCCAAAGTCTTTGTGAGGGAAGGGAAGAAGGCGTTGAAACTGAGACCAACCACGTAGGCGGTGAGAGTGAACATCAAGACGTAGATCTTGGGATCCTTGAGGGCCATGAAGAGACCGTCAAACACACCGTCTTCGGTGCTGTCCTCGTCGACTTCACCAACATCCTCGATCATACGAAGCTGGGCGACCTGCAGCTCTTCCTCGGTGAAGCCTTTCGAGTTGGTGGGCAGATCCGGCAAGACGAAAGCAGCGGCAATGGCGACACCCATGGTGACAGCGCCCTCGATCCAGAATAACCAACGCCATGCGGCGTGGCCAAGCACGCCTTGCATATTCGACAAGACACCAGCACCAACAAGTGCTGAGAAAGCGTTGGAGATGAGGTTGCCGCAGAAGAGGAGAGCGTTTCTCTTGGTCAACTCGCTGCGAGTGTACCATTTCGACAGGATAAGAAGAGCACCGGGCAAGAATGCAGCCTCGACGAAACCCAAGCAGAATCTTATCGCGACCATTCCGCCGAAACCTTGGGCGACTCCGGAGAGTGTCGAGATCAGACCCCAAAGAAGCATAGCTGCACCGATGTACCAGCTGGGTCTTGTAATGCGGTTGATGATGATATTGGAAGGGACCTAGAAAGGCGGTCAGTTTCCTGCTTCCTGCAGAGGCGCCAAATAGACATACCTGCATAAGAATGTATCCCACGTAGAGAATACTCAAACATGTTGCGTACTGCGTGTCGCTGAGCTTCAAATCCTCTTGTAGTCCCTTCAGTCTGGCAGCTGCCATGTTGTTGCGATCCAGATAGTTCATGATGTAGATCAAGATGAACAGCGAGCATCTAGCATCGAGCTTCCGCTTCATCGACTTCTCGACAACCTTGCGACGTTCCGGGTCCATAGGTGGGTGTTGACTGTGGAAAGCCTCAATCGGCGTCTTTTCGGCGTCATAATGGCTACCGCCATCCTTCTTGAGATCGTCGTTCATGGCGGCAGAGGATATTCCAAGGCAGAGTGAGATGAAAGAGACCAGTCCATGCCTGGGGGACTCTCTTATTTATGTGACTCCATGGGGTACTCCGCCCAGAAGATATTGCAACCCCGGCATGACCCCAATCAAGTCGTCCCCGGTACCTCGCCCCATATATTGATCCACACTTCTCGTCTTGGCCCGTAGAAAAGATGGAGGAAAACACGGCATGCGGTGGTCGACGTTCGGATAGTGCAGGATTTAGTTACGACGCTGTGACCATATCCTAGGGCATAGGGTCACTGTCGCCCCTACCAAAGACCCGAGATTATCCGCTTGTAGCAATTTCTTCTCCGTCACACTGGTGGTTTTCAACGAAGCGGCAAAAGAAGAGGCAGAAATTTGGCGGAGATTCGGCCCGTTCTTCTTGCATGATGCCGATCTCTCGGCCATGGATGCAACATCACCAGAGACAAGCATTCAGCTGAAGGATCTTCGGGAAGCATCAGACATGTCGTACAGAGTACTTGTATCGTGCCTTTGTCGACGTATCGCAGAGCGAAAAGCCATGCTGAATGGTGCTTCGAGAGTGGACAGGCTGGTGGTTGAACGTCGTTTGTTCCAAGCAGGCTCTTCACCTATTGGCCATCGTGCTTGAACGCGCCTTCCGGCGCCAACCGAAGCTTGACAAGACAACTTCTCGGAGCCCTGTGCTCCATAGCTAATTGTGAGCGTGTATGCATCATCGTGCGCATTATTTATGCAAACTTATGGAAAGCTTCAACGCGTTCCAACACCAACGGTTCTCGGCCTCGCGTCTCGCGTCTGTCTATGACATCTTGTACCCGTTCACTCATGCTTAGGTTCCTCAAGGCACTCTCGCAATGTCTCCTCAACCTCTCAGCATCATCGGCGCAGGCCTAGGAGGTGTCACGCTCGGAAGAGCTCTTCTGGAGAGAGGCATCCCGGTTGTGCTGTATGACCGTGCGAGCTCAGCATCTCGACATGGATACGGAATTAGTCTACACGCGTCTACCTACAAGCCATTGATGAACATGCTCAAAATGGACGAGCAGACGTTCAGAAAAAGTGTGGCTGTCGATGCTGCAGTGGGTGGAAATGGCGCTATCGATCCTAAGAAGTTGATTTGTCCACGCGACGTGACTTCTACATCATTCCGCGCCCACCGCGAGAGGCTGGAAAAGCTGATACGCCAAGGACTGGATATCAAGTGGGAGTCCGGACTGGAGAAGCTGGAGCAGACACCAAACGGCACAACTCTGTACTTGCAAAATGACAACAGCATTGAGGGTCAAATATGCGTTGTTGGCGCAGATGGTGTCCATTCAACTACAAGAAAATCTATCTTAAGAGAGGCTGGTCTCGAAGTTCTACCCTTCGTCACCTTCAACGGAAAGAGAAAAGTGAGCAGGAGCACTTTCGATGACATCTACGCTACACCCCTGAGAGAATCCAATGTGATTGAGATTCACAACAATGGCGCCTTGTTGCAGGTCTCTGTCAACGACATCACAGCTGAGCAAGCCAGTGTCAGTTGGATATATTCACGTCCAGCCAAGGGTTCCAGTGACCGCTGCTTCAAACCAAATCGAACGTTATCGGATGCCTCTGAAATTCCAAAGGAGTTCTACGAGGAAGTTACTGCTCTCAAAGACCTTCCTCAACCATTCTCGGAGATTTTTGACGAGCAGAAGATGAAGCAGGACCGAATCTTGACCTGGTTGATGCGCGCGTCAAAGGTCGACCTCCCTCAATTATATCAACTCGCATCCAATGGTATCTTCCTTATGGGTGACTCTGCTCATTCACAGGCAATCCTTGGTGGTGAGGGCGCAAATATCGCGATCTCTGACGGGTTGACGCTTGCCGAAGCAATTGCTGCGCAGAACGGCGAGACCATTACATCATGGTATAGCAAACGTTTTCCGGCCTGGCAGCAGAGTCTGGAGACGAGCAAGACGACAATCGAGGAGATACACAGAGAACAGGCTCCCAAATCAAAAGTCTAGAAAAATACACTTCTTGGAGGATCAAGTCTTGTACATTGCCATTTCTGGGGCCAATCACCAACATGCTTGCCCGGTTTGAACATGACCTGCTCGCAGTATGACAGATGCAGCGAGCAAAGAGCCAAAAATGCAACCGCCGTGACCGGTTCTGCCGTTCCCTAACTCTTCGCGGCCAGTGCCAGGTACATCCCGGTCAAAAGTCATGCATCTGGTGAGGCTGTCGGCATCAGCGATGAAGTGGTATCTGTTATTATTGCCGGCAAAACTATATGAGTCGAGTTTAACGTATCAGCTCAACTCGGAGAAATGGCATGCTGTAAAAGCAAAAAGAAGTCATAGCTAAGGTCGGTTTCGATCCGACGTCCTCCGGGTGACATGTTTATGAGCCCGGCGCGCTGTAAATTTGTTAGTGTTGAGTAATGGAGTGAAGAACTGTTATATTACGAACCTTCCGCTGCGCCACTCAGCTTGTTGGGTTGCTGCAGGCTCACCTGAATGATATATAACGCGCAGTCGCACCATAGTGAACAATGATGAGTACGCGTAGAAACATGTGGTTGTGATCATTAGCGCATATAGTGTGATCACTTCAATTCCATGTCACACGCAACAGTCTGTCATGCACTTGTATATCACGATATTGTTAACTTAAGCGATTGTGGCCTCGGTAAATTACCTACACAACAGTAGTGAGTAATAGATTCGGATTAATCACGGCTGGATTTTGGTATAGAGATTTGACTCGAAACTGAATATGTAATGTCTAGCCCTCCCACCCCAAATCACATACGTCTCGATAGGTACCGACTATTATGGGAAGTCATGAGCTTCCATGCTAGTGTTTTTGGTACTCTGCTGCACCAGAGACCGGTATTCCAGATGATCTGGAATCCACGTCAGGGTCGCTACAGAAGCATTGGAGTGTTGGCAATTTTTGAGCTCGACGCGCTTGGACTTTTCTTTCACCAACCACCTCGAGTGATATCATCCTTTCCAATCAGCCCCTTCATAAGACGTCGCATCTTTGCGCCGCTTCTCGTCATCGATTTTTCCAAGCTATGGTTATTCTGCACGCATCTCCAGACGCGGACCGACAACCCTAGTCGGACAACGGCCGACCGACTCTTCTACTGTGCGACTCGATTAGGTCAACAGAAACTTTTTCCAGAAGATCGAAGACGAACCATTCTCTTGTAGAGGCTATAGGTGGGTGTCCAGTGTCGAGACTAATTGCGCCGCGTGGGTTTTGACGGATAGCCGCCTGGCTATAAAACCGTTATCGATCGTTCTTCCATTTCGGCTTACACTTCCTCGTAACTTCTTCCATATCGAAACGTCGATGTCAGGTTCTGGGTTGAATTATCCTTAACCCTGAACGAGTGGCGGTATACAAACGTGCGCTCTGCATGGTGGAAGTTTGCGTTCGATGACGGTGGCAGATGGGGTTTCCCTAAACAGGGTAGGACCTCGAAATCATCTTGATCCTCAGGCAGCAGCTTGGGAGAAGTCGTTGCCCTATTCGTATCATGGCGCTATGTTGCCAAAGTACGTATCATCAGCAGTCACCGGCCGGCTCCGTCAACGCAGATGCCCTGTCGCAACAGGCTCGCCGTTCGAGCTACAACTCTGTGAAGCCTAATCATACAGAATCGCCAGCTCTATACTCTGGTCGTCCGATGATACATTCTCGAAGTACCGGGAGCTGTCTCACATCGTGATCGCCGTGCCGAACATCGATTCACACTTCTTTTACTGAAGTCCATCGCAGCCAACTTGAGCACTGAGCCGCTCTCTGGACATCGAGTCTCGCTTTGTCCAAGACCGTCATCCGCGAATACTAGGGCTACTAAACGTTCAATTGTTTCTAGGTTATATCTGGACTCACTAACAAGGACACAGGTATGATGCTTGTATGCGTATGTTCGAGAAGTTTCACCGTTGGACTCTGAGCCGTTGGAGTTGACTATCGTTCAACGGTCAGCATCCCATGAACTCTTAACATGGATTGGTCCAGCCGTTCAAGCGTCCTGTCATTGCCGAGTCACCCATAAGATTACATGGCAGTCCCGGAGATTGAACCAGCTGAATCTGCTGTTGTTCTTCACCTGTTTTCCCATGTGTCGACTTTACACATACCAGACAAACTTCTGACCTCAGCCGGGATCGACACAAATGGCATCCGCTGCGTCGACAGTGTCTATCCAAACGCCTTACATTGTCTTCGATTCCAGGAAAGCTGGTCTGATCAGCATTGTGGAAGAAGAGCTACCGCAGGACGATCCGTCACCATTAAGCTCAGCATCACCTCAACCTCCAACGTGGCGTAAAGTCGACTACTTCGGCAAATCAGATGATAGGAATGTCCACGGCCTCGGTGTCACATCTGCTGCTGGCACTTCATGTCCGTTGACAGGCAGCTTTGCCGAAATATCACCAAATCTTGGATCTTCAAAGAACACTTTGTCAGGATGGGGCATGATACCACCACGTCAAAGAACACCCTCCGAGATCAACACATCCTACAAAAATCCTAAACCGTGGATTCAAGGTCCGCAAACGTTATCACAGTTATCATCTGTGATTCCCGAGATCTCCGATGACGAGACATCACGGCATGGCTCGATTGTTGAGCTTGAGATATATCTACGGAAGGCATCTGTAGTCCAATCACAGCCTGAAAGATGTGACGAAACAAACGCTGATGTCAATCTTCTGGTCACAGAGGGATCAGATGTCCTGGGACCATTACACTCACCACTAACTCCATTGTCACCTTCCATTCGCACATCGGCATCCCCAAGAGCATCTTCCGAGTGTCTTGGAAGGGCGTCCACCAATGACGACCAGTCTGTTCCTACTGCAACTACGCCCAAGCGCCCCCATCTAGAGTCTCGCGGTGTCTTCAAGAAAATCAACAACTTCGCAGATCTGCATGCATTCTCCTTTGGCCAGACTCCAAAAGCTCGTAAGGAAAGTAGCACTGGTCCCGACCCTATGAGTACGGAAGGTGGTATTCAGCGACCGTCATCGGCACGTACGAGCCTTGGGAGCAGCGTTCTTCACGAGGCTGTACAGGACGTGATGCTCGTCAATCCAATTACTGGTGAACGCAAAATGTCTGCAATTCGACCCACGTCAGCAGGACAACTGGCCCGACCTGGCAGACTACGACGGAGTTCTTCCGCTACTTCAATGTACACACTGGTCAGAAGGGACTCGCTGGCGGGGGGCAGGCGTACACCATCGTCGGCATCGAGACCCAGTCTCTCTGCGAGAAACTCATCGACGCGATCCTCATTTGGCATCCGGTCTGCAACATCCACATATGATGCACATTCTCAAACTCTGTCATCCACCGGTGGTCAACAAAACCGCCATGCCTCGACTTCAGCTTCAACACGACAACTGTCTAGTGCCTCGAACGCCCGCACGGTATCAAATGCAAGGACTTTGTCTTCCTCTTACCCCCGTACTATGTCTGGTACACGGACTATGTCCTCATCCACATGGTCACGAACGATGTCGACTTTCTCAAGAGCCTCATCTACAGCTTCCATGACAACATATGATGCGGAGTCTGCAAGGCTTGAGAACGACCCCATGCAGAGTGAGTGTGTTGACGCAGAAACAGGGCGAGAGTCGTCTTTCTTTGTTCCTCTATTTGGTCATTTTCAATGGAACAAATCAGACTCTGCAGTAGCCCTCCCCATGCAAGAGTCTAAGCCTGCCTATCAGGAAGCCTTGGCCGATGTGGAAGAAGATCCTGACTTTGTGGAAGTTGAGATCGAACCAAAAGCAGGATCAATAGGAAGACGGACCTCGCTACTTGCCAATATCTTCACCAACAAGGACATCGACGTGGATCCGGATCTCGAATTTGAACCTCATACCTCGGAAGCGGACATCAAACAAGGAATTGCAAAGGCTCGGAGTGAGAGAAGTCGGCGGAAGATGATATACTCTCGCAACGTTGCAGTGACCTCTATTGCCGCAGTCAATGCACTCGGCGTCGCATTATCATTTGGACTGTTTAGCGTCTGGTACGCTGTCGTTCCTTTGATACTACTAGCACCACTTCTCAGGTCAGCTATGGTGTTCAACTTGCTCGGCAATCACGCATATGTGAAAGCAAGAGCGCTGCTGGAACCTCAGGAAGATGAGAAAGCAGCCAAGGTCCCCATCATGGACTATGCTACCGTCGTGTCCTTCTCCAATGAGAGCTTCGAAGATATTCAAAGCACTCTCGACTCCGTGGTAGATCAGAAAGACGTTGACATGCATAAGAACTTACTCCTGATTACATGTAACGACAACGTTTGGAACATCAACCCCACCACCAAATCAACCACAAGGATTATACTTGAGAACATCCTCACCAGTATCGTCGACGAAGCGAAGTTCCAGATGCCGCGTAATGACCAAGAGCCCGGCTTTGATACGATGTGGTGTAGAAGAGGCATCTACAAAGGCCTGCCATATATCCTCATGGTCAAAGAGGGCGTCACAAAGAAAGCAGAAATCCTGGATCTGACTCGGAATTTACTTTACGCGTACAACCTTCGCAGAGAGTCATATTTCAATCCAGTGCCCCCTATTTTCTTTGCTTGGTGCAAAGAATGGGCCGAGTTGCACGACTTTGCGTCTTTCGATTTCTTGGTCAATGTCGCTTCCGATACTTTACTTGAAGAACATTGTATCTCACGGCTACACATGCATTCCCTGGAGCATCCGACCTGTGCAGGTGTCTTGAGTCGTGTCGAGATCGATTCTTGCTCTTCCAGATGGAGTCCTCTCAATCTCTTCAGCAACTCGCAATTGATGTATGATCAGGTCAGACATTCTCACCAGACGCAAATCATGCATAAGGCAAGCGTGGATGCAAGCTCATGCCAGATGATACGAATCTGTGAGGAGACATGTGGTCTGCAACTCCTGAAGGACGCCAAAGAACGTCGACCCTCTCCTATGAGCAACATGGTCAAACAAATTTGCTCATCTCTCGAGGAGGACGACATGACCTACGGAGTGCCAGAAATCAACACTATGCAAGCTGTTGATGCAGTCACATATGCTCGCTCAGCCACTACATTCCCAGAGTTCTTTGCACAACGCCAAAGGATTGCTTTCTCGACATCCGCCACAGACCTTGCTGTGATCTGCAACAGCCAGATGCACTGGTTCGAAAGATTATCATCTGCGGCTGAGTTGCTAGCTTGGTGCCTTCCTATCGTCTCTCTGGCTATCATCATCAATTTCCTCAGGTCAGCTGCATTGGCACAAAACATTCCGGTTTTGATTGTGCTCAGCGCTATCGTTGTGTCGCCTTGGATCTATGCAACCATCACTGCAATGCGGTTGGCTCGGTCATGGGACGCACGCTTGCGCTACGTTCTTGGCTTTGGAGTTCTGATCCTTACCAGTCCTTTCGTTGCCATTTATGTTGTTGTATCAACGCTGTTGAACTTGCATCGTCTTCGTCCGAAACAACCCAAACGCAGACGTTCTTCTACTGTCGCTACACAGAATCAACGTTCCGATGTTTGAGGGATACCATAAAATTTGTTTTTGTTTTATTTTTGCTTCTCTTCTTCTAGATACCCTATTCTGCCTGTATATGTATATACTCTACTTCTGGACAATGAAATGTTCCTTCTTGAACTTCTCTGCCTTTCCTGTACTGTTTGCTTCTAAGGAAGGCGTCTGTTGTGAATCTGTCGCAGTTCATGACAGTTCCCACACTGCTATCGAACAAAACTATAATGCAGTCTCACGTCTGAGTGATATTGCCAGTACGCTCGAAACTGTGATTCTTGCACCTATTCTACGACTACGATCACGCGGAGTCGGCGGAGACAAGCCATAAATAGTAGAGTTTGAGCATCGATACGAGATGAGGTTTGCAAAAAGCCAGCCCTAACGCCAAGTCTCGCCCAAGAACGGCTAGACTCGACGCCCAGAGCAAGCTTTTACCCCAAATAGGCAGGTACCGATATCGAGCGAAAATTTCTTCCTTTTCACCACCATAACACCCCTATGTCAAAAAGAAGAGGCTCTCGAGCAAAAGAAGATGTACTGGTCAGTACGGGGGTCGAACCCGCGACCTTGGCGTGCCATGTATCGGAGGATATTAGCACCACGCTCTAACCAACTGAGCTAACCGACCTGTTTGATGGAATGTGGTTGAGGCTTACCGTATATGACTCTCAACTTGACCGTCTCGAAGCTCAGTGCGGAGGAGCCAGGAAGAACGAATCCGAACGTTTGAGCCCGTCAGTTCATGAAAACGTGTTGTTCCTTGTTCCAGTAATTTCGATATCCAAAGAACACTTTATTAGTCAATGCCCGCCGCCACGCAAATAAAAGCTCCTCCAGATTGTGTCTGTTCTCTTGTGTGTGAAGCGGCTAGCAACATCGACCAGTCTCATAGCGAGGTGACGCAGGCTTCAGCTTCCTGCCAAATGCATAGACCTGGATCACAGTCTCACTCTGCTGATGACGAGCTATAGTGAGACCGAGGCGACCGTGACAATACTGTTGATGTCTTTGTTGTTGTTGTTGTCCAGTGTCAGTGTGGTGAAGCATGTCGCGAAAATTTTCGTTCAACTCTTTTGAGCAGATGATGTGGTCTCAACGCCAACACAGAATCTGAGACCAATCCTTGCTCGGACGACTTAAGAATGGCTGACTGTGACTCCTGGAAAACCAGACAAAAGATATTTTTGGTGCGCTGCGATGGAATTGAGACTCGCAAATTTGCTTTGGTTGAGCTCAGTGTCTCTGAGACAGACCTTTCGCGCAGAGACATCATGATCAGCGGATATAAAAGTGGTAAGTATGTTCTGTGGAGATGTGAGTATCAAGCACAGGAAAACTCACAAGCTATACCGATTCATCAAGTTGCACCACCATCATGAAATCCTACGTCGCAACACTCCTGCTGGTCCTGCTGGTCGGCATAACCAAGAACGGTACACATGGAACGTCTGTACACGCAAGTATCGCGCGTCCCAAGGTGACCTTCTCAACTCAAGACAGCTCGGCTCACTTGGATGATATCCACCATCTGGAATGTCAGCTGAGCATTTCTCGTCAGCACGACACACTCAACACTCTTCGATGCAAAGCGCAATCCATCGCAGGAACCTTCGGCAAAGACTTGTACCTGCTAAACAAATACACTCTGGAAGCTTGCACTCAAATCCACAAAGACATGGTCGAATCCGAGGCACGCGGTTACCGCGCCAAGCTGGGTGACTGGGCTCCATTCATCTTCAACTCACCTGTCGAGCGCTTTGTGTCCGATGGTGCGGTCTTTCTGAATGGCTTGAAGCCTTTGAGACATGCCGCACTAGAGCTGGCAAGCTTGAACCAGCACAACATCTCAGAATGTGCATCGATGCTGGTCGGATTTTGTCAAGGAGAGTCTCAGCCATGTGTGGGCAATGATGCCTTCGTGTCCCGCACGCGATCTTCCTTGGAGCTCAAAGCCTGTGATCAGATCGAGCCGCTGAGACATCTCGAACAGGCAGCAAAGGCGTGGTCAGAGGTGGCA
>Ga0058697_10000743_pt1 | contig 13172 bp, 10 predicted proteins | sample AgamicAsMae_FD_66619 | JGI IMG/M metagenome (GOLD analysis project Ga0058697, IMG submission 66619) | Agave microbial communities from Guanajuato, Mexico - As.Ma.e | ecosystem: Host-associated > Plants > Phyllosphere > Phylloplane/Leaf | place: Guanajuato, Mexico | collected 2012-06-04
AGGAGCTGCAGGAACGGCTGTTTGGATTGTCGTGGATGGGCCGACCACCACAAGACCGAACTCGCTCGTGGATGGACCCACGAAGCTTGCCAGACCTGTCGAAGCGGCCAATGAGAGCATAGGCAGACTAGTGCTAGCAGTGGAAATGGCAACCGTTGTTGTGAGTACAGAGTTCGGAGCGCTGATGACGATAACCTGTGAAGTGCGTGCGGCTCCAGCAGGTACAGTCGAGTTGCCGAATGGTGCGAGAGTGATTGTGGTGCCAGATGGAGTAGCTGTAGACGAAGGACCAGATGCCGGCGTGAGAGTGAGGACGACCGGGCTTGCAGTCGAGTTGACATTAACTGACGGAACTGGTGTGGTGACGGCTAAAGTAGGTGAAGTGGCTGGAACTGCATAGACGACGATCGAAGTCTGAGTCGAGTTGCCGAAGACGGCCGTCACTGTGACTGAGGTTGAAGCCGGTGTAGATGAAACCGGAGCGCTAGTTACGTTGACGACTGAAGACATCGGGGCTACAGGGATGACTAGAGTCGAGGTTTGCGTATGCGAGTTATTGAAGACCGCGGTGACCAGAACAGTTGAGAACGATTGCGCTGGTGCGGAAGAGACTGGGCCAGTACCGTTTGAGACGACGCTGGTGATGTTTGAGACTGGAGCAACAGAAGTGAGGGTCGTAGTAGTCGTCATCGGAGCAGCAGACGTGAGAGTCGTCGTAGTTGTGTTCGAGGCGGCAGAGTTGGTCAGAGAAGATGACACCTCAGTGGTGACGGCAGAGCTGCTGGACGATGGAGAGACGACGACCGAAGTCGTGGAAGAACCAGTTGCAGAGGTGCTGACCACGGTGCTGTTGACTGAGGTCGTGCTATCGACCGAAGGAGCGGCGGCCAATGCAGACGATGTTGTAGTGACCGAGGAACTGGCAATCGAAGAAGAGACTGCAACAGATGAGACGGCTGGGTAGGTCTGCACGCTTTCAGAGTGAGTGATGTAGGTTGTGCTAAGCGCGACGACCGATGGCGAGCTTGTAACAGCTGGAGCTGTGTTGAGAGTGATGACACCTGGTGTATGAGTCGTGGTAGTCGTGGACAGTGCGGTGACCGATGCCGAGGCAATGTCAACAGTAGTCGTAGCAAAAGTTGTGCTGGTACGTGTTGAGAGGTATGTGGTTGGACAGATCGAAGTCATGAGCGTGTCAACAAAGGTAACGACCAGGACGTTGCGAGCAGGACAGTCTGTGACGGTAGCGGGGCACTAAAGAAGAATGTCAGCTCGAGTGAGGTATTTGAGCTTGTTTTGTTGGTTGTACCATTGAGACGGTGACATATTGCGTTGCAAGAACCGTTGAAGTCGAGAGAGTGGGATAGACATCGACGACAATAATCGAGGTACTAGTCTGAATGACTTCCGAAACATCAGGAGCCGTGCCCAAATTGACACCAAGGTTCACTAGGATTCAGGTCAGCTACCATTCAAGCAAAGAGCGTCTCGAGTACTCACCAGCCTGACGAGGGCGCAAGTCGTGACCGTGTCCATCGTGTCCGAGACCAATCGCTCTGACCTGGACCAAGGCAGCAGCCAAGCTGAACAGCTTTGAGGAGTGCATTTTGTCGATTGTGTAAGAGAAGTAGAGAGCGAAAAGACCAAGAAGAAGTGAGTTGAAGAAGTTGAGCTGCAAGAAGCGAAGAAGCAAAGAAAGACAAGCACAAAAGGCTGAGGCTCTAAAGAACTCCAAGCAACGAAGCCAAAGGAAAGAAAAGGTTGAAGCAAATTGGATGTGGTGAGAATGGAAATGAGAGAAGATGAGATGAGGTGCAGGATATAAAAGAAGGGAAAAGAAGGGTACAGGGTGGCAGTCACGCTAGTGTGGCAGATATCCGATGTGCCGACGGAAGCTGTGCTCTGAGTAGAGACTGCCTATTTGGACAGCATGAGCGAGATTTGAATTGTGCAGCTGTCGCGCTTGGGTCGTTTGAATGCTTCCAAATAAGCTGGATCTGCAGGCTGTGCAATGCCTCGGCCAGGGCACGATGAGCGGCTCAGCGGTGCTCAGGAAGGTGTGCCCTTGTCGCTCTCACATCGAGCTGCAGCATAAAGGCGTCAAGTCACTCTCGTCCTGGTGAGAGCACGAAACGAGTCAATTCTTCTCTCGGATCCTTGATACTGCCTTTTGTACAATACCGATCTTCTTGACCCGCCTGTTGTGCCTCTTGACTCTATCATATTGTGCCAATTATTGTACAACACTGCCATATCATCCTCAAGTCTCATCTGTAATCTTCTTGACCTCACAAACAGGACACCCTCTCGTCCCCCAAACAACCTTTACCATTTGAGCATGCGTCATCTTATTTCCAACTCTTCCCGCATTCCAGCTCGGCTCGGAGTCACCGAGCTCAGTAGCTGCAAGCTGTCTCTGCAGTGCATCTATCCTATGCTTGTTCGTATCGTCCGTAATGGCATCCAGTAAGCATGTAAGATGAAATATGTGTCCGCATGGAAAGCCCAAAAGATGATCACTGCTGTCCGCGTCTGCCCCTGCAGGTGAAGAGGTGTAGGAAGTCTTGCACACAGAGCATAAGCCTCTCGTCCCTCCTGTGAGCTGCTCCTCCACAGCTAGGCTATCCGATACCTCGAAGACAACACCCTGCATGTGGTGGTTCCGTAATGTCCCCATCAAGCCAAGAACCTCACTACTCAGCACTATTGCCGCGCCTTCACTGATACTCGACATGACCTCACTCTCTTTTACCAATCGTCCAAGACTGTCCTTTAGACCTGGGATCTCAAGACCTTTCGGTATGCGCTTGACAAGATCGACCGGATTTATCGTTGTGCCTGCATGATCCAGCAACCCACGAATGAACTTCGGCTTTCCAGGATCATTCATGCTAAAGTCGAGAAGATCCTCCCAGAGTGTCTCATCGTCAATCTCTTTTGCAAAGTCAATTGCCTCTTTCACATCGTCCAGTTCGTCGATAATCAGGTGAAGCGCTCGTTTAGTCTGCCCTGTCGCAGACAGCAGATGTACCAGCTCGGGAATGTAATGGTACTGCTCACACACTCTCGAAGCATGGTCAAAGGAGTAATCTTGACTTGACCTCAAGTATTGTGCTAGGAGCGGTTGCGAGTACTCCGCAAACAGACTGACTGCGAGATCGCCGAATGGTGCCATTAGTGCTTTTGTGGTGGAGTCTGTACTCGAGCTGGGGTCGAAACGTGACTTCCGCAGCGTTGCTCGAGCCTGAGCTGGTGCAAAGCGTTGATCAAGTGCTTCGTGGCTTTCGCCTCGCCATAGTGCACTCAAGTAAAAGTAGAGGAATGGTCGACCAGCTGATCCTCGACTCTTCAGCTGATTAACCACTGCAAGTTCAGAGATGATCCCCTGAACAGCTGCTGAAACTAGCATCTGCACGGGCTCCTGACTGAGGTTTTCGAGGTCGTCTAAATTGGCATTTTTCTGCCGCTCAGAAAGTCGAATCGTGATGAAGGAGTATACATCCTCTGCAAGCGATGCCAGTAGCTGATAATCTCGCACGAGGTCAAGCGCTGCATCAGCGTTTTGTGTTATGATATAGCAATGCAGGGCCTCCGCAGGTCGACCGTCTGCAAGGTACAGCTTAGCTAAACAGTCTTGCAGAATGTGCCAGTCTTTGCCTTTGACACCATCTTCGACAGTGTTTTCACGAACATCTCCAGTGTTCAGCTTCGACTCGATTGCTGCTGTGACACTCGAAATGTCGAATAAGCTTGGGTTCCACTGATCGAGCAGCTCTTTGAGACGGCCTCTGTCCTGATTAATATAATTGCCCAATACCAACTCATACACCATCGACGGCATAGGTGGCTTCATCTGCTTTGTTGGAATGTAAGGTGTGATTTCGTCAAATCTGTTGGCCTGCGCAAATGCCCATATCCATCTCTCCCAGCCAGAGGAAGAGTCAAGGACTCTGCCAGCAATCGCTCCAGCCACAGCCCAGTCATTCTTCGTCACTAGCTGCTGTACCCACATATCACCGATACGCCGCTTCTCTTTGGCAACTGCAGAGTTGTCGGCTCGACCGCTCGTGGCTGCATGCTCAGACGAGGAGTCATCTGCGAAGAAGTCCACCAAGCTTCCATTTCTGGCACTAGGTGTGCCAGGTTGAGAGCTCGAAGGTGCTTTCACTGCACCAACGATCTCGGCATGTGCTTCGACCAGATCGTACGCTTCTTCGTAGCGTTCGTGCTCCAGCAGCCAGTTGAGTCTATCAGTCAGATCTCTCTTGATGGCGAGTACGCAGTCATAAGGACTGTGAATGAAAATCTTCAGCCCTGGTTTTCCCACTGGTGCTGCGGTTTCTCGCGAAGGTCCTGGTCGTGGTGGTGCACTGGTAGTCACGCCTGATCCAGCGGCTGTTGAAGCGCGATCGCCACTACCGGTCGCACTGAGGACACTGGCGCCAGAGCTGAAAAGTCTCGTCGCACTCACGCCAGCATTGATACTGGCATCCCAGATACCACCACTGATGCCACCAATCACGTCTAATGCCCCTCTCTGCTCATTTTGTTGGGTTTGTATTTTCGGCACGAAGATCGTTGACATTTGATAATCTCCAGCTGCTAGTGTTTCAAAGCGACTGACTGTCAGACCTTCAACCTCAACCTCGTCCTTGTTGGCTGATTTCAGATCGATAAGGCGAAGGTCTGGTGGCAGTCCATTCTGCCTTCGATGTCGACCTTTCTTTGTGGCATCTGTAGGTGTATTTACTGGATTATCATTATCATCTCGAGTACGATAGACGAGTGCTAGTAGAAGAGTAGGCGTATAAAGCGTAACGCCAGAAACAATGCCGTCCGGGAAAACAACTCTGCATTCCAGATTAGCGAATCAATCAAGACGTACACAGCATACAAGATGACTTACTGATGAACGATTTCGGCCTTACCAGAAGTCGCAACTTCTCCAGAACGTCCAGGATGCACATGAACCATCCACACAGTATCACCCCAGCCAGTCACAAGCCTTTCAACTCGTCGTGCTCGTGGCGTGACAGTTGTCGGTCGCCGTACGCTGCCCGGCCGAACGCTTCCCGGCCGAATACTTGGTGCAACCGAGGCCGTATCCGAGAATCCATTATTAACCACGACATCCTCAACAGCGTCCTCCATGTACCGATCGTCCACCCATTGCGCATGCGCTTTCCACACTCCAGCCATATCTTCCCAGCTCTTGCGATTTGGTCTCGGAACATGTGCAATGCGCTTCCACGCAAGGTCCATCTGTGTGCTCTGAAGCTCCAAGCTTGACCGCATGATCTTGGTGCCTTCTTCATTGGTCCACATTACATACTTGCCAGATAGTGACCATTTGATCGTACTGATATTTCCCTCCCCTGCATGCAGAACCTTATCGCTGCCCGTGTTCGCACCCAAGCCAATAGCACCAAGCCAGCCTGAAGGCGAATTGGCAGCACTATTCGTATTTGCATCAGTCGGCACTCCAGTCCGGCCTCCAACAGTCAGAATGAGTTGGCCTGCCATGCCTCCTGATAGATACGTTCTGTCCAACTTGTAATTTGGTGATAATGCGACTGCCTGTACAGGTCTTGCATAGTTGCGCAACATGACGTCTTTTGGGTCGACCAGCGCAGAAACACAGACATGCCCATCCATGGAGGCTGTGGCGATATATATTGAGTTGGCGGGAACTGCTGGAATGGTTGCTGTGGGACGAGTGCTCTTTGCGGTCGGCAATGCATCAGATGCACTTGATGGTGATCTTGCTGCGCTTGTCCTGAGAGGCACCGTGATCTTTGAGGCCTGATCATCTCCAGTAGTCGTTACAGACGCAGTGGGCGAAAATGGACTAATGGAGACTGCGGTAATTGTGCCAGAATGAGCGTGGTAGTGCCGAAGCGATTGTAGAGACGGCAATGAAAGTACATGCTACAAGTCTTAGTGTCATCCGAGAGGAGGCATGCGAGTATGCGCTTACGATATTGCCATTATGTGTGCCGACGACCTAGGAGCAATACTTAGTACTACATCGTTCCTAAATGACCGGCTCTACATACCATTTTGTCGCCTGTAACTGCGAACGCACTCGATGAATCCCCACTCCGATATAACGATGCAACACTGGAGGTCAACCTTGTATACTTCAGATTAGGTTCCTTCTCCTCGTCCTCCTCCTCCTCATCTTCCTCATCGTCAGTCTCCGGCGGTCGAGCTGGTGAGCTCTCGGCACCGCTAGGAGGCTCTGTGGCGGACACGTCGTGGCCATTGTCAGCGTCGGCTTGGGCATCTTCAGCTGGCTGAACATGGACGTCCGACATGCTCCGCGCATGGTTGGGGGTGGACGTGAATGGCGCCGTCGTAACAGACGGGAGCTAATCCGACACAGACGATCGACATTCGTTCGCGTGCAGCGCTTCATCTGCAGGTTAGCCGGGTTCATTTGGCTAGATTGACGTTCCTTGCGCTTCACACGACACAACCCGTCACAGGAAACAGTCAAGGACTCAAGCAAAACCATTGAAGGCATATTGTGACTTGTGTGAGAGAAACCTATGTGAACTGTGCTGCCGATTGTTCTCACGAGTAAAAAGAGTCCCAATCGCTCCGATACGTGTTACAGACTCCAGACGAGGGAAACATGTCAGCAAGCAATCCACAAGCAGTGCTGCAGGCACTTTCAGACGAATATCAGAAGCTTCAGACAGGTAGGTCGCGTCAGCATGCGAAGACTACTCCACAGGTCCACGCAATGCTGAGTCTGGGCAATCTCAGATCTTAGCACAGCAGTACAAACACGAGAACGTCTAGAAGCACAACAACAGGAGAATCTAGGCGTCAAGAAGGTCAGTCGAATATGACCACACATTCCACGAGTCAATTGATACTCATAGCCAAAGGAATTCGACGTCTTGACAGATACGTCAACCATTTACAAGCTTGTCGGTCCTGTACTGCTGAAGCAGGATCGAACCGAAGCTGTGGCAACTGTGAACGGTCGTCTTGAGTATATCGGGGGCGAAATGTACGTGATGATGTGTCACATTGATGTGCTGGGTAGACCTCTGATATCAGATAGAAAAGGATTGGAGCAGCAACTTCAGAGTCTGCAGGAGAAGAGTGACGATAAGAAGATGGAGGTAAGGTCGTGCAATAGGAGAAAGACTTGGAATTTTATTGACAGCCTCCAGATCTACCAGCTGCAGAACCAAATACAATCGCAGCAGGAACAGACAGCAGCTTGAATAGCCTGAGGATCATGTGAGGATGGCGATGTCCAAAGAGCGATGGGATGATGATGGTCCTCGCCATGGATGCTTGACGACAAGGATCGACGAGCATGCCTGTGGTCCCGAGAAGGCTGGGCCTGGACGCTTCACACTCTCAAGCGTCCAGGCTCAAGCCAAGCCAAGGTGGACATGCAGACTATGGACGACCGGCGGCTAAGCGAGGTCATATGTTGAGCACTCGCAAGGTAAACCGAGCTCCACGTCATATTCCTCACTGTCGTGGCTACACTGCCTACTGATTCAGCGATGAAGTCATGAGCAGCGCAAGCAAGAGAAGGTCGTTCCCGCAACTGGCGTTGGCATCAAAGGATATTCTATTAGATCTCGACATCTAGCTAATAGCTCTCAACGTCATCTCCGCCACCGCAAACGTCGCGGCACTGACCGGCAAAGCTCTGAACAAAGTCGGTCCCAATCCCCTCCAAAATCCAGCCATACCTTGCTCTCTATACGTCTGCGCAACGCAATCCCGCATGTTCTTGTACCTCTGAGTCTCAAATTGCTCCCTTGCCGCATTCTTCACTGCCCCAGTCGCGTCTCCAGAGTTCACGACCTGCTTTGCCGCACCCGCCACTCCTAGCCCATCTGTCTGCATCTTACTCTTGATGACATCGAAAGGGTAACTCGCCAGCCATAGTGTCTCTCCTGCCAATCCACCATACGCCGCAAGTCGCCATGCCTCGACTTCACTTCTGTCCTTGAGCCCGCGCCGCTTGACATCCGCTTGCATCAGGTATTCGTATGTCAGGAACCACACACCGTATGCCTGTGCTTCACGCAGAAGTGTAACAGCTTGTCCTCTGTACAATCCATTGGCGACACCAGCGCGGCCGACAAGGGTTTGTATGCAATGCAGAGGGCCTCGGTAGAGACGATCGGCTGGATTTGTGACGTGAGGCTGGGTTTGGAGGCGGATGCGGACGTGCTCAATTGGACCTGAGAGAACAGAGTTGGCGAGACCTGCGAAGGCACCAGCGGCGTAGTACTGCCCGTAACTAAGGGGTCCAGTATGTCCATTGCGACCTTCAAAATTGCGTCGAGCGTAGTGGAAGGCTGCGAATTGTATGGAGACCTGGGCCGAGTTAGCTTGAGCACAGCACGACCATGGCATTTCCGACCGATCAAGAAGAACTTACGCATGCACCAATACCAACGAGTGGTGTCAGAGTGCCCTTGTAGAACGCAGCTGGCCCTTCTTTACGGAAGATTTGCGTGCCCGCGTCGATGGCGCCACTGTATTGTGAAGTAGTCTGCAATCTGACTTTGATTATGTCTGACATGAAATATAAGTATTCTGATATACTTCTGGACACAGATGGAGTACTTACCAAATGGCTGGCCTGGTTACATTGCACAGCAACAAGATTAGTGATGCCTCACTCGTGAGCTTCTGTCATGACTTTTGTGTGCAACACACCTATCAGAACTTGCGCAATGCCTCCTGTCGCGCCAGCGAACAGCTCTTTCGCCAGACTCCCTTCCTTTGGAACTTCTTTCGCGTCTGACATTGTTGCGATCTCACCAAGTCGCGTTGTATATCACGTCACGTCCAGTAAGATTAAGCTTAATTGAACGACCAAGAGGTCTGGTCGGCTCAAACCTGCCAGAAGAGCCTGTGATAGCCGTTTCAATTGGAAGCCTTGCCGGGCCGCGCTCCGTCGATGACCTCTGATCGACGAAGAAAAGTTGATCGACGCTTCAAACACTTACAACTTAATGCACAAAGTTCTCTCGCTCTTTCGCACGTCTGCAAGCGTCACTGGCCGGTCTGTGTCAACCTCATCACGATATTTTTCATTTCCTCTGCGACATCACATCCATTCTTCCTCCCACATCACGCCTGCAAGAGGCTTTGCCACTACGCGCAAATGTTATGACCAACCAGACGTCAGTGGTCTGGCACCGGAAAAGCTAGAATCAGCTCACGGGATTGTCAAGCGCAAGGCTGCAAGGGCATCGTCATTGAGACGAGTAGCAGTAGAAGCAGAAAGATCTCGAGATGCGTCGAAAGGTGGAATGGCAACGCAGCCCTCTGAGCATGAAACGGAGACCAGACTCGTGACGGCATATTGCGCAGCAGAACAGTATGACATCGCAAAGGTCGCAAAGATACTGGATGGCGTCGGTTACAATCTAGATCCATTCAAGACAGGCTTATATCCGCAAGTCGTACACTTTCAACACAAACCTGGCGCAGGTGATATCTTGGTGTTTCCTTCTGGCACTGTGGTTGCATGGGATGTGGCAGAGGAGACGGTGATGGCATTGGTGACGAAAGGTCTTCTGTCTGCAGCAGTGAATGCACATCTGTCCGTCCTGGAAACTGAAGACTTGGAGTATACTGAAGATCCTACCACGGATAAAAGCACAATAGTGAACGAACGGATCAAGTTGGGTACAGGCGTTGACGAGGCCGGTGCCTCCGAGATTGGGAATAACGCTGCAGCATTCAGCAATGCTCATAACCAGGCCGACCTCACTCTCGCTAAGATTGCGTTCTCTTCCGGTCTAGCACGTTCCGCGAAGCTCGCCGTGCTCGAAACTGCGCTCGACCGCTATTTTGAGTCAACCCGAACTATCCCATCCCTCCTCTCGGCTGGCAGCAAGCTCCCATTCACGCGCTCCTTCATCTTGCGCAAGACTGGCGAGTTACTACATGTGCGCGCGCAGCTCAACCTATACTCCGAACTGACCGACTCCTTACCTGATCTCTTCTGGGAGAGCAAGCACGAACTAGGTTTGGAAGGATACTTCGATAGAGTCGGTCGTGTCTTGGACGTAACCATACGCATACGCACGCTGAACGATAAGATTGACTACGCGAACGAGATTGCCAGTGTCCTTCGGGAGAAGCTGAGTGAAACGCATGGGCTGTTTCTGGAGTGGCTGATCATCGCCCTCATTGCGATTGAGGTCGTCTATGGGTCGATCCATGTCTACAAGGACTTTGCGCAGAAGGACGATAGGGAGAGTATCGAGAAGCTTTTAAAGCAGTATCTCGAAAGACAGCTCAAGGAGGATTCATGAGAACGATGTCCTGGTAAGGCTTCTTCATCACATTAACGATGTAACGACGATCTTGTACATTAGTTCACATAGACACAATCTCGCTACTTTTCGCTTTAGCATCTCAATTGCTCACATAAGAAAACATCGCGCCTACATCCACAAACTTCTGATCGTATGTGATGCGAACGTTCTTGCTCACTGCTAAAAGCGGCGTATACATTATCCCGGCTTGGCCAGCCTTGGCGAGGGGTTAAGCGAGTGCTGTCTTTTGCAAGAGTGACCTAGAGACTTGGCAGGCACGTTGTGCGTGGCAATATCAACTCTTCGAGCACTTCAAGGCTGATAGTCGCAGTGAGCATCGATTGAGGGCATCGTTTCGTCGACAAGAAGATGCAGACATCGTTATCTTAAGTTATCGGTCCCACTGTAGCCGCCTTACTGGGCAGCCCTTCCACGTGTCTGCCCGGCGTTACGGCTTCGTCATGCCGGCGGTACGCGTACGCAAAGGACGAGTCGCATTGACCTTAGCGAGCATCTCTGTGCTGCTGCTTGTCCTGATCAGCTCTGGACGTGTCTGGAACACGTCCGCCGATGAGAAGTATTCAGATTTCAAAGCATACGCAAGTTCACTACGAAATACATACCCTGGCTGGGCATCCAAGGATACAGACAGCTCTGACTACCCACAAGAGCAGCTTACGGGTTCTGGCACTGATCGGGGACAGGATGGATATATAGATACGGAAGAGGACGATGAGGAGGACTTCAATTTCCGATATCCAAATGGGAAGTTAGAACCTGCGCCGCAGCCAGTTGAAGATTCGCTCACAGACAGTCATGCTGTGGGACTACCGGGACATCATGTTGGGCTTCCGACGAACGAAGGATCTGCTGCGGCAGGAGTAGCTCATGCCCTTAACGAGAAGCCCGGGGGCCTGACGGACGGCACTACGCTGAGTGAGAAACCTCAGAATCAAGACAATACCGAGCAGACCAGCACGACATTGATCTCCACGACATCGACATCTACACCCACATCGACCACTTCCAAGATACACTGGACACAATTCCTAGAACATTACCCAGTCCCCACAGAGTCCCTCATTAGACTTCCGACAGGCACGCCTAAGAAGATGCCGCAGATACAGCATAAATTTGGCAAGGAGTCTGCGGCAGATAAGCTAGATAGGGAAAACAAGTTGGCCGTCATCAAGTCAGCGTTCAATCGTACTTGGACTGCGTACAAGAAATACGCCTGGACTCATGACGAGCTTGCCCCTGTTCAGGCTGCCTCGGAGAACAGCAAGTACGCTTTTCGAGACCCTTTCGGCGGTTGGGGTGCCACGCTCGTCGATAGTTTGGACACGCTGTGGCTCATGGGCATGACAGATGAGTTCGACGAGGCAGTCAATGCAACCATGAACATCGATTTCACGACTGTGGCGAGAGAAGATATACCAATCTTCGAGACGACTATCCGTTATGTTGGTGGTCTCATCGGAGCTTATGAACTTAGTGGCCGCAAAGAGCTGATTACTAAATGTGTCGAGCTCGCCGACATAATCATGGCTGCGTTTGACACTCCTAACCGTATGCCCAGCTTGTACTATCATTGGAAGCCTCAATCTGCATCGGTGCCTAGGCGGGCGTCGTCGGACGTTTGCCTGGCGGAGATGGGATCATTGTCTCTGGAGTTTACACGTTTGGCACAGATTACAGGTGTTCAGAAGTACTATGACGCTATAGCACGTATCACGAACAACTTCGAGGACTTCCAGAACCGAACTTCTGTTCCCGGACTGTGGCCGTTATCGTTCGATGCCTCGGGATGTGCCAATCCGTGGACACAGCAAGAGATGCAGAAGAATGGTCTCGTCGATCACAGAAAGGACGAGTCGTCGTTTGGTGATGATTCGGATGCCAATATGAAACCAAACTCGCCATCAGCACAGGGTCCTGATGCTCGGAAGGACCAGTCATCTTTTGGTGACGATTCTGATTCGAGCGAATCGACTATCGAAAGGAGGCAAGTACGTCAGCAGGGGGCTACGAAAATTACCGCTGTTGATCCGGTCGATGGCGATGTAGCTTCGTCCGATCGCTCGACGTTTGTGGCACAGGTCGAGGAGAAGATGGCAGGGATGCCTACGAAGAAGTATTCTAAGCCAATATCATCCTGCCTGGCCCACAACGGATTCCAGTCAAACCACAGAGACGAGTATGCGCTTGGTGGTAGAGCCGATTCGACATATGAGTATCTACCCAAGGTATGTGCAGAACGATTCTGGACGATTCTCATGCCTAATCAACCTCCAGGAGTGGCTCCTGCTTGGAGGCCTCAACGACCAATACAGATCAATGTATGAGCACGCATTAGCTGCTAGCAAAGAGTATCTGCTCTTCCGACCAATGATTAATGACACCGTGAATGTGACGTTCTCCGGCACTTTCGACGTAAAGCTGGGAGGCACTATCGACGAGAATGGTCGACCAGAAGGTTATCTCAATCCAAAGACTGGACATCTTAACTGCTTCGTGGGTGGCATGATAGGTCTGGGTGCTAGGGCATTTGGCCACGAAGAAGACATGGAATTGGCAGAACAACTGGCAGAATCATGCGCTTGGGCGTACAGAATCACCGCGTCTGGGGTGATGCCAGAAGAGTTTACTCTTCTTTCATGTCTTGAGCCGGGACGTTGCGAGTGGAATGAGACGTACTGGACACATCATCTGGATCCAGTTTGGGCATCGAGAGAAGGAATGATTGCAAAATGGGAAGCTGATGAGAGCGAGCGTGCGATGAAACAGGAAGAAGCTGAAAAGTTAGCTGCTGCTGCGGAACTAGAAGCAGACGATGACCCCGAGCACGATGAGCGA